>JABLTM010050047.1_pt1 | contig 19856 bp, 10 predicted proteins | sample 7160121 | NCBI WGS metagenome assembly JABLTM01 (sample SAMN14651224, study PRJNA627086) | human gut metagenome | isolation source: feces | host: Homo sapiens
AAAAAGAAAGCTGGTGAGGAATAATGCCCGTATATAAGGATAAAAACGGCACTTGGTATGCTATGGTTCGTTATGAGGACTGGCAGGGGGAGCGAAGATTTCTGCTTTAGGCAAACAGTGACCTTGATATGCTGTTTAAGGACTTCTACAAGCTGTATGAACAGGATATGAGATCTCGCTTGAAACAGAATACATGGGAGCATAAGGCACACGTCATTCAGTCGAAAATCCTCCCTTATTTCGGGGATAAACCGATGAAGGATATTCAGGCAAGGGACGTGCTTGCGTGGCAGAATGAGCTGCTTCGCCACCGTGACAAGAACGGCAAGCCCTATTCGGAGACATACCTGAAGAACCTGCATAATCAGCTTTCTTGTATTGGAGATAAAAATAACCGCTCTTATGGCAGACAAAGAAGTCTCCAAAAACAGCGGTATATATGAATATCTGCTGACAGGAAAAGAAAAATATCTGAGCCTTCGTCAGTTTGACGAGGAAGATGCCCGCACAGCCTACGAACAGCAGCAGGGTATTTGCCCGATATGCAAAAAGCACTTCGACTTCGAGAAGATGCACGCCGATCATATCACGCCTTGGCACGCAGGCGGTAAGACCGTTCCGGAGAACTTACAGATGCTTTGCAGGGACTGTAATCTGAAAAAAATCAGGTCAGGAATAATAGAATATATAGGCGAATTCCCTTGAAATAATACGGGTATCGTGGTATAATGTAGATATACTGGATAACCGTGTTGTTTCAGGGGGATTTTTATGATCCATCAATTAAGAGTGACAGCAATGCATAAATAATATGTTTGTATACTTTACAAGAATTCTTTAGGGGAGGAAAACAGTAATGAATAATAATCGTGGCTCCGAGTGGAATAGATGGGATCTACATTTACATACAGCATCATCATATGACTATAAATACAAAGCTGATGATGCTGACGAATTGCTCTGTAAAACACTAAAAGCAAATGAAATTAAAGCAGTAGCTATTACAGATCATTTTAAAATTGACAAATGTAGAATAGAAAAATTACGTAGTATTGCACCAGAAATTGTTTTCTTTCCTGGAGTTGAACTTCGTACAGATAAAGGAGCTAATAATCTGCATTTGATCCTGATTTTTTCAGATGACTCTGATCTCTCTACTCTTTCAGCTGATTTTGATGCGATAATGCTGCGTCAAAAAGCTAAATCCAAAGATTCTAATGAGACTATATACTGGGAATTTTGGGATATTGTTGAATTTGCAAACGATCACAATGGATTAATTTCTATTCATGCAGGGCGTAAAACAAATGGCATAGAAAAAGAGATAGGACATGCTCTTCCAGTAAAAGATGCAATAAAAAGTGATATAGCAGATAAAATTCATTTTTTTGAAGTAGGTCAAAAAAGAGATATATCAGAATATGAACAGTTCGTTTTTAAAGAAATCGAACGGAAGCCCTTGATTATTTGTTCAGATTCACATTCTCCGAATGAGTACTCTCCCAAAGAAGCTCTTTGGATAAAAGCTGAGTTGACTTTTTCTGGACTTAAGCAATGTTTATATCAACCACAAGAACGTGTTTTTATAGGAGATACGCCGCCTGTTTTAGATAGAAGCAATAAGAATAAGCAAAGTAATATATCATCAATATCTTGTTTTCGGGTAGAGAAGCCAATAAATAAAGATTCGGAGTGGTTTGACTTTGAAATACCACTTAATCCAAGTATGGCTGCAATTATAGGAAATAAGGGAAGCGGAAAGAGTGCTTTTTCTGATATAATTGGACATTTATGTAATTGTAGTACTATGGGAAGTGCTTCTTTTTTAAATGAAAGACGATTCAGAAAAGCTCCGAAAAATTATGCTGAAGATTATGAAGCATCATTAGTATGGTTGGATGGAAAAACAGATGTGAAAAAACTATCTATAGATCAAGAAAACAGTTTGATAGAAAATGCTCAGTACTTACCACAAAAGTATATAGAAGATGTATGTAATGACTTTGGGGATGTTTTTCAAAAAGAGATTGATAAAGTGATTTTTTCATATGTCGATAAAGCTGAACGAGGCGATGCACAAAATCTTGATGATTTAATAAAAATAAAATCTAAACCATTGGAAATTCAATTTCAGGATGAGCGAACAAAACTTCAAGAAATCAATGAAAAGATAATTAAACTTGAAGCTAAAAAAACAAATGAATATCGTAAGAAAATAGAAGAACATCTAAAAAAAGCTGAAGAAATACTTGAACGACATGATAAATCAAAGCCTAAAGAAATTGCTAAACCAGATCAACAAGAAAACGATACAAAATATAAAGAAAAACTTGAAAGGCTTAATCAGGAAATTCAAGAGAAAAAGAATTTAATAAAAAAAAGCTACTGATAAGATTGCTGAGATTAATACTTTTATTAACGATGCTAAAGTTTTAATTGCTAAAATATCACTACTACAAACACAATTAGGAGAGGCAAAAGACGCAATTTCAAGCTTTGTTAATAAGTATAATCTTGATGAGTCTGACTTTGTTATTGAAATGACAACTCCACAGGCGAATTTAGAATTTTTGGTAATAAAATGGGAAAAAGAAAAGGAAGAACTGCAAGCCTTAATATCGGATGAGCAAAATGGTTATTCTGTTCAACTAACAAATGCTGAAGCTGAAAAAGAAAAACTTATTTCTTCTGCAAATGTTGAAGAAATAATATACCAAAAATATTTAAAGGATTTATCAGAATGGAATGATAAACGAATTTCTATAATTGGTGACAATGACACAGGGGACTCGATTAAATACTACAAGAATGAATTAGATTACATTAATACCAAACTTGAATCTGAGTATAGAGCATTAACTGAGGAACGTTACAGCATTACCAAACGCTTATTTAATGGAATAACTGAGTTATCAAAAATTTTTCAAAGCATCTATACACCTATTCAAGGTGAAATTGCAAAATTACTTGGAGATCTTGAAGATGGCGTTATGTTTCAGGCGGAAGTGTTTCTGAAAGACCGTATTCTTTCTCAACAGATTTTGAATTACATTAATCAACGATTTAATGGCAAGTATGGTCGTTCACATAATTCACTTCAGGAGATAGAAGCACGCATAATAGAGACGGATTTTAGTAATGAAGACAGTGTTATTTCATTTGCACGCGATATGGAAGATGTAATTACAAGTGATATTGAATCTGCTGAAAACAGAGTTCCTAAACGTCAAGATTTTTACGACTTTATCTTTGGATTGACATACATCGGTGTTAATTTCAAGTTGAAAATGGGGAACCGTTCCTTAGAAGAGCTTTCGCCAGGTGAGCGTGGCATTGTACTCTTAATCTTTTATCTTGCTCTCAGTAAGGAAAATAAACCTATAATTATAGATCAGCCGGAAGACAACCTTGATAATCAATCTGTTTATAGTAAACTTGTTCCATGTATATGTAAAGCTAAACAGAAACGTCAAGTGATTATTGTAACTCATAATCCTAATATTGCAGTGGCATGCGATGCAGAACAGATTGTTTTCTGCGAAAAACATAATGATTCAAATAAGATACGATATGTGTCGGGTTCTATTGAAAATCCTGTAATCCGTAATCATGTTGTTGATGTGCTTGAAGGAACAATGCCTGCATTTGATTTGAGAAGGCTAAAATATAATTAACAAACCAACACTACAGCTTACAACACTGACATTAAAATTACTTTCTATCCTTGACAACCACTCAAATCTGCGCTATAATACCAAATAAGGAGCAAGCCACCGGACACATATTCTCCTACAAGTTGCTGTTTTTTGTTATCATTGCGCTAAGAATTTGATAACAGAGCATCAGTGGGCAAGTATAGTACAGAGCAAATCTTATAACTGAGATACCACAGCTCAAATTTCCTAAACAAAATTGTTTAATCCGGAGGGCGATTTGAGGAGTGGGAGTAATACCCGAAAGGCTGAAAAGCCTTGAAAATGCTGGACTTTTGCGCTACGGCATTGCCCCGTGGCAACAAAATGACAACATTTTAAGATTATCCAAGAATAAAGAGCTATCTGATTCAATTTACGAATCGGATAGCTCTTTTTGTATTTATGCCACCAATTCATGTTAAATTGATTATCAATCTCATGGCCATTGCTTTTTTTAATATCAGATTTTCCTCCTCAAGCAATGCCAGCTTTTTCTGCATTTTTTGATTTCTGCCATGGCCATTGTTTCGGTGTCTGAAGCTTTAACCTGCGTATACTTTTTGATCCATTTATGCAGCGTGGAACTGCTCATTCCGTATTCTTTGCATACATTACCGTTTTGACGTTGCTGTAACGACCACTGTTGCTGACAGTATGAAGTGCGACAAAAAGGGAAAGGCTGCATAACCACTTGGTTACGCAACCTTATCTTTAAAGAAATAAAGCTTCTATATTAGTATCCACCTATCCGGGGGTGCTTTGTCTTATGGCAACACGCACAGAGATTGTGCAGCAGATGCTATGTAAAACCATCCGGCAGGCTTTGTGCGGTGCTGCCTTAGATTCCATACTCCAGCTCCTCGCAAACCATAGACCAGAAGGTATCCTCCCGATCAAAGGCATGCCGATCCAGCTCCGTCAGCTTTTCCCGGAATCCGGCTGCCGCAGCAGTCAGCTGCGCCTCCGTCATATTGTCCGGCTGGGGATGCTGCTTACCGTATGACCGCCAGAGCATCAGCTCCCGGACAAAGATGGCAAGATCCGGCGCCGCATAGAACACCTGCTTCTGTGCAGCGTCCAGTTCATAAACCCGCTTGTCCGATGCGACTCCGATCAACCGATCCGGCAGATCCTTGTCCCTGCCAACCACCGTATAACATTGTCCCGCCAGAACTGTTTCATAAGCATCCTCCGGCTTGTAGAATACCAACTCCAGAATAGGCTCGGAGGGAAATTGAATCTCCTCGTACATAAACATGCTCCTTTCTACAGACCGCCTTTATGCGTTGTGTATGGTGAACCGATCCTCCCTGCAATCCAGCAGCTGTCGGGTCAGGGCATAATCCATGGCATCGCTGACTGCATGCTCAATGACACCGCCTGTACGGGTATAACCAAACAGCTTGGCGGTTTCCCGCAGCAGATCTGACCGGAGCATGCTGACCTGATCCTCCAGAATCAGCAGCATGCCGGCGCACAGTTCCTGGGGACAGATCTCCTCCATAGGTCGCTTGCCGGTTCCCTCCTTTGGGATCCGGCAGATCCGGTAGGCTTCCGGATCCTGCTCCCGGCTCCAGAACCAGCATGCATCCCCGGTATCGGTGCCGGAAATGCCACAGTCCTGCACTGCCTGGTCAAAAACCGCCTCTACCCGGCTGCCGCTGCGGGAAATACCAAAAGCATTCAGCACATGCCGCAGCACTGCCCGGCGACTCACTGGTGCCTCTGTTTCCACAGTTTTCCGGATCACCTGCATGATGGCTCTCTTGCTCTCTGGCAGATAAAATTGCTCCGGTGTGCCCAGAAGCTCCGGCACATACGAACTGTATGGGATGCAGCGATCCACCGCCGTCAGGGTCTGTTCCCGTTCAAAGCTTGGGATATGCTCCGGCGCAGGAGCTGCCTGCACCGGTTCCTGCTTTGCCTGGGTCTTTGCGTCCTCAATGGCATGCAGGAGCTGTTCCAGAGTACGCTGCCGGTTTTCATACCAGTCCAGAATATGCACCCGGTACAGCTGCCACCCAAGTCCACGCAGCACAGAAGGCTGAAGCAAATTCCGATCCCGGGCGGTGGTAGCGGTGAAGATCTGCTCATTTTCGCAGAGGATCCCCAACAGGTAGCCGTCCGGTCTGTCCGGATCGATGACACCCACATCCACCTTATAGGCAGAGCAGCCAATGCCGCAACGGGTCTGGAATCCACGCCCCTCCAAGGCAACGGCAATCTGCCGGGCAAAGGGATTGTCCGGTTCCACATGCTCCGCATGCACCGGCAATGCCCGGGTGCCCCTGGCTGCAAACTCCAGAAAGCCCCGCAAAGCAGCGACGCCGTCGGAACGGGTACGGGACAGGTCAATCTGCTCCGGCGCAATGACCGAGTACACCTGCATCTGCCGACGGGCACGGGATACCGCCACGTTCAGCCGCCGCCAGCCTCCATCCCGGTTCACCGGGCCGAAATTCATGGACACCTTTCCGTCCTTGTCTGGACCATAGCCGATGGAAAACAGGATCACGTCCCGCTCATCCCCCTGTACATTCTCCAGATTCTTCACCAGGATCGGCTCGTACATCTGTTCCGCATAGGTTTCCAGCTGGGGCTGCTTCCGGAATGCCTCCGCCAGCAGATCATCAATCAGCACCTGCTGCACCACGCTGAAGGTCACTACGCCAATGCTCTCCCGGCGCAGCTGTTCATCCGACAGCCGCCGCAGGATCTCCGCCACAATGGCTTCCGCCTCTGCCCGGTTCTGCTTGGTACCGCCCTTGTCATAGAAGCCCTCCACATGATGCCACTGTACCCGGGACACCAGGTCATCCGGGGAGGGGAAGGTAAACAGCTTGTTTTCATAAAATCGGGCGTTGCTGAATGCGATCAGGCTCTCGTGACGGGAGCGGTAATGCCACAGCAAGTGCCGCTGGGGCATAGCCAGTGCCAGACAGTCATCCAGCACGCTTTCCAGATCCTCCTGCTCGAAGTGTTCCTCGTCCACCTGGTTGGAGGCAAAGAAGCTGGTAGGAGGTAGCTGTCTGGGATCTCCCACCACCACTACATTTTCACCCCGGGCAATAGCACCCACCGCCTCACAGGTAGGCATCTGGGACGCTTCATCGAAAATGACCAGATCAAATTTCGGGAACGCCGGATCAATATACTGCGCCACGGAAATGGGACTCATCAGCATACAGGGACAGATCCGGCGCAACAGATTGGGAATGCTGTCAAACAGCTTCCGGATGGGCATCATCCTGCCGCCGCTGCGAATCGCCTTTTGCAGCAAGGAAAGCTCGGAAGAGCCTGCGCCCGCAGAGGTGGCAGGAATCTTTGCAGACAGCCGTGCCGCCAGTTCCTGAACCGTCAGCTCCTGGAACCGTTCCGCCGTCTCCCGATACCGATTCACTGTGTCCTCAAACTGCTCCCCCTGGAAGCCGGACAAAGCCGGGGCACTGCGGAAGGCAGCAGAGATCACCGCCCTGCATACCCCCTGCCGGAACCCGGACAAAAGCTGTTCCTCCGTGACCTGTCCGGCTGTATAAGCATCCACTGTCTGCTGCAAACCCATCTGCTCCAGTGCATCCAGACTGTTTTCCAGCAGTACCCGGGATTTCAGATTGTCAATATCCCCAACCCAGCCGATTGCCTGCTGTTCCAGGGTCACAAACCAGTTCTCGGCTGCATCCAGCACAGCCCGATCCACAGGCATCCGGGACAGGGTTTCCTCCATCTCACGCCGGGCATTCTCTGCTGCCGGCAGCTGTGCTGCAATCCGGCTTCTGAACTGTGCATCCCGGAACAGCTGCTCTGTCAGACGACATGCCGGTTCCCGGTATGCGCCTGCCTGCGCCAGGCATTCCCGCAGAGCCATAGAATCCGTCCATGCCTGCTGCAAGGCGGCAAAATCCGTCTGTTCTCCCAGCCACAGGCTTCCGAACCGACTGGTCAGCGCTGCCGGAGCGGCAGACAGCTGTTCCCGGCGCTGCCTGCATTCGGACAACCGGCGGTACTGCTCCGCAATGGTTTCCTTGGTGATCTGGTCGGGCTGTTTGGCATATGCCGCCAGAGTCTTGACCTGTTTGTTGGAGCCGATGAGTCGGGACAGGAACCATTTTTGCTGGGTCTGGTTCCACCGGAGCAATGCGGTATCGCTGTCAAAGCTCTGCACACTGGGCTCATACTCCGCTGCGATCTCCCGACTCAAGGCAGTGTATGCGGAACCATTTTCCAACAGGGCCTCTGTCTGACCACGGGTTTGCTCCAGCTCCGCATCAAACACCAGCGTCTCCAGTCCACAGCTTCGCTCCAGAACGGTTTTCAGCAACTGCAGCATATAACGGCTGCCGGCTGCATCCAGAGGCAAGCCCTCCCCCAGTGCTGTATAGATCCGACCGCTCTCCCGTGCCTGTGCTGCAAGAGTACCTGCATTCTCCAGAAACTGCTGCCGTAGTTCCGGGGTATACTCCCGCATCCGGCAGTGCTGCAAGGGACTGTTCCGGTATCCCCCCAGTGCCTGGCCTGCAACGGCGGTTTTGCGCACGGCATCCGTCCAGGCGGTGTACCGCTCCGGATCCGCAGCTTCTACAAAGTCGGGATCCATTGGGATCTCCACCGAACAATCCTCCTGCATGAGCAGGGCATCGTATACGGACATGCCCACCGGACGCTTCCGGTACAGCTCCTCCATCACGCCATTCAGCTCCTGCCGCAGGTTGTGCAGCCGAGCAGCCTCCCGGTCGTAATCCTCCGGTGCCTTGATACGCCCCACCTCCAGGGTATGCGCCAGCTGATTGAGCACCGCCTTTTTCTGCGCCTTGTTGGAGTGAAGCTCCAGGCAGAAGGGGTCTAGCCCAATGGCTGCCAGTCGCTTCTGCACCACGGACAGAGCTGCCATTTTCTCCGCCACGAACAGCACAGATCTGCCGTTGTACAGAGCGTTGGCGATCATATTGGTGATGGTCTGGGACTTGCCCGTTCCGGGCGGGCCGTGCAACACAAAGCTCTGCCCCCGGGATGCGTCATAGATCGCCGCCAGCTGGGAGGAATCCGCACTGGTGGGCACCGCCATGTCACAGGGGGACACCTGCGCATCCAACTGGGCAGGCGTCATGGACAGCTGCTCCGGTTCCCAGGCAAGGCTGCCGGAAACCAGACTGGATACCACCTTGCTTTGTTCCAGATCCGCTGACCGACTGCGAATATCGTTCCACATAATAAACTGGCTGAAGGAGAACTGTCCCAAAAATGCCACTTCTTCAATATCCCAGTGTTTTTTAGACATGACGCCCTGCCGGACGGTCTGATACACCAAAGGCAAATTCACGCCGCTTTCATCCTCCGGCAAAGGGTTAAGCCCATTGATCCGGATGCCGAAATCCTGCCGCAGCATTTCCAGCAGCGTCACGTTCATCTGGGTTTCCTCATCCCGGATCCGAATAGAGTAGGAGCGATCCTGAATCTTCCGAACCAGATCCACCGGTACCAGCACCAGTGGCGCATACCTGGGGCGCTCGCTTTGATCCGTTTCAAACCACCGCAGAAACCCAAGAGCCAAATATAGGGTATTGGCGCCGTTTTCCTCCAGACTCACCTTTGACTGTCGGTGCAACTTCTTGAGGATCCGTTCCAGGTCGGCAGCATCCATAAAAGTGCGCAGCCGCTTGTTTTTGAATTCGGATTCCGCAATGGTGGTGATCAGATCCCGTTCGTTTTCGATCTCGAAGATCCGGCTGTCAGACAGGGTCAGGGTAAAATCATTGGGGGCAGGCATGATTTTGAAGTCCTCGCCCCGGGACACCTCATCCTCCAACTTGCTGAGATCCGCCGTCATCAGCTGAATGCTGGAGGCGGTGGGTCGGAAGTTCAAAAGACTGTTCCGCAGGCTCAGATCCAACAGCTTCCGCTCCCAGATGGTCTTTCGGGTTACGGTCTGCTCCTGGGAGGCAGCATTGTGCAGTGCCAGGTCGATCTGCTTGGGAGCAGCGGTTATGTCCGATTCCGTCCGGGTGCCGTAATCCACGGAGGCAAAGGTACCGTCCTGACTGATCCGGGTGGGAATGGGACGGATGCCGCTGCCCCGGCACCGGCTCACGTCAATGGCACACTGGAACGCCGCTGGATCCTCCAGATGCTCTGCCGCATGCTTGCCCGCATGATCAAAGTCCACGGATCTGCCTGCAATCCAATCCGTACACTCCACCAGGTACAGCTGGTCAATGCCGGATGCCATGCGCTTGGTCAGCGCAGAGATGTCATCCTCCACACACTCTGCAAAGGTTTCCTCCTCCAGCCACACCCCGACAAAGGCATGCCCCTTGACGAACACCAACAGTCCATTCAGTCCTACAGCCTCCAGACATGCTGCATACAGCACCGCCAGATCCAGACAGGTGCCGCATTTCTGCTCCAGCACCGCATGGGGCAACCGCACCCGCTGTCCCATGGTTTCATAGCTTGCCGGGGGCATATGATACGCAATGTTCTCCGCCTGCAATGCCGCATAGATAGCTGCCGCCTGCGTTTTGACGATGTTGGGATTCCGGCTTTGGTAGCCGGTAAAGGAGGGCTCCCCCAGCCACTTTTGCAGCCATTTCCCTGCCTTTACGGTCAATTCTCCTACTCTGGGATGATTGGGTGTCACAAAGGCTGCAATGATCTCCGGCACTTGCAGCAAGCCCGGCCACTGGTCATAGGCGAGCAGGGCAATGGAAATGCATTCCTCATGCAAGCATGTCTCCTCCTGCATCACCCGGATCCGGATATTGCCTTCCATCCGCTCCGTCAGTGAAAACAGATAGTCCCCATGCATCACCAGCCGCACCGGCGACAGTTCCACCGGCGTCCCCGGAGACAGCTTCGGCAGCTGGGCTTCAAACACATGGGCAAATTCCGGCTCAAAGCTGATCCGTACCCGGAGACCGTCCAGTTCCTCCTGTCCCTGATTGGTGAAAACCAGCCTGCGGATCACCGGAATATAATTTTGCTGCATGGCAAAGTTGATCGTTCCTGCAACCTGTCCGTTGATGCTGATGTTTGCATCCATACGCCTGCTCCTTCCTGCATATACTGCGACAATATCTAAGCTTATTATAGCACGAACTTTGTCAGAAATCAACAAAAACCGTCTCCAGTCAAGCTGTTGCGAGAAAGCAGCGTCTGGAGTATCGCAAAAGCAGCCCGGAAACGATGGGATTCATCGCCTCCGGGCTGTTTGGATTTGTATTCGGCTGCACCACTCAAAGATGATACAGTATTGCCTTTACTTGCTGCCCAATCTGCGGAACAGCTTCACCAGCTCCACGATGGGAATGATGAGGAACGCCAGTCCCACGGCAGTCAGATACTCCGCCGGACTGATGGACTCAAACTGGAACGCCTGCTTCAATGCCGGAATGTAGATCACGGCAGTGGTAGCAATCAGAGAAAACGCCATGGCGCCAAACAGGTACCAATTCTGCCTCTGCACAGCGAAGATGGAACCCCTTTCCCGGCGCATGTTGAAGGCATGGAACATTTCCGTCAGAGACATGGTGAGGAATGCCATGGTCATGCCATCTGCACTGTTCTCAATGGCAAAATGTCCACGCTCCATATAATCCCCGATCAGGTACGCCGCCAACGTCAGCAAGGCGATCACAAAGCCCTGCCATACCACGTCCACGCCAAGACCGCCGGCGAAAATGCCCTCCTTCCGATCCCGGGGCGGCCGCTGCATAATGTCCTTCTCGCCGGCTTCCATGCCCAGCGCCAGTGCCGGAAAGGCGTCCGTGATCAGATTGATCCATAGCAGGTGGGTGGGCTTGAGAATGGTAAAGCCTAGCAGAGTAGCAATCAGGATGCTGATAACCTCCGACAGGTTGGAGGACAGCAGGAACCGGATGGTACGCCGGATATTATCGTAGATCCGCCGCCCTTCCTCTGCCGCCTTGACAATGGTGGCAAAGTTGTCGTCGCTGAGGATCATATCCGCCACGTTCTTGGTTACATCCGTACCGGTGATGCCCATGCCGACGCCGATATCCGCAATTTTGATGGAGGGTGCATCATTCACTCCGTCTCCGGTCATGGCAGTTACCATTCCCCGTGCCTTCCATGCCTTCACGATCCGCACCTTATGCTCCGGCTGTACCCGGGCATACACGGAAAATTCTGTGACACGCTGTGCAAAATCCTCGTCGCTGATCTGGTTCAGTTCCGCTCCGGTAATGGCCTGGGAGGGATCCGTCAGAATCCCCAGCTCCATGCCGATGGCAACTGCCGTATCCCGGTGATCTCCGGTGATCATGACCGGACGGATGCCGGCAGAACGACACTGGGCAATTGCCGCCTTGACCTCCGGCCGAACCGGATCGATCATGCCGGTCAGACCGCAAAATACCAGGGACTGCTCCAGATTTTCCGAAGTGTAATCCCCCGGTACAGGCTCCTGGGCATGCCGCCGGTAGGCTGCCGCCAGCACCCGGAGCGCCTTGTCCGCCAGTGCCTTGTTCGCCCCCAGAATCTGCTGCCGGAGGGCATCCGTCATGGGCACCTCCTTGGTGCCGTCAAAGTAGGCGCTGCACCGTGCCAGTAAGCAGTCCGGCGCGCCCTTGGTGTACTGGAGGATGCCCTCCTCCGTCCGATGCACTGTGGTCATCAGCTTCCGGTCGGAATCAAAGGGCAGTTCCCCGATCCGGGGCTGCTCGGCTTTCAGTACAGGCTTGGGCAGTCCGCACTTGTTTGCGTATGCCACCAGAGCGCATTCCGTAGGCTCTCCAATAGCCTCCCCCTGGTCATCCAGCTCTGCATCACTGCACAGTGCCATGGCGGTTGCCAGCAACGGCTCACTGCCTGCCTCCCGGGTTTCCACCACGGTCATTTTATTCTGGGTCAGGGTGCCGGTCTTGTCGGAACAGATGATCTGGGTGCATCCCAGGGTCTCCACCGCCGACAGCTTCCGGATCACCGCACCCTGTTTGGACATTTTCGTCACACCCATGGACAGCACGATGGTAACCACCGTTGCAAGCCCCTCCGGAATCGCTGCCACCGCCAGGCTCACTGCCACAATGAAGGTGTCCACATAGGTCTTGGGATTGGTAAAGTCACCGGTTCGCAGCAGGGATGCCACAAACACAATCACGCAGATGCCCAGCACCAGCCAGGTCAGATACCGGCTCAGCTGGGTCAGCTTTTCCTGCAAGGGCGTCTTTTCGTCCTGCGCCGCATTCAGCGCCCCGGCAATCTTGCCCATTTCCGTATGCATGCCGGTGCCGGTGACCACTGCGGTACCTCTGCCGTATACAATGGTGCTGCCCATATACAGCATATTCCGACGATCCCCCAGAGAGATCTCCTTTCCGTCCTCTCCATGCAGTCCCTCCGCTGATTTATCCACCGGCACGGATTCTCCCGTCATAGCGGACTCCTCACACTTCATGGAGGCGCATTCCAGGATACGGGCATCTGCCGGCACAGCGTCTCCAGCCTCCAGCAGGATCACATCACCGGGCACCAGCTCCTCCGTGGGCACGGTGGCAGGCTTTCCATCCCGCAGAACCTTGGAATGCGCAGCGGTCATTTTCTTCAGCGCATCAATGGCCTGTTCCGCCTTGGATTCCTGCACCACGCCCAGAACTGCGTTCAGCAGCACCACCACTGCAATAATAATGGTATCCGCAAAGTCCGACAGCCCCACTCCGCCCCCTTCAAACAGGGGGATCAAAGCAGAGACCACTGCCGCCGCAATGAGAATGATGATCATAGGATCCTTCAACTGTCCCAGAAACCGCTTCCAGGTGGGGGTCTTTGCCGCCTCTGTCAGCTTGTTTTTTCCATATTGTTCAAGCCGCCGCTGTACCTCCTTCTGATCCAGCCCCTTGGGACTGCTGCCCAACGCCTCCAGAGCATCCTCCGGGGTCTGCAAGTGATATGCCTTCTGCTCCATACCTGCAACTTCCTTTCCTATATTTTACAGCAAAAAGCGAGACTCCTGCATCTCTGCAAAAGTCTCGCAAATTTCGTCTCAACGAAAGATTTCCTGCCGAGAGCCATGCTCCGTGATGACGACAGGAACCATACATCCGCCCGGCGGATATATATGCTACTCCCTTTTCAATGATTTTACCATACCGAAAGCAAATTGTCAAGCCATCATAAGCACCTTTTTGTTGAACTCCTCCGGGGTGGTAAAGGTGGGAACCATCTCGTGCAGTGCCCACACGGCAGTTGCTTCATCATTTTTCAATGCCGCATCCCGCAGCCGCCGCAGTGCCTGAATAAAGGTGGTGTCATTGATCTCGATTTGTCTGCCAATGAAAATCAGCTTGTTTTGGGTCTTTTGCAGTCCCTCCTCGTCCATCAGCAGCTCCTCCTTGATCTTCTCCCCGGGTCGCAGTCCCGTAAAGACAATGGGGATATCTGTATAGGGCTGCTTGCCGTACATGCGGATCAGGTTTTCCGCCAGTGCCACGATCCGCACCGGCTTGCCCATATCCAGCACGAAGATCTCGCCGCCGTGGGCAATGGCTGCCGCCTCCATCACCAGGCTCACCGCCTCCGGGATGGTCATAAAATAGCGGATAATGTCCGGATGGGTCACAGTCACCGGCTTGCCCTGCTCGATCTCCCGTTTGAACAGAGGAATCACCGATCCGTTTGAGCCCAGTACGTTGCCGAACCGGGTGGTGACAAATTCCGTCACCCCGTCCTTCTCCTGGGACAGATACTGGATGATCATTTCACAGCACCGCTTGGAGGCTCCCATCACGTTAGTGGGATTCACCGCCTTGTCCGTGGAGATCATCACAAACTTCTGCACATTGTGGAACTGTGCCAGGCTTGCCACGTTGAAGGTGCCCACCACGTTGTTCTTGATAGCCTCCATAGGGGAAACCTCCATCAGAGGCACATGCTTGTGAGCCGCCGCATGGAACACGATCTCCGGCTTGTACCGTTCCATGATCTGGTTCATCCGGAAGTAATCCCGGACAGAGGCAATCAAGGTCACCAGATCCAGGTCGTCCCCGTACTCCATTTTCATCTCCTGCTGAATATCATAGGCATTATTTTCGTAAATATCCACAATAATGATCTGCTTGGGATCATATTTTGCGATCTGCCGCACCAGTTCCGAGCCGATGGAACCACCGCCGCCGGTGACCATACACACCTTTCCGCTGATAAACGCCCGGATATCCTGGTTGTCAAATTTGATGGGCTCCCGCCCCAGCAGATCCTCCACCTTAATGTCGTGCATCTGCCCCAGCAGGGTATTTTCTTCAAAGATCAGCTCACTGATAAAAGGCATTACCTTCACCGGCAGGTTCGCCTTTGCACAGATATCCAGGATCCGCTGCCGTTCATCGTCCAGGCAGGAAGGGATGGAGAAAATAATCTGCTGGATCTGCATCTGTTCCGTATACTTCAGAAGCTCGTCCGTGGTGCCAACCACCGGCACCCCTTGCACTGCCGTGCCGATTTTGGCAGTATCGTCGTCAATGATGCACACCGGATCATAGGAAGCGTCATTGACCGCCCGGCTTTCCCGGGTGTTGAAGATCTCCCGGATCAGCATATCTGTCGCTTCCCCTGCGCCGATGATCATAGTTCGCTTGTAGACTGCCTCCACCTTGCCGCAGGCGGTCAGTTCAATAAAGGTCTGCTTGAAGATGTACCGGAACAGACAGATGCCGATCACAATGATGCCTCCATGCAGCACTGCATAGATCACCGGCACATCCCCCCGGATGATGTACACCAACAGACAGGCGGCAGTGACCCCCGCTACAACCCCATATACACAGGAGAGATAGTCCTTTACATTAAAATATCGCCACAGTTTGTTGTATGCCCCTGCAAGCATCAGGCAGGCACCACAGCAGCACACACTGACCGCCATGGAGATCCGCAGGTCGGATACACCAAGCCCCTTCCCCCAATTGGACAGCAAAAAGTTTACAAGCAGTGCAGAAATGGCTACGATAAATGCATCCGCAACTGCCAGAATCATTTTCCGGTACCGGAACTTCTGAATCAATTTTTTCAACCCACACATCTCCCACATGTTGTCTGAACTGTACTTGTAATGAATGACGGGATTAATTTACAAAATGTCAGGGCAGCACCGCACAAAACTTGCGCAGTATTGCCTTAAGGCTCGATGATAAAATACAAAGCCGTAAAAACCAGAACTTGTTGTATTTATTGTAACATGAGATCTCAAATAATTCAAGTGTCAGAGAATGGAGTTTTAAAGGAAATTTGAAGAGTTTTCTAAGGAAAACGCACATACGCAAAAAATCCCGGTCTCCAAACACAGAAACCGGGATATGATATTATTCTACCGTTACGCTCTTTGCCAGATTTCTGGGCTTATCCACATCAAAGCCCTTGCCAACAGACACATAATAAGACAATAGCTGCAGGGGAATGACCGAAAGGCTCCCGGCAAACAGATTGTCGATTTTTGGAATATAAACCGTAAAGTCCGCCGTATCCTCCATGGCATAATTGCCGTAAGTGGTCAGACCGAACAGCTTGGCGCCCCGGCTCTTGACCTCCACCATATTACTGATGGTTTTTTCATACAGCGCAGACTGGGTCACCACGCTGAACACCACGGTACCGTCCTCGATCAGGCTGATGGGGCCATGCTTCAGTTCTCCTGCTGCGTAAGCCTCTGAATGGATGTAGCTGATCTCCTTCAGCTTCAGACTGCCCTCCATGCCAATGGCATAATCAATGCCTCTGCCGATGAAGAATGCGTCCTTGATGTTCACGATCTTGGAGGCAAACCACTGGAGCCGCTCCTTATCCTCCAGGATCCTCTGGATCTTCTCCGGAATGGTTTCAATGTCTGCGGCCAGTGCGGAGAACCGCTCCTCTGTGATCTCTCCTCTCGCCTTGGCGAACTGCATCGCCAGCAGATATGCTGCAACCAACTGGCAGCTGTACGCCTTGGTGGTGGCAACGGAGATCTCCGGCCCAGCCAGGGTGTAGAATACATCGTCCGCCTCTCGGGCAATGGAGGATCCCACCACATTGACAATGCCCAGAGTCTTGACGTCCTTTTCCTTGCAAAGCCGAAGTGCCGCCAGGCTGTCTGCGGTTTCGCCGGACTGACTGATGATGATCGCCAGACTGTTCTTTGCCAGGGTCATAGTCCGGTAGCGGAACTCGGAAGCAAGCTCCACCCGAACCTGTAAGCTGGTCAGCTCCTCCAGCACATACTGCGCCGCCATGCCTACATGGTACGCAGAACCACAAGCTATGATATAAATCTGCTGGATATTGCGCATTTCCTCATCGGTCAGCCCAACGCTTTCAAAGCTGATCCTTCCGTTCTGTAATACGGAATGGATAGTATCTCGCACCACCTTGGGCTGCTCGTGGATCTCCTTGAGCATGAAATGCTCGTAGCCGCCTTTTTCTGCCGCTTCCGTATCCCAGTCAATGGTTTTCATTTCCTTCTGGATCTCGTCTCCGTCCAGGTTGTAGAAGGTCACGCTGCCCTTTGTGAGCCGGGCAAGCTCCAGATTGCCGATATAGTACACATTCCGGGTATATTTGAGAATTGCCGGCACATCGGAAGCAAGATAGCTTTCTCCTTCTGCCAGCCCGATGATCATGGGACTGTCCTTCCGGGCAGCATAAATCTCCCCGGGGTATTCCTTGAACATAACTGCCAGAGCATAGGATCCCCGGATTCTGACAAGGGCATGGTTCAATGCGTCCACCGGCGTGCCCAGATACTTTTTGTAGTAGTAATCGATGAGCTTTACGGCAACTTCCGTATCCGTCTGGGATTTAAAGGTATAGCCCTTTTTCAGCAGCTTATCCCGCAGCTCCTGGTAGTTTTCGATGATGCCGTTATGTACTGCGATGACGTTTTCATCATCGCTGCAGTGGGGGTGGGCATTGAGAGCGGAAGGCTCTCCATGGGTCGCCCACCGGGTATGCCCGATGCCGCAGGTACCCTTGACTGCCTTGCCGTCGTTGGTCATTTCCTTGAGTACCTTCAGCTTCCCCTTGGCTTTGACAATCTCCACCTCGGCATTTTCGTCCCGGACAGCGATGCCCGCAGAGTCATAGCCTCTGTATTCCAGCTTGGACAGACCGTCCAACAGAATGGGTGCTGCCTCTTGACTACCGGTAAATCCTACAATTCCGCACATAAATTGTTCTCCTCACAAAAGAAAGATAATATTGTCATGCATGTTCCTCTCCGGGAACTGAACAGATCACTGCCGCTTTTTCTTCACACTGATGAGCACGATCTGGTGATTGGCACGTTCCCCCTGGATTCACCCCTCCTCCACCTTCCGGAGAAATCCACCTACCGTAGAAACAGCGCCATCTGACACATACACGATCACTTCCTGACCCAGCATGGTTTGATCAGATCATACATATCCTTGTTTCCTTTCCTCCGGCGCCGTCCGATGATCCGCCGGATGTGAGCACGCCGCACTGCCGCTCTTGCAGGCAGTATGATCAGAAATAAAACTATGAAAACGATCCAATATGCCTGCATCCTGATCCTCCACCGGGCTTACTCTGCCAGAAATATGTTATTATATTATTATACACGACTTTCAATGCATTGTCAACCAATTAAACGGGATTTGTGCAGCAGGCTCATGTCCCGGTCAGCATCCGGCGCAGCATGGTCAGATCCGCTCCGTTCAGCATGCCGCTGCCGTCCAGATCTCCTGCCCGCCAGTTTGCCAGGGATACCTGCTCCCGGCGCAGCCATCTGCCCAGCAGCACTGCATCCGCCACGGTACACGCTCCGTCTCCGTTCACGTCTCCGGTGACGGAATCCTGCCGCAGCCGATATGTTTTAATCCGGACATTGCCCTGCTCCGAGCAGTATGCCACATACAGCATATCCCCGGCGGCAGCGGTTGCAGCGGCTCCCACCGTTTCACCGGCAATGCTGTTGCCAAGCTTTACAAAGCCGCCATCCCGGTACTGATACACCGCCAGGTCACTGGGATTCTGGGTGCTGACGGTGAGATACAACCCGTCCGCTGTCCGGGTCAGCTCCGTGTAATAGCAGTTGCCGCTGACGGCATTCCCCAGCAGGGCATGTTCCGTTTCCCCGTTCTGCAAAGCATACAGCCCCGCCGCCTGCTCTGTGGCAGAAATATAATACCCCTCCTGTCCCCGGATCAGATCCGTCCTGCCGGCGCTCTGATCGGACAGGGAAATGGTTCTGTGGCCCTGCGCATCCCACACATCCACCGCCGGAGCCGTGCTATTCACCGCCCCCCGGTATGCCACCGCAACACTGGTATCATCCGCCCCGATGGACAGATTGCACACATCCCCGGCGCCATCCTCATAATCTGTTTTCTCCCCGGTATTCAGATCATAGGCAGACACATGAAGCCCATATGGGAAGGAGCCTGTGGTGTAAGCAAGATACAGTCGATCCCCCCATATAGTGAAATCCTGGTACTGAGACAGTTCACTGCCCCGGGTCAGCTGCTGCCATGTCCCATCCTGATAGGATTGGATCACATAGGAAAAATTCTTGCCGTCCTGGTACAGCACATAGGGAATCTCGCCTCGCATGCACAGCTTCGGATCATATGCCTGCTCCGGCAGTCTGCTAACCTGTTCCCAGGTGTTGTCCTGCAACCGGCTGAGGATCGCACCATCGGTTCCACCCGTCAGCATATACAGCACACCGCTGTCCGATGCCTGCAGATCCAGTGCAGAGGCTCCGGTCATCCAGTCCGCCTCCGGCATGCTTCGCCAAAGATCCCGATCCGTAGTATCCTGAAACCGGGCGGTAAAGTGCAGCTGATCCCCGTCGATCCGGATATCCGAAAGCCGGATGCCGCTGTTGGTGCCATCCGAGTACACCAGTGCCCCATCCGTAATGGTAGCTGTAGGATCCAAAGAGCCAATGCTGTCCGGCGCACCCTCTCCCCCGTAGGCGGACAGATAGGGGTTCCCTTCCCCGGCGTCCAGACCGGTTTCCTCCGGCCGGAACACATAGATCTGATCTCCGGACGCACCGTGGTTGCCGTGAATCTCCGTGTTCACCCGGTACACCACCATACCGGTGCCGTAGATCTTCACGTCCATTTCCTCTGAATAGGGTGTGCCCTTCTGCCGGAATTCCACAGCGAAAAATTCCGTATCCGACAGAGGCGTTTTCAGCAGATACAACCGGTT
>JABLTM010123979.1_pt1 | contig 19820 bp, 19 predicted proteins | sample 7160121 | NCBI WGS metagenome assembly JABLTM01 (sample SAMN14651224, study PRJNA627086) | human gut metagenome | isolation source: feces | host: Homo sapiens
ACATCCAGTAAACCTTCGAAATTTGCATTTGCATCTGACGAAAAATCCATTCGCCAGCCGACCACCTCATTTGCGCGGTGTTACCTTAAGAAAAATCTTTCCTCTCGCCCCTTGCATAATCGCGTGTATTTTGCTATACTATTGGTAACAGCAGGTTTCTCATGCCTTTCTATATGGTGATTTTGCACTTTACGTCCCTGCTGGCTGATTTTTTACATCATTATTCTTTTTTTGTGTGCCTTTTTTGATACCCTGATTTTACTGCGCTAAGGAGTATGTTTCTTCTATGCAATTTTGCTTGCAGTTAGCCCCACACGCGAATATCCGCTACCGTGACGCGCAGGTCAAACTTGGTCAAGCCGAGTTGACCTGTTTGCTGTGTGCGCTTTCCCTGCCCGCTGAAACGCAGGTGACGACCATCGGCGGCGTACTATGCCTGACTTTCTCTGCGAAGGCGCTGACTCCTGAAGCCCTTGCGCTGCTTGGCACGCACAGCACACGTCTGATGCTCTTCGAGTGCGTGGATGGCGGTCTGCTGCGCCCGCTGGATTGGGGACGCACTGCCTATCTGCCCGACGACCTCTCGGAGATTTTGAAGTACAAGGGCAAAACGAGCGCCGCGTTCACCCATATGATGATGAACTGTGCCCGTGCCGCGAGTGATTTTGCCCTTGCAGAACAGCCGCTGACCGTGCTTGACCCCATGTGCGGCAAGTGCACAACCGGCTTCGTCGCCCTGCAAAACGGCATGAACGCCGTCTGCCTCGACATAGACCGCAAGGATTTGAAGGAAGCGGCGGATTATTTCAGCAATTATCTGCAATTCCATCGCCTGAAGCACCGCCTCGCGCAGAGCAGCCGCACGCTGCAAAAGACCCCCGTGCCAATTGCCGAATACACCTTCAGCGACACGAAGGAGCATTTCGCGGCGGATGATGTGCGCACGCTGATGCTGGCGGAGGGGGACAGTGGGCTTGTCGGCGACCTGCTGAAGAAGCGTCCGGCGGATTTGCTCGTCTGCGACCTTCCCTATGGCGTGCAGCACGCGCCGCAGAACGGGAAAAAGGCGGAGAGCTTCCCCAAGCTGCTGGAGCGCATCCTCCCCGCGTGGCGGCGGGCGCTCAAACCCGGCGGCGCGGCGGCGATTTCCTTCAACACGCTGACGCTGCGCAAGGATACGCTGCTGACGCTGCTGCAAAACGCAGGCTTCACGCCGCTGACCGAGCCGCCGTATGATGACTTTTCGCATTTCGTTGAGCAGGCAGTGCACCGCGACTTCATCGTCGCCCGCAATGAACAGCCGTAACGGATAATATAGATTACAGAGATTTGGGAGAGCAAGGAGGCTTTTTCAAGCTATGTCCGAATGGAAGAATCAAGATTTTAGTCAGCTGACGGTGCTGGAGCTGCGCAAGGTTGCCAAGGCCATGGGCGTGCAGCTCGGCGCGGGCATTTCCAAGGCAGGTATCATCGAGAAACTCGACCGTGCGCGCAACGCGAAATACAGCGACATCCCCGCTGTGCCGATGGATTTCACCCCCATTCCAAAGTCTGACGACAAACAGGAATCCCCCGTGGAAAAAGCCGAGGTTCCCGCTGCCGTGAAGGATGAGAAGCCGTCGGAATCCCCTGCGCCTGCCAACAAGCAGCCCGTACCTGCCGCCGCCAAACCGGAAACTGCCGCACCCGCGGTCGCCGCGCCCAAGCCGGAAGCGGAAAAACCCGCTGCGCCCGCACAGCCCGCATCGGATGCGCGCCCCGTCATAAGCGGCTTCCGCCCGGCGTATCAAGCGCCCGCGACGCCGCCGCGCTTCGGCAGCAAGCCTGCATATCAGGCATCCAGCAATTCGTTTGGCAATCGTCCGGCACGTCCGCAGGGGAACGACTTTGCCCGCCCGGCGCGTCCGGTAAACTACACGCGCTTTGGCCCGGCGGCGCAGGCAGATTCTACGAATGACCGCTCGTATGACGCGCCCCGCACGACCAGCAGCTGGGCTGACCGCCGTCCCGCGTACGGCAGTGACCTGCCCGACCGCCGTCCCGCGTACGGCAGCGATGTGCCCGACCGCCGCCCCGCCTATGGCACGGATGCGCCTGACCGCCGCCCTGCCTATGGCACGGATGCGCCGCGTTCCGCCTTCGGCACGGACGCTCCCCGTTATTCCCGTTCTTACGATGCGCCGAGCGCCTTTGACAGCGGCCGCGCCCGTCAGCCCAGCTTCAACAGTCTCCAGCGCGACGTGCCGTCAGACTTGCAGAGCATGTGGGCGGGTTCGCCGAGCGACATGCTGTCCCCGGCGGAATGTCAGGATGGTTCGGGCATTCTGGAGCTGCACCCGGACGGCTACGGATTCCTGCGCGGCGCGTCGCTCACCCCCAGCAATCGCGATATTTACGTCTCGATGGCGCAGGTTCGCCGCTTCTATCTCCGCACGGGCGACTTTGTAACCGGCAAGGTGCGTCCCCAGCGCGACGGCGACAAGTACTCCGCCATGCTCTACATCACCGAGGTCAACGGCTGCCCCGCTGATTCGGTGGCGAACCGCCCCGCGTTTGACGCCCTGACGCCCTGCTATCCGCACGAGCACATCACCCTCGAAGTGGAAGGCGGCAGCAATGAGTTCCTTGACATGCGCCTGATTGACCTCGTTGCGCCGATTGGCTTTGGTCAGCGCGGGCTGATTCACTGCCCGCCTGCCGTGGACAAGGCGCATCTGCTGTCCTCCATTGCCAACGCAGCCAGCATCTGCCATCCGGATGCGGTGGTGATGACGCTGCTGCTGGGCGGCACGCCGGAGGACGCGACGCTCTACCGTGACCACACGCACGGCGAGGTGATTGCCTCCACCTTCGATCAGACGCCGGAAAATCACCTGCGCATCACCGACATGGTGCTGGAGCGCGCCGAGCGGCTGGTGGAAATGAAGAAAAACGTGATTCTGCTGGTGGACAGCCTGACCTACCTCTCCAAGGTTTACACAACCGCGGCTGTTCAGCAGGGGCGGCAAACCATCGGCATGGTGAATCCGGTAAGCCTGCAAAAGGCGAAGAAGCTCTTCGGCGCGGCGCGCTGCCTGCGTGAAGGCGGTTCGCTGACGATTTTCGCCGTCATGAACATCGAAACGGGCAGCCGCGTCGATGACTCCATCGCGGAAGACCTGAAGGGCACGGCGAATATGGAGCTGGTGCTGGACACGGCGGCAGCGCGCGCGGGCATTTATCCCCCGGTCAATCTGCTGCTCTCCGGCACAAAGCGCGCCGAACTCATCGCCAGCAAGGAGCAGCTGGACGGCATCAAGCTCATCCACGAGATGCTGGGCAGCCTGCGCGCGGTGGACATGATTCCGCAGCTGCTGTCGATGCTGGAAAAGACGACCAACAATGAGGATTTGCTTGTCCGCATCAAGGACTGGGCGGCGCTGATGAAGCAGTAATCCGCCTTGCTTCCCAAAAAAGCAGAAAAAAGTTTCGGATTCAGAGAAAAAAGGCTTGCAATCCCCCGGCAAATATGATACAATGATTTCTGCGGCTGAATAAGCTGATCATTGCATACGCGAAAGAGGTGAAATCGCAATGAAGGAAAAGATCCATCCCAACTACGGCAAGTGCATCGTTCGCTGCGTGTGCGGTGAGACGTTTGAAACCGGCTCGACCAAGAAGGAACTTCGAGTGGATATCTGCTCTAAGTGCCATCCCTTCTACACCGGCAAGCAGAAGCTGGTGGATACCGGCGGACGTGTCGATCGTTTCAAGAAGCGCTTCGGTCTCAACTAATTTTCGAGACGGCTGCTTCTCACGAGCTATCACGAGAGATAACAGGGCATTGCCTCGGCAGTGTCCTGTTTTCGTTTGCACTTTTTTTTGCGCTATCAAGCAGGATTTTGCCCTTCCCGCGTTGAAAACGACATTTATCCTCATGTTTGTCGTTCCGCCGCGCTTCTCTTTGCGGTAAGATACAGGTGTCCTCAAGCGAGAGGAACAAAAACGACAACAAGCAGGAGGCTTTTTTCCATGAACACCGACAAGATTTACGCTGAATCCATTGCCAACCAGTACGCGCCCAAAGACACCTCGAAGGTCGTCGCCCTGCGCAAGCTCGACGCGCACGCCAAACGCCCCGCCGCGATTTTCACCTACACGTTCGGCATCGCCGCCGCACTGGTACTAGGTATCGGCATGTGCCTTGCCATGAAGGTCATCGGCGACGGTTCGACCGCGATGATGGTGCTGGGCATCGTCATCGGACTGGTGGGCATTGCGTGCATGAGCGTCAATTATCCGCTCTACAAGAAGTTTCTTGCAAAGGGGAAACAGAAGTATGCCTACGAAATCATGCAGCTCGCCAAGGAGATCAGCGAGCAATAAGCGCCTCCGCCGTACGCTGGGGCTGCTGCTGGGCAGTGCGCTGGCGGTGCAGTACAAGCAGGATCGCATCTTCCGCGCGAGCGTGAATTTGCAGCTGGTGATGGTGCTCAACTACCTTTACGCGGCTTATAACCTGCTGATTGGTCTGCAAAGCGGGTCGGTGTGGCTGCTGTCGCTGGGCATCTACACGCTGATGCTTGCCATCGTCCGCACCGACCTGACGCTCTCGCACCACCGCGGGCGGAAGCTGCCGCCGGACGCCCTGCCGCGCCACGAATCCCGCTGCTATCGGCGCGTCGCGTGGTCGCTGCTGGTGCTGAATGTGCCGATTGGCGGCTTGACGCTGCTGATGGTGTCGGGGCAATCCGTCTCTGCCCTGCCCGGCCACCTGATTTACCTCTCCGCGCTCTACACCTTCGTCATGATGTACCTCGCCATCTCAAACCTGATTCGCTTCCGCAAGCTCGGCAGCCCGATTCTCTCGGCGGCGAAGGTGCTGTCGCTCGTCGCGGCGCTGCTGTCGCTCTTGACGCTGCAATCGGCGCTGATTGACCGCTTCGGGGCGGCGCAGGGTTCTTTCCGGCTGATGATGACGCGGCTGACCGGCAGCGCGGTCTACGCATCGGTGCTGATTATCGCCGTGTGGATGCTGCGCCGCCCGCTGACAATCAGCGCGGATGGCATTGAAGAGGAGTTGACTGCGCCATGAACCGCTCCGAAAGCAAGTACTTCAACACCGCCCGGCGCATGGACGACGCGCTGCTGACCCTGCTGGAGCAGAAGGATTTCGACTACATCACCGTGCGGGAGATTTGCCAGACAGCGCAGGTCAACCGCTCGACGTTCTACCTGCACTACGAAACGATGACGGATTTGCTGGAAGAGGCGGTGCAGCAGACGCTTCGGGATTTCTACCTTGCGTTTGCGCCGCAGCAGTCGAGCATCCTCAGTCACCTTGCGGACGTCCCCCTGTCGGAGCTGAATCTGCTGACGGACGAGTACCTGATGCCGTATCTGCAATACCTCGCCGACCACTGCAAGCTGGTCGCAACACTGCGCCGCCACGCGCGTCTGACGGGCATGGATTCCGTCTATCAGTACCTCTACACGCATGTTTTTGACCCGATTCTCGCGCGGCTTGCGGTGGACGAAGCGCACCGGCAGTACATCATTGCGTTTTACCTGCATGGGCTAATTGCACTGATTGACCATTGGATTGCAGAGGACTGCGCGATGCCGATTCCGGCGCTGTGTCAGCTGATGCGCGACTGCGTGACTGGGGAGATTACGCCGCTGGCGGGAGCGATGCAGGGAAAGTGAAGCGCCACTTTTCCTTGCCTAATGGCGGTTTATTCTGTTTTTTCATAGGAATTTTCTGTTGCCGCAGGGATTTCGCTTCTGCCCCAATACGCATTGCATGAAAAATCATATTTCCCCCAAAAGCAAAAAATCGCCATCGGGCAAGCAATTCGCTCCCGATGGCATTTTTCATTACGCTTTGACATTCCCCAAGCTCAGCGGCATCAGCACCACCAAGTGCGGTTGGCACGACAAATCCCCCGCCGATACCCGCAGCAGCGGCAGCTCCTCCGCTTTCTCCGGATACAGGCGCAGGAAGTCCCCCACCGGCGCAATCGGCCACGATGCATTCGCCGCCGTCTTGTAGTGCATCGGCAGAATCACCCGCGCGTGCAGCACGTCCGCCACCTGCTTCGCCATCGGCGCGTCCATCGTGTAGTACCCGCCGACGGGCAGCATCACGATATCCGCACTGCCCAAAAGCAACCGCTGCTCCGTCGTCAGCATGTGCCCCAAATCGCCAAGGTGCATCACCGTCAGGCCTTCCGCCTTCAGGCAGAACAGCAGCGTCTTGCCGCGCAGCTTCCCCTGCTGCTGGTCGTGATACGCCTCTATCGCCCGCACCGCCGCGCCGCCGCCGAGGTCAAAATCCCCCGCCCGGTCAATCACGCGCGGATTCCCCGGAATCGTCTCGACCGCGTTGTGGTCATGGTGCTGATGCGACACCAGCACCACATCCGCCGGATTCGCCGTCACGGGATAGCCGCACGACGCATCATACGGATCAGTGACGATGCGGAGGCCGTTGTCCAGCTCAATGACAAATTTTGCGTGCCCCATACAGCTGATAATCATGGATTTCCCGTCCTTTCTTCTGCCGCGCGGCAAAGGTACGGCAGCAAGCGTCCCGGCAGCGGATTGTGCGTCCGCAAGCGCGCCGCTAAATCCCGATGCAGCATACGGCAGTATTTCTCCATCGCCTGACCGCCGGCATCCGCCGATTTCAGCAGTGCCCGAAGCAGCGTGCCGTCCGCCGTATCATCCGGATGGCGCGCAAGCAGCGACAGGCAGCAGCCGAGTTCGCCCGGCGCGTCGGGGATTTTTGTCGGCATATCCGGCGGATTCGGCAGCTTGTCCAGCAGCAGCCAGCCGCCTTGCATCCACGTCCGCCAGCCGTGCTTCTCTGCCAGTCGGCAGAAATCCGCCGCGTCCGCCAAAAGCGGCAAATCCGTCGCGAAGAGCGCGTTCGCGTCCTCCGACCGCCGCAGCGCCGGACGGCGAAGCGTCGTCACGGTTGCCAGCATCTCCTGCAGCTCCTGCCGAAGCGCCGACAGCATCCTTACTGCGCCCCCGTCGCGCAATAGTCAATGTGAATGGTGTGCATCGCCGTGAAGCGCCCCTGCACATCCAGCTGATATTCGAGGTGCACCATTCCGGCGTCGTCCGCCGCGCGGCACTTGACCTGCGTCGGGAACACCGCCATCGCCATATCCCCGAACGGCGTGTGATACGCGCCCTCAAAGCGCTGATCCTTCACGAACACCATCGTCGTGCCGTATTCGCCGGGACGGCTCATGGTCACGCGGTGCTCGGACAGCGACAGAATCACGTCGCTCGTCACCATCTCGCTGTCATCCTCCGTCGGCATGGACTCCTGATAGCGGATGAGATAGCCGCTGGCGGTTTTCTTAAGTTCTCCGCGGCAGAACAGCTGCATCGGCGCTTCCTGCTCGCCCTCTTCGTCGCGGATGGTGCTGACCAGGTTAATCAGCACGGGCGTTTTATCCTGTTTCTTCACTTCTGCTCCTCTCGGACTGTATCCGAACGTGTGGTTTGCCGCCTTTTGTCGGCGGCGCTTATAGTATAGCACATTTTTTCGCCTTGCACAATCACCGCGTTTGGCGTATGATAGAGGAAAGACACTTTTGTGGAGGGCAAAAGCTATGCTGCGGATTGGAGCACGGGCGAAAATCAACTGGACGCTGGATATTACCGGGCGGCGGGCGGACGGCTACCACCTGATGGACATGCTGATGCAGAGCGTGACGCTTGCCGACGAAATCACGCTGGAGAAGACGGCCGATGGCATCATCACGCTGACGACGGGCGGCACGCCGCTGCTCCCGGCGGACGAGCATCATCTGGCGCTGCGGGCGGCGCGGGCGCTGCAAAAGGCAACAAGCTGTCCGCTGGGGGCGCGCATCCACGTTGTGAAGCACATTCCCGTTGGGGCGGGCATGGGCGGCGGCAGCAGCGACGCGGCAGGCGTGCTGGTGGGGCTGAATCGCCTATGGGAAACCGGACTGACGCGGGCGGAGCTGGAAGATGTCGGCTTGACGCTGGGAGCGGACGTGCCGTTCTGCATCCGCGGCGGATTGACCCGCACCCGCGGCATTGGGGAAGCAATGCAGGAACTCCCCTGCGGGCGCTGCTTCCCGCTGGTGGTGATTCAGCCGTGCGGCGGACTTTCTACGCGCGACGTATTTGCGGCATACCATGCGCAGGCGGTTTCGTTCCGTCCGGACAATGACGCGGCGCAGGCGGCTTTGGCAGATGGGGATTTGCGTGCGCTGTCTCCGGCGCTGGGGAACGTATTGCAGCCGGTGAGCGAGCAGATGCGTCCAGCAATTGCGGATGCGATTGCGGATTTGCGGAATTTCGGCGCGGCGGCTTCGCTGATGACCGGGAGCGGGTCGGCGGTGTTCGGCGCGTTCGAGACAAAAGACACGGCGGACGCGGCGTTTGCGGCGCTGGAAAAGCGGTATGGCAGGGTGTTTCGGTGCGAAACGTGCATGGAGAGCGTCATCGAACAAATTTGATATGCCAAGCAGGTCGGAAGCGCGATTGCCTCCGACCTGCTTGCTTATGGGCTCTTCTTCCACACCACTACGCCCGTGCCCGCTTTGAGGGCATCCGGCAAATCGGGATTCAGCCGCCGCAGCTTTTCCTGCGGCACGCGGTATTCCTTCGCCAGCGTCCACCAGTCCTCGCCGGTCTGGCAGTAGCACAGGTACAGCCCGTCGTCCACCTCATCTGCCGCTTCCTCCTGCGCGTCGGTCAACAGGTGCGCACTTTGCGTCTCCACGCCGTCGCAGGTCAGGCGGAGGACGTAGCGCAGTTCCACGCGGTCGGAGGTAATCGGCGTGGCTTCCACCTCGTCCGCCGTCAGGGTAATGATGCTGTCCGGCGCGGCAGAGACGGCAAAGGACGTGCGGAACGGCGTTTCCTGATGCACGGTCACGGGCGCGGTGTTCTCGTCGGTCATGTACAGCAGGGTGATTTCGAGCATCCCCTCGGTGTTCAAGCGGCTGCCCGTGCTGTCCTGCGCGGTCATGATGGGCGTGGCAAACGCGGCAAGCATCCCGCGCACAGGGGGCGTGCCGTCGGGCAGGAGCAGCGTCGTCTTGCCGGATTCAGCGGCGGAGGCGCGCCTTTGCCCCGTTCGAATCACCACGTCGCGCCCGGAAAAGGTCAGCGCCGCCCCCTGATAGGTGTACGCATCGCGCAGGACAGTCAGCTTCTCCTGCGTGTCCGCCGTCCCCTGCACGCCAAGGAGGACTTCCGCCCGCAGCGTCTTTCCCCCGTCGCCCGCGTCCTGACTGGCGACCGCGACGTCACGCACGGTCACGCGGGCATCAAGCAAATCACCGCTTTCGCCGCTGAGCTCAAGCGTCTGGGTGAACGGCGCCTCATGGTGTGTGACAACAAGCGGCTTGCCGGGCAAATCGCTTGCGTGCACCGCCGAAATGGTCACCGTGCCTTCCACGCCGATTCTGCCCTGTCCGCCCGTGATATCGCTGATTTGCGCCGCCGCGTCCGCGCAGAGCGTCTCGCGCACCTGCAAGCCTTCCGGCAGCTCAAATTCCTCCCGGAGCAGCGTATCCGCCTGTCCGCTGGCGACGGTTCGACGCAGGGCAATCTCCTGCGTGGCGACTTCCGCGCCGCCCGGCGCATTCACCCCTGTGAGCACCTCCAGCGCCTGCGTGGACGCGCCGCGGGCATCCAGCTGCACAATCGCGCGCATATTCAGCCGCCCGCCCTGCACTGAGGCATCCACATGCTCCACCCGCGCCTGTGCCTGTACGCGACCTTTCGGCTGCGCGCCCGGCAAATCGCACTGGTGGATAAAGTCCGCCGTCGCCTCCACCACATGCACCTGATTCGGCGCGCCCTGCGTGTAGAGGACGTGGAAAATCACCTTGCCGGAGAGCGTCGCGCGGTCAGCCCCACTTTCGGCGCTGTCCACCACCGCCATCCCGCCCGCGTGCAGGACGTGCGTTTCCTCCCGCAGGCCGCCGGGCAACGTAATTTCGCCTTCCACCACCGCCTGTGACGCGCCGTGTGCCGTCACCTGCTCCATCGTCACCGTTTCCTTCCGAAGCTGCGCATCCACCGCGTTTTCCTCCTTTCGGTTGTTCGGGACAAGGTATGCGCAATTCTCCCCCGGCAGAACGCGCAAGTTTCATGAAATTCTCATCTTTTGTGCTTTCCTTTTGCCCGGCAAGTGTGCTATAATAGAAAGGGTTGCTGTGTTTTGCGCGGTCACAGTGTATTTTTCAGGCGGCAAAGCGTATTTTTCCGCCGCTTCCCCTTGCGCATCCGCGCCGCTTTCCGGTATAATGACAGCATCCCGCGATTGATTGAGGAGTAAGGAGACTTCCATGAGCAAGTCCAAGAAGAAAAAGGAAACCAAAGCGGTTATCGCCGGTCAGATTGCGTTCTGGGTGTCATTTCTGGGGATTATTTCTCTGCCGATTCCCGGCTTCTGGCGGTTCGTCGGCGGATTTGCCATTGCCTCCGGGCTGAAGAAGCTGATTGAGACGATGGCGACGCCGCTGGATGGGCTGCACACCGAGAATGGCGAGCGCGTGAAGGAAGAGCCGGTGATTCAGGTGGGTACGCCGGAGGATCAGCGCGCGAAGGAAGTTGTCGCCGGCGGGCTGGACTTGCTCAGCCAGATTGCCGCCGAGCGCGAGCAAATTGACGAGTTCGTGATGACCCGGCGGCTGAAAGACCTTGATGAATTGGTGCGCAAGATGCTGCAAACAGTCGTCGATGATCCCAATGAAGCCAGCCGGATGCGCAAGTTCATGAGCTACTATCTGCCCACGACGCTCAAACTCCTGCAGTCCTACCGCACGATGAAAACCCGCGGCGTGTCGTACAGCGAGATGAACACGACGCGCGAGAACCTCATCCACGCGCTGGACATGATTCTGCAAGCCGCGCAGAAGCAGCTTGACGCCATGCACAAGGACGACATGCTGGACATGAGTGCGGACATGGACGTGCTGGAACAGATGCTCAAGCGCGACGGCTACATGGAGAGTGTGCTGTCCGAATCGCTGAAAGAGGCGAACCGGCAGCAGCAGAAAGCGTCTGTCCCCTATTCGACGCAGCAGGCGGATTTGCACACATCTGGCACGGCAGCGGCGCGGCAAATGAATCAGGGCGCGCCCGTGCTGAAAATGCCGGAGGAGGATATTCCCGAAGCCGACCGGCAGCAGAAGAAGTTCTATCAAAATTAACAATTATCAATATACACGAGGAGGATTTTCCCATGGCTGATCAGTTCCCGATGCTTTCCCTCACGCCGGATGTTCCCGATCCCGTCGCGCCGTCCGCAGCCCCCGCGCAGAGCATTCAGCAGCAGCCCGCCGCCCCCGCATCGACCACAGCTGAACCGCTTGCCGTGCCGACCGCTGCCGCCGCGCAGCCGCAGACCAGCGCCCCAGCGACCGCGCCCCGCCTCGACCAGAGCCAGCTGACCCCCGCCGAGCGCGCCGCGATTGAGGACTTTCTGACCAAGCTGGACATCACCAACCCTGACCATGTGCTGCTCTTCGGCGCGGATGCACAAAAACACATCAGCGATTTCTCCGAGAGCGCGCTGCAAGCCGTCCGCACGTCGGACACAGGCGAAGTCGGCAAGATGCTGGAAAACCTCGTCGTTGAACTGAAGGGCTTTGAGGCGGACGCGGAAGAACCCAAGGGCATCTTCAAAATCTTCCACAGTGCCGACAACCGCATTGAGCGCATGAAGGCACGCTATAACAAGGCGAATGTGAACGTCGAAAATATCGCGACCTCGCTGGAAGGGTATCAGGCGCAGCTGCTCAAGGACGTTGCCATGTTCGACCGCCTGTACGACCAGAACACGGCGTATTTCCGCCAGCTGACGCTCTACATCATCGCGGGCGAAGAGAAATTGCAGCGCGTGCGCGAGGGCGAACTGAAGGAGCTGATGGCGAAGGCGGCAGAATCCGGCGACGCGATGGACGCGCAGAAGGCGAACGACCTTGCCGCGCAGTGCGACCGCTTCGAGAAAAAGCTCCACGACCTGAAGCTGACCCGTCAGGTATCCATGCAGATGGCGCCGCAGATTCGTCTGCTGCAAAATAATGACAGTTTGCTGGTGGAACGCATTCAGTCCACCATTTCCAACACGCTGCCGCTGTGGAAGAACCAGATGGTGCTGGCGCTTGGGCTGCACCACACGCAGCAGGCGATGCAGGCGCAGCGCGCGGTCACGAACATGACCAACGAGCTGCTGAAAAAGAACGCCGAGACGCTCAAAATGAGCACCATCGAGACGGCAAAGGAATCCGAGCGCGGCATCATCGACATCGAGACGCTCGTGCAGACGAACCAGAGCCTCATCGACACCATCAGCGAGGTGATGACCATCCAGCAGGAAGGCCACACCAAGCGTGTCGAAGCCGAAAAGACGCTCTATCAGATGGAAAACGACCTCAAAAAGAAGCTGCTGGAAACGAAGATTTGATTTTCCCCCAAACCTCCCGGCAGGACGCGAAAAAACGCCCTGCCGGGGTGTTTTGCTTCATTATCGGTTGATTTTATTGTGCAAAGCGTATGGTTTAGGTAGGCAGAATTGTCGCTTTGCGCTTTCGCTCCCCGCGTGGGGAGCGTGGATTGAAATGCAGTCTTTTGGCGCGCTGATTCGTTTGATAAGCAAACCTGCGCGCCCAAAAGGAGGGATATTCTCATGCGCATCATCGGTCTGACAGGCGGTATTGCCTGTGGAAAATCCACCATTTCGCTCACGCTGAAGTCGCTCGGCGCCACCATCATCGACGGCGATCAGCTCTCCCGCGCGCTGACGCAGCCGGGTGGGCTGGCGCTGCCCGCGATTCGCGCGGAATTCGGCAGCGAGGTTTTCCACGCGGACGGCACGCTTGACCGCCGCGCGCTGGGCAGCCTCATTTTCGCCAGCGACGAGCGCCGTCATGCGCTGGATGACCTGATGCAGCCGCTCCTGCGGGAGATGATTGAACGGGAAATCCTCCGCGCGAAGGAGGGCGGCGCGAAAATCTGCGTGCTGGACATGCCGCTGCTCTACGAAGCTGAGCTGGACGGGCTGTGCAACACGGTCTGGTGCGCGTCGCTCCCCCGCGAGACGCAGCTTGCCCGCCTGATGGCGCGCGACGGCTTCACCCGCGAGGAAGCGGAAAACCGCCTGCGCAGCCAAATGGACACGGCGGAAAAGGCGCGTCGGGCAAACATCGTCATCCCGACAGACGGCACGATTGAAGAAACCGCCGCGCTGATTCCCCCGCTTTACGCCGCCGAACTTGCGAAGGAGGGTTCGCATGGAAAACACACCGCGTCCCAGACGAAGTGACCGCTATCAGGCGCAGGCAGCGCCATCCGCGCAGGAAGCGCAGCCGGTGACGCAGCATCCGGTGCAGCCGACGCGGGGCTATCCGCCGCAATCAAATTCACAGAATCCACCGCCCTCGCCTGTGCAGCAAGCCATGCAGCAGCGCTCTGCCGCGCCCGCGTGGTATCAGCAGCAGACAGGGTATTATACGCAGCTGCCGAATCAGCGTCCGCCGCAACGTCCCGCGCAAATGCCGCCCGTGCGTCAGGCGCAGGCGCCGTATGCGGGCATGAATCCGGCGTATTCGCAGCCGCAGCGCCGCACTGCCCCGCGTCCGACGCAATCCGCCGTGCCGCATCGGGTGGAATCCGTTCTGGCGGAAACCGTCCCGGCGGAAACTGCCGACCCGAATCGCCTGCCCCTTTGGCTGACGTGGACGATTGCCGGGCTGTGCATCGTGCTGCTGGGGCTGCTGGCGGCGCACTACCTGATGCAGGCGTACTTGACGACGCGCGCCGAGGAGTGGGAAACCGCGCGGCAGAACACGCTGAGCTACTATCACGTCGTCGAGGGCGAAAGCGGAAATTCCATCACCTACCAGCCGCTGATTGAGCGCTATGCGGCGGAATACAACCTCCGCCCCGCGTTCGTCGCCGCCATCATCCGCAATGAAAGCTCCTTCCGCACGGATGCGGAATCGAGTGTGGGCGCGCGCGGGCTGATGCAGCTGATGCCAGACACGGCAGAATGGATTGCCGGGAAAATTGGCGACAGCAATTATTCCTTCGACCACCTCTACGACGCGGAAACGAACATCCGCTACGGCTGCTGGTACTTGAATTACCTGTCCAAGCTGTTCCGGGGCGACGCGGTGCTTGTCTCCTCCGCCTATCACGCGGGGCAGACGACTGTTACCCGTTGGCTGAGTGACAAGGGCATTTCGTCAGACGGTGTGACCATCCCCGTAGACAAGCTGCCGGACGGCCCGACCAAACAATACGCAGGGAGAGTGACGACATCCTATGGCATTTACGAAGCCCTTCTCTACCCCAACGAAAGCGCGGAAGCTGCTGGCGCTGCTGATGGCGATATTGTGTCTGCCCGTGCTGTCCGCGCAGGCGTCGCCAACCAGTGACGCGCTGGTCATCGGCATCCAGAGCAGCAAGACGACGAGCCTGAATCCTCTCTTCCCGGTCGAGCGGGACATGCTTTCCATCTTCGACCTGATGTACGATTCGCTCATCACCATTGACGACAACTATCAGCCGCAGGCCGGTCTGGCGGAAAGCTGGACGCAGACCGGCAATGGCCGCACATGGACGTTCACGCTGCGGCAGGGCGTGCTGTTCTCCGACGGGACGGAAATGACGGCGAACGACGTCGTCGCGACGGCGAACTACATCATTTCCTGCGCCAAGGACACAAACCTGACGAACAAGGGATACTATGCCAATCTGCGCTACTTCGTCAAGGAAATCAAGGCACGGGACAACTACACGGTGGAGGTGCGCGCCGATCGGCAGTATTACGGCGTGCTGTACGCCATGACATTCCCGGTGCTGCCCGCGAGCGCACTGGAAAGCGCAAATCCCCCCGGCACAGGTGCGTACATGATTACGACCTTCACGCCCTACTCCAACGGCACGAAGGGCAGCATGACGCTCTCGCTGAACCCGTATTACAGCGGCAAGCCGCCGCAGTTCAAGAATCTCTACTTCGACCTGTACGGCAAGGACGCCGACGTGGTAAACGCGTACCAGTATTCCAACGTCGATGCCATATTTTCCCGCTCATTGTCCATTGCGCAGTACAAATCTTCCACCAACACGCTCGCCATCACCTACCGCACGAATCAGCTGGAGTGCCTGCTGCTGAACAACTATCTCGGCTCAATGACGAACAACATGCGCACGGCGATTCGCTCCTGCATCAACATTGATTCCATCGTCCAGTCCGTCTACATGAGCATGGTTGACCGGACGAACACGCCCATGATTCAAGGAACGTGGATGTACAATTCGAACTTGTCCTCCTACTTCCAAGTCGATTTGAACAAGGCGCGGCAGCTGCTGGAGGAGGACGGCTGGTACGACACCGATGGCAGCGGCTATGTGGACAAGCCCAACAAGAACAACGAAGCCGCCGACCTCACCTACCACATCATCACCTACGAAGAGCCGGACAACAGCGTGCGCGTACAGGCAGCGAACATGATTGCCGACATGCTGGGGCAAATCGGCATCAAGGCGACGGTGGAGACGGTGTCGTACAGCACGATGCAGGAGCGCCTGAAAGCGGGCAACTTCCACATTGCGCTGGTTTCCTTCGCGATGGATGTCTGCCCAGACCCCGGCTTTCTGCTGATGAGCGGCAACACCTGCAACTACGTCGCCTACCGCTCAACGACGATGGATGCGCTGTTCAAGAAGCTGCGCACGCAGGTCACGCAGGCGGATTACCAATCCGTGCTGTACGACATTCAGGAGCAGTTTGCGAAGGACTGCCCGTTCATCTGCCTGTACTACCGCGGCGGCACGGTGCTGACGCGGCGGATGTACACCACCACCCGCGATGTGCGCGAGGGGCATCTGCTGGATGGGATAGAATCGTTCTACGACTGATTTTGCTGATTCCTTTGCCCTGCCGGGTTGATTTCGGCAGGGTTTTGCTATATAATCAATATGGAATTTTCTTTATAAGGAAGGTACACACATGGACTGGATTGAATTGACGATTCATACCACCACGGCGGGCGCGGACATTGTGTCCGAGGCGCTGATGGCGGAGGGCGCGACCGGCACGATGGTAGAGGATCGCGCGGATATTCCCGACCCCGACAAGCCCAATGGCTACTGGGAGATTATCGACCCGAATCTGATTGCCTCCATGCCGGAGGATGTGCTGGTGCACGCGTGGTTCACGCCAGACAGTTCCTTCGCAGACCGGATGCAGGCGCTGCGCAGCCGCTGCGACGAACTGCATCACATGGATTTGGGGCTTGACCTCGGCACGCTGGAAATTTCGACGCTGAATGTTCGTGATGAGGACTGGGCGGAGGTGTGGAAGAAGTTCTACAAGCCGTTCAAGGCGGGGCGTTCGCTGGTGGTGAAGCCGACGTGGGAACATTACGACCCGCAGCCCGGCGACCGCATCATCGAGATTGACCCCGGCATGGCGTTCGGTTCCGGCACGCACGAGACGACCTCGATGTGCCTGGAGCTGCTGGAGGACGCGATGCACGGCGGCGAATCGGTCATCGACGTCGGCACGGGCAGCGGCATCCTTGCCATCGGCGCGGCGATGCTCGGCGCAAAGGACGTGCTTGCCATCGACATTGACCCCGTGGCGGTGCGCGTGGCGAAGGAGAACATCGAACACAACCACCTGTCCGACCGCGTCCGCGCGGTGGAGGGCAATCTGCTGGCGAGCAGCGACGGCGTGTGCGACCTGTGCGTGGCGAACATCATCGCCGACGTCATCTGCATGTTCGCGCAGCCGCTGGTGGATCACATCGTCCCCGGCGGGCTGTTCATCTGCTCCGGCATCATCAAGGAACGCGAACAGGACGTGGTGAACGCGCTGACCGCCGCCGATTACACGATTCTGGAAACAAAGCGCAAGGGCGAGTGGGTCGCCATGCTGTCCCGGAGGAAGAAGTAATGCACCGCTTTTATGCTGACGGGCTGGGTGAAATCGGCAGCCTTGTCACGCTGTCGGAGGAGGACGCGCGCCATGCGTCCCGCGTGCTGCGGATGCAGCCGGGCGACGCGGCAGAGCTGTTCCTGGACGGCCGTCGCTTTTCCGCCGAAATCGCGGAAATGACGGCGGAGGGCGTGACGGCGCGCTTGATAAGCGAACTGCCCTCCACCGAGGCGAAATTGCGCATCACGCTTTATCAGGGTCTGCCGAAAGCGGAGAAGATGGAGCTGATTGTGCAGAAGGCGGTGGAGCTGGGCGCGGCGCGGGTCGTCCCTGTCGCCATGAGCCGCTGCGTCGTGCAGCTCAGCGCCAAGGACGGCGCGAAGAAGCAGGAGCGCTGGCAGAAAATCGCCCGCGAAGCCTGCAAGCAGTCCGGGCGCTGCCAGATGATGACGGTGGATGCGCCGATTGCCTTCCCTGCCCTGCTGGCGGCGCTGAAAACGCACGAAGCCGCCATCGTCCCGTGGGAGGACGCGCGCGGGTACAGCCTGACCGCCTTCCACCGGGAGCATCCGGAAATCCGCGACCTCGCGATTGTCATCGGGCCTGAAGGCGGCATGAGTGCGGACGAAATCGCCCAGATGAAAGACTGCGGCTGCCAAAGCGTGACGCTCGGTCCGCGCATTTTACGCACCGAAACCGCAGGACTTTGCGCCTTAAGCGCCTTGTTCTGCCTATACGGTGAATTGGAGTGAAACCATGAAAACTGCTGCCTTCCACACCCTTGGGTGCAAGGTCAACCAATACGACACACAGGCGATGCTGGAGAAATTCCGCGCCGCCGGCTATGAAATCGTCCCGTTCGACGCGGACGCGGATGTTTACGTCATCAACACCTGCACCGTGACCGGCACGGGCGACAAGAAATCCCTGCAATTGGCGCGCCGCCTGCGCCGCGAACATCCGGACAGCGCGCTGATTCTGGCGGGCTGTCTGGCGCAGCGCAAGCCGGAGGATCTGCTTGAAACCGGCGCGCGCCTCGTCATCGGCACACAGCACCGCGGCGAGGTCGTCGAACTGCTGGAAAAGGCGCTGCGGGAGAACACACCCATCAACGCCGTCAACGAGCTGAACGCCACGACCCCCTTCGAGCCGCTGACCATCACCTCACAGGAGGAACACACCCGTGCGACGCTCAAAATTCAGGAGGGCTGCAACAACCACTGCACCTACTGCATCATCCCCAGCGTGCGCGGGCCGATTCGCTCCCGCCCGGTGGATGAAATCCGTGCCGAAGCCGAACGTCTGGCACAAGCCGGATTCACCGAGCTGGTGCTGACAGGCATCCACCTGACCAGCTACGGGCGGGACTTCACACCCCGTCAGACGCTGCTGGACGCGATTCGCGCCGTGCAGGACGTACCGGGCGTGCGCCGCATCCGCCTTGGCAGCCTTGAGCCGACCGTCGCGACGGTAGAATTCGCGCAAGCCCTCCGCACGATGGACAAGGTCTGCCCGCAGTTCCACCTCGCCCTGCAATCCGGCAGCGACACCGTTTTGCAGCGGATGGCGCGCCGCTACAACATGCGCATGTACCGTCAGGCGATGGAAAATCTGCGCGCCGTCTACCCGATGGCGGCGTTCACAACGGATGTATTGACTGGCTTCCCTGGCGAAACGGAAGCCGAGTTCGAGGAAACGCGCGATTTCATCCGCGAAGCCCGCTATGCCAAGATTCACGTCTTCCCCTACTCCCAGCGCGAAGGCACGAAAGCCGCCGTGATGCCGGGGCAGCTCTCAAACGCCGAGAAAGAACGCCGTGCGCGCCTGCTGATTGCCGTGGGCGACGAAATGGCAAGGCAGTACCGGGAGCAGTGGGTCAATGAGGTGGCGGAAGTGCTGCTGGAAGAGCCGGTGAATGGTCATTGGACGGGCTATACGCCGGAGTATATCGCGGTGACGCTGCCGGAGGGGTACAATGGACGGCAGGGGGAATTTGTTCGCGTCCGCCTGACGGGACTGAATGAAGGCGGCATGGACGGCACGCCCTGCGAATAATCAGCGGAAAAAGATTGTAAGGTAACGCGACCAAGCCTGGGGACAAAAAAGGGTCAAGGGGCAATGCCCCTTGCAGGGTGCAGGGGCGGTGCCCCTGCTGGGGTTTGGGGCAACGCCCCAACTGTTTGTCGTGTGACCAGTGAAGGAAACGCGCTCAACCCTGCAGTACGAGCGCTGAACAGCGAAGCGCTTTCAGCGCAGCACACAAACTTTGCGCGTCCGCAGACGCGCCCCTCAGCCGCTTAACCCATTACCTGCACATTGTCGCGCCAGATGGGCGCGACCAGATAGTTCCACCCACCAATCATCGCAACCACACAACAAAATCAACATAGAAAGGATGATTCTCATGGAAAACTGCCTGTTCTGCAAAATCATCGCCGGGGACATCCCCTCCACCAAGGTCTACGAGGACAACAAGACCTACGCTTTCCGCGACATCAACCCGATGGCGCCGGTGCATGTGCTGGTCGTGCCGAAGACGCACGTCGCGTCGCTGGATGCGGTGGATGCGCTGTCCGACGAGCTGCTTGCCGCGTGCCTGCGGACGTGCCGGACGGTCGCGCATCAGGAGGGTATCGCCGAGAGCGGTTTCCGCGTGGTGAGCAACTGCGGCTGCGACGCCTGCCAGAGCGTGCAGCACCTGCACTTCCATGTGCTGGGCGGCAAGAAGATGGCGGAAGCGATGGCGTAAATCCACCAAAAATCAAAAAGGCAGCGAATTTCCATTTGCCGAATTCGCTGCCTTTCTTATACTATTTCCAGATAAGAATGCGCCAAGATGCGCCGCGAATTTTTCATTCTGGCTAACGTGAATGAAACGCAGCGTAGCAGCGCT
>JABLTM010063543.1_pt1 | contig 19793 bp, 19 predicted proteins | sample 7160121 | NCBI WGS metagenome assembly JABLTM01 (sample SAMN14651224, study PRJNA627086) | human gut metagenome | isolation source: feces | host: Homo sapiens
CGCCGAATGAGGCTCTGCCTCAAACTCCGCTAGGGGCTTTGCCCCTAGACCCCACAAGCCCTCTAGCGCCGGGCTTGAGCGTGCGCTTTATCTCTTGCTTCGCTCGGTGCTTGGGGGCAGCTTTGCTCATTCCTCATTCCTCACTCCTCATTCCTCACTCCTCACCCCTAATTCCTCACTCCTCACTCCTCACTTAAACTCCCCTCCCCCCTTGATTTTTCCCGTAATATGTAGTATAATAAATGAAATAGTGCATAATAACAGAAAAATTCTTACAGAGAGGATCTTTATAAAATGGAAATAATCAATAAGTCCGATGAAAAACTCCTTGCAGAATATGAACAGTTCGCAAGCACCAGCAAATACGGCAATTTCATGCAGTCCCTCAAATGGCCGAAGGTAAAGGACAACTGGGGCTGGGACGCTGTTATCTCCCGTGACGCTGACGGCAATATCCGTGGAACTTGCCTTATCATAATCAAAAAAGTGCCTATTTTCGGTGTTACTTTTATGTATGCCCCTCATGGCCCTGTTTGCGACTGGTCTGATAAAGAGGTCATGACCGACCTTTTTGAAGGCGTAAAGGTGCTTGCAAAGAAATACAAATGCTACCAGTTTATGTGGGACCCTTGTTTCGAGGAGGGCGACGACAAGTGTACAAAGCTTATCGAGGACATGGGCTTCAAGCACATACACAAGGCGGCTGAGCTGACCACTATTCAGGCTCGTAATAACTATATGCTCAGAAATATCGAGGGCAAGACCCCTGACGAGGTCATGGCGACTTTCAAGCCTGACTGGAGAAACCGTATCAGAAAAGCCCCTAGAAAGGGCGTTTACTGCAAGGCTTGCGGCACTGAGGCTCTTGACGATTTCTACCCTCTCATGCAGGCAACAGGTATCAGAGATGGCTTCTCTATCCGTTCAAAGGAGTATTTTGTAAAAATGCTCAATGGTCTTGGTCCTGAACACTGCCGACTTTTCATGTGCTATGTTGACGAGGACGGCAAGCAGATACCGTTGTCAGGTGCAGTAACAACACAGTATGCAGGCAAGACCTGCTATGTTTATGGTGCTTCCGCAAACCACCACAGAAACCTCTACCCTAACTATCTCATGCAGTGGACGATGATAAACTGGGCTTTGGAGGGCAAAAACTATATCTATGATTTTCAGGGCATACCATTCTACAACGATGAAACAAACCCTAACTACGGCGTATACAAGTTCAAAAAGGGCTTTAACGGCGAGGTCGTTACCTATGAGGGCGAATTTTTCTACATTTTCAAGCCTTTCATGAAGAAAGTCGTAGACTTCTGCGAAAAGATAGTTATGGATAGACACGAACGCAAAAGACAGAAGCTTCTCAAAAACAGAAATAAGGATATGCAGTAGACGGCAATAGATTAAATTTAAAAACTTTTGAACAGTTTATACATTTTTACCCATTCTTTACACAGACAACATTTGATTTTTACTTATATGTGATATGATTTACAAAGAGGTGAGCAAGGTGCATAAAGGCGTTATAAGGACCTTGTGGCTCATTGCCGCATTGAGCCTGGTGCTGAGTTATGCTGTGATGTGCATTGCATGGCTTTCAAAGGGCTGTCGCTATGGAGCGCAGTTTTGCATAAACGTTTTTATGAGAGCGCTTCCTCTTTGTCTTATATTCCTGTGCATCGTCGAGCTTGCAGGGCTTTTCATATGGGTCTTCAAAATAAAAAAGCTCGAAAGGCTCTACGCTAAAAAGGGCGGCTGTGACGAATATTTTGAGCTTCTTGAAAAATATCTTCTCAGGCAGAACAAAGATAAGGGCCACGGGCTTTTGAAGCTTGCCGCTGTTTACATTTCAGAAAAACGCTTTGAAAACTGTTTTCTCACACTTGACCGTATAGCTTTTGATAAGCTTACCCCCTCAGATCAGAACAAGTATTTTGAACTGCTTCTTTACGGCAGGCTCATGTCAGGAGATATTTCTCAGGCAAACGAGATATTTGTTTCGGCAGAGCATTACTTCAAGCGTGGTCTTCTCGATAAACGCAATGGGCAAATGCTTTTCACACTTGGTCTGCTGGAATATTTCAACGAACGCTTTGAAGCGGCGGTGAAGTTTTTTGACAGCGCAGAGAAAAGCCGTGACGCTGACAAGACGCTTCGGTGCAACTGTGAGCTTTACAAGGGCGAGTGTTTTCTCGCTCAGGGTGATGTGAGATCGGCAAAGGCTTCGGCTGAAAAAAGTGCGGCGCTCGTTAGTGACGATAAGCAGGAAGCACAGCTTGGAAAGCTGATGACACAGGTAGAAAAAGCTTACATCAGAACAAAAGAAAAGTCTGCTGATACGAAAGCAGACAACACCACGGAAGGAGGATATGCCTTTTAAGGCATAGAAACAAGTATGATAATAAACGCACTCAGAGGCTTTTGCATGGCTCTTGCGGACAGCGTCCCGGGAGTTTCGGGAGGAACTATAGCGTTCCTGCTGGGCTTTTATGACAGCTTCATAAATTCCCTTAACGACATTATGGGACGTGACAATGCAAAGCGTAAAAAAGCATTTTTCTTTCTTATAAAGCTTGGCATTGGCTGGGTGATCGGTATGCTTCTCGCAGTAAGCGTTCTTGCCAACGTGTTTGAAAGCGGCATCTACAAGGTAAGCTCGCTGTTTCTGGGCTTTATCATTCTGGCGATACCGGTCATGATAATGGAAGAAAAAGAGAGCATTAAGGGCAAATATTACAACATCGTATGGGCTGTTATCGGCGTTGCTATCGTTGTGGGAATATCCCTTATAAATCCCTCCGGCAGCGGTGCTGACGTTTCTCACATGAATATAGGCACAGTGATATTCGTTGTTCTTGCAGGAATGTGCGCAATATCTGCAATGGTGCTTCCTGGCATTTCAGGCTCCACCATACTTCTCACATTCGGTCTTTATATGCCTGTTATCACGGGAATAAAAGAGTTTCTTCATCTGAATTTCGAGTATTTCGGACTTCTCTGCTCTTTGGGTATCGGCATTATCCTCGGCGTTTTCATTACTCTCAGGCTTATCAAAAAGGCTCTTGAAAAGTTCAGAAGCCAGACTATCTACTGCGTTATCGGCATGATGATAGGCTCACTGTACGCCATAGTTATAGGTCCTACAACGCTTAAAGAGCCTAAAGACCCTATGTCCTTCGGCACATTCAGCATCGTATTTTTTATCATCGGTGCGGCGATCGTGTTCGGTATTCAGGTAGCAAAGAGCGTATATGACAAGAAACAGCTTGCAAAGGCTGAAGAAAAGATAGAAGAAGAATAGATTTTATATCAAAACGAACGAATATATAAAAAGGCTCAATTTCTGAATCATAGAAATTGAGCCTTTTGCTGCAAATAACGTAAGTACACTTTTTTCTGAACACATATTGTATGGCCTATATGCCCACCTAGCAAATTCATATTCTTGTGATTATATAAAAACTACCGCCCTTACTGCCCCCTTTTGCTGTTCATTCTTCCAAAATCAGCATTTTATACAATTGAACGCCTTGACAATTATGCAACTATACCATATAATAAAATTAGACAAATACTATATCCTGTATTATATTCCAAACATAATATGACAACTATTGCAGAAATAGCATATCAGCGTCTATGATTTCTACAAATCATACGCCTGCCCTATGTAGAAAGTGTTTAAATTTCAGGGGTGTTTGGCATTTTTTCTTGCAAAAATTGTCGGCTTGTGGTATAATTATCAGGAGCAGGGGCGTGTTATTCCCCAAAACGGGTGAAAACTATCCTTATTTCTCAAACGTTTTCGCCAATACAGTAATAAAGGTGCAGAGCGCAAAGCTCGACTTGAAAGTATATAGGAGGTAAAGATTTATGGCAAATAGTGCTGTAGAAAAAACAATTTCCACGCAGGAACTTAAAGAAAAGCTTCTTGACGTTCTTCACAACGATTTCCAGACAACACCTGAGGACGCTTCCGATCAGCAGGTATACGAGGCTCTTTCTAAGATCGTTGTAGGCATTCTTAAAGCTAAGAGAAGAAAGTTCACCGTTAAAACTCAGTCTGAGGGCAAGAAGAAGGTCTACTATCTTTCAATGGAATTTCTTATGGGAAGAAGCCTTAAGACTTCTCTTTATAACCTTGAAATGCAGAAGCAGGCTACAAAGGTCCTTAAGGACATGGGCATTTCTATAAACGGCATTTACGAGTGTGAGCCTGACGCAGGTCTTGGCAACGGCGGTCTTGGAAGACTTGCTGCCTGCTATCTTGACGCTCTTGCTGCCGACGGCTATCATGCTACAGGCTATTCTATCTGCTATGAATACGGTATCTTCAAGCAGAAGCTGGAGGACGGCTGGCAGACCGAGCTTCCTGACAACTGGCTCCCAGGCGGCTCTGTATGGCTCGTTCCTGTTCCGTCAAAGGCTGTCGAGGTTCGTTTTGACGGCGAGCTTAAGGAATACTGGGACAATCAGTATCACTGCGTAACTCACGAGAACTACACATCAGTTATGGCTGTTCCATACGATCTGTTCGTATCAGGCTACAACAGCGAAGCAGTTTCAAAGCTCAGACTTTGGAAAGCTGAAATGGCTGATTTTGATATGTCAATGTTCAATCAGGGCGACTATCAGAAGGCTCTTAGCAAGAACATCATTTCACAGGCTATCACAAAGGTGCTTTATCCTAACGACAACCATGCAGAGGGTAAGTCACTCAGACTTAGACAGCAGTATTTCCTTTGCGCTGCTTCTATCGGCGATATCGTAAATCAGCACATGAGCGTTTACGGCACACTTGACAACCTCCATGAAAAGGTAGCTATCCACATCAACGATACTCACCCGACACTTGCTATCCCAGAGCTTATGAGAGTTCTTCTTGATGATTGCGGCTATTCATGGGACAAGGCTTGGCACATCGTTACAAACACATTTGCATACACAAACCACACTGTAATGCCTGAGGCTTTGGAGAAGTGGGACTGCAACCTCCTCAAGAGCGTTTGCCCTAGAATCTTCTCTATCATTATCGAGATAAACGAGCGTTACTGCAAGGATCTTTGGGAGAGATACAAGGATCAGGCTAAGGTTTCACATATGTCTATCGTTGAGGACAACAAGGTGAAAATGGCTACACTTTGCGTACACGCTTGCCACAGCGTAAACGGCGTTGCAAAGATACACTCTGAGATCATCAAGAAAGAAACATTCAAGGACGAGTATCTTGACACACCAACAAAGTTCAAGAACGTTACAAACGGTATCGCATACAGAAGATGGCTTTATCAGTCTAACGAGGGTCTGACAGATCTTCTTTGCGAGAAGATAGGCGACGGCTTCCTCAAGAATGCCGCTGAGCTTTCAAAGCTTGCTGTATTCAAGGACGACAAGGACGTTCTTGACAGACTTGCAAAGATCAAGCTTGACAACAAAAAGAGTTTTGCAAAGTATGTAAAGAATCAGTACGGCGTTGTTCTCAACACTGACTCTATCTTTGACGTTCAGGTAAAAAGACTTCACGAATACAAGAGACAGCAGCTCAACGCTTTGAACATCATAGCACAGTACAACTACCTCAAGGCTAATCCAAACGCTGATTTTGTACCAAAGACATATATCTTTGCTGCAAAGGCTGCTCCTGGCTACTACATGGCAAAGCAGATCATCAAGCTTATCTGGAACATTTCTCAGGAGCTGAAAAAGGACAAGAAGCTCAACGAGAAGCTCAACGTTATCTTCCTTGAGGACTACAACGTATCACTTTCTGAGATACTCATGCCAGCGGCAAACATCTCTGAGCAGATCTCACTGGCAGGTACAGAGGCTTCAGGTACAGGTAACATGAAGCTTATGATAAACGGTGCTATCACACTGGGTACTCTTGACGGAGCAAACGTTGAGATACACGAGCAGGTAGGCGACGACAACATCATCATCTTCGGTATGAACGTTGACGAGGTAAACGCTTGCAAGTCAGGCTACAAGCCTATGGACATCTACAACTCCAACGCTGTTGTTAAGCAGGCTATCGACACACTTCAGTACGGCATCAACGGACAGCAGTTCAACGAGATCGCTGACAGCCTGAAGAACTCTGACCCATACATGGCTCTCAAGGACTTCGATTCTTACCAGAAGGCACAGGCTTACGCTTCTGAGTGCTACAAGGATCAGACAAAGTGGCAGAAGATGAGCCTTGCAAACATTGCAGGCGCAGGCATTTTCTCCGCAGACCGTTCTGTTGAGGACTACGCTAGAGATATTTGGGGTCTTTCAAAGTAATTTATTAATACAAAAAATTATCGGACAGTTGCTTGGTGCGACTGTCCGATTTTTTGTACATATATGCAATTCATGAAATGATAAATTTATAAGACCACAAGATGAGCGAAAGGAACGGGACGCCGAGGGCGTCGTCCCCTACATGGTTCGAGCGATGTTTATACAATGTGAAAATCAACATAAATAGTGACGTGGGAGAAAGGCGGGCTGTCGAGGGCGTCAGCACCTACATTGTTTGTGCGATGTTTATTCAATGTGAAAAGCAACATAAATAGTGACGTGCGAGAAAGGCGGGCTGTCGAGGGCGCCAGCCCCTACATTTTTTTAACACACAAAAAAGGACGGCTTTTCTTCGCCGTCCTTTTGATTTCTAATTTATTCCTCGTCAGCAAGTGCAAAATCTATCTTGCCCGAATTTACATTTGCGTTTATCACCTTTACTCTGATAGGGTCGCCCACACGATATTCCAATCCGTTTGTGAGGTTTTTCAGGCTCACCATATCGTCGCAGACATACTCACCGTCAGGCATATTGTCCGTGTGAAGAAGTCCCTCGCAGGTGTCAGGAAGTGCGATAAACAGACCGAACTCAACGGCTGAAACCACTGTTCCCTGAAACTCCTCACCGATATGAGCATTCATATACTCAGCCTTGTAGCAATCCTCACAGCTTCGCTCCACCTGCATTGCGGTAAGCTCCGTCTTTGTGGACTGGTCGGCTGAGGCGTAAACGAACTTGTTGAACTTTGTGGCGCACTCCTCTGCACTGCTGCCACTGAGAAAAGCTGACATTATTCTATGGATAGTCAGATCAGGGTAACGTCTGATAGGTGAAGTGAAGTGAGCGTAATCCTCCAGCGCAAGTCCGAAGTGACCCACAGGCTCGGTGGAATATCTTGCCTTTGACATACTCCTCAGAACGATATTGTTCATGATAAGGTCGATATCAGTACCCTTTGCGGCTTTGAGTATCTCCGACATATCCCCAGGGCAAGCCTTTTCGCCCAGCTTATACTGGACGTTCAGCTTGACAAGCGCTTCTCTCAGGGATTCAAGCTTCTCGTCTGACGGCTCTTCGTGGATACGATAAACGAACGGCAGGTTATTATCCATGCCAAATCTTGCGGCACACTCGTTTGCAACAAGCATGAAGTCCTCTATTATCTCCTCGCTTCTTCCACGGGTACGTCTCTCAACGCCCACGCAGATATCCTCGTCATTGATGATAAGCTTGCTCTCAGAGGTTTCAAGCTCAGGACAGCCACGGTTTTTCTTGTTTTTGTACAAAATATCCGCAAGCTCCTTTATAATAGGAAGCTGACCTGAAACCTCGGCATATTTTTCTTTAAGTTCAGCGTCGTCACTTCCTGCCAAAAGTGAATTTATCTCGGAATAAACGCCCTTTACACGGGAGCGGATAACAGTTTTTGCAAACTTATACTCGGTGATATTGCCCTGCTTGTCAAGCTCACAAAGACATGAGAACGCAAGTCTGTCCTCATTCGGATTAAGGGAGCAGATGCCGTTTGAAAGCTCCTTAGGGAGCATTGGGATAACTCGGTTTGCGTAATAAACGCTTGTGCCACGCTTGAAAGCCTCGTTATCCAGCTGTGACTTAGGCTGAACATAGTGGGAAACGTCGGCAATGTGAACGCCAAGGAGATAACCTGTTTTGGTTCGTTCAACAGAAATTGCGTCGTCGATATCCTTTGTATCTGCGCCGTCAATGGTGAATATCGGCTTGTCACGGAGGTCAAGGCGGTTGGGTATCTCCTCTTTTATCCTTGAATAATCAGACACTTCCCTAGCTTCATAGATGACCTCGCCAGGAAAAACAGGTGTCAGACCATTGACCTCAAGGACGCTCATTGCACAGGCAGAGGCTTTCATTGAGCTTCCATAGCTTGAAACTATCTCGCAGACGTGTTCAGAGTGCCTGTTTCCACGCTTTGTGACCTGAGCCACCACTTTATCGCCCTCGTGAAGCTCAAGCCTCATAGGATTTTCAAAGGTCATTGCATATTTTGACAGCATATCAGGAACGATTTTCAGCACGCCGAACTCGCTCACAAGCTCCCCTGTGAACTTAGCAAAATTCTCCTCCACAATGCTCATGACCTCGCCCTCGGTGCAAGCTCCCTCGCCCTTGAAGGTTCTCACAAGGACAATATCGTGTGGCATTGCGCCTTTAAGGTACTTGCCCACAACAAAAATTTCCTCGTCAGTGTCAAGATTTTTCACAAAGCCGTAGGTCTTATTGAGCCTTACCACCTCGCACTTGACAAACTTCTTAGGGTCAACGAGCCTTATGCCGAACTTATCTTCCATTATCTCGCCGTTTTTCTTCATTTTGTCAACGGCTTTTGTAAACTTCTCGAACTCAAAGCCCTTTCCTCTGCATGATCTCAGCAGTTCTTTGAAAGTCAGTGGCTTTTTGCCTGCTTTTTTTAACTTTGAGTATATTATTTTTCTGTAATCTAACTTCATAAATTTCCTTTCTTTTTACTGTTACTTTACTTTCCAAAAGAAAAAGCCCTGCACGGAGCAGGGCGGGCAATTATTTCTTGATCTGATAAATGATATTTACAGCAAGAGTTATCACGAATATCAGTATCGCACTTATCCTTGTCAGTCTGTTAAGCTTAGCGTCCTTGGTGTTTGAACCGTTCTTTCCATAGAAAGAATCGTTATATCCACCGCCGATAGCAGATGTAAGACCCTGCTCTTTGGTGTCCTGCGCAAGAACTACAAGTATGATAACGAGGCTGGCTACGATCAGCAGTGCGCCTGCAACGATCTCAATTACGCTCATTTTTGTTCCTCCAAAACATAATTATACATTTTAATATATTATAGCACACATCTTCTCAGATTGCAAGGGGTTTTCAGAATTTTTTCAATTCTTTTTCTTTTTATCGGTGCTTTCAGCCTTTGAAGTGGTATCTTTCTGCTTCTCCACCTGCTGGATAACTGTGACGTTTGACACGTCAAGACGTTTTTTCAGAAGCTCTGTGACCGTTTTGAGCTGTTCATCGGTAAGAGCCTTGTTCTCATATAGCACCACTGTTACGCCATTAACTGTTGTGGGCGAGCCTACTGAATGGCTGCTCATGTGACCGCCTGCCGCACCTGTTATGTTTGGATAAACGATAGCAAGCTCCTCGGCGATATCGCTCATGTCTATATCATAGCTCTGATAGCTGTCAAGCTGTGCTTTCAGATTTTCATTCTCGGCTTTAAGGTCGTCGTTTTCTTTCTGCGCAAGCACCTGTGCCACTTTGTTCTGTGTTTCCTCATCGTCGGCATTCTTTTCAAGCATCTTTTCTACCTCGTCAGCGGTAACACCGCTTTCCACCTCGGTCTGTGTTATCACAAGCTTATAATCTCCCAATCCGAAAGCTTTCAGCTCGCTTTGAAGCGCCTTTGTATCGCTGCTGCTTATCTTCTTGCCAAGAAGTGCCACTTCTATCATACGTTTATCGGTATCTATAGTTTTCTGCACTATCTGAGTGCCGTCAAAGTCAAAATTCTCGGTGATAAACTTCTCTGCACTGCTGTTATCCATTGTCTTTTTCACAATATCATAGCCAAGATAAATACTAGGCAGCATGGTAATAACTGTGATAAAAGCGATATTTCTGTGTATCTTTTTCAAAGCCTTCGGGGAAATATCGTTGCCGTGAGGCAGCCTTAAAAGCTTCAGCACAACGATAGCTGCAAGGCAGATGAAAAAGCTGTTTATGAAAAAGAGATACAATGCTCCGCCGAAATAGTCAAGGCGGTGTCTTGCCAGTCCATAGCCTGCGGTACAAAGCGGCGGCATGAGTGCTGTTGCGATAGCCACGCCTGGGATAACGTTGCTTTTCTCCTTACGGGTCTGACCTATTATGCCGGCAAGTCCGCCGAAAAGGGCAATAAGAACGTCCCAAGCTGTAGGTGTGGTTCGGGCGAGAAGCTCGGAGGAGGCTGTGGTGATAGGTGAGATAGTAAAGTAAATAGTCGAGGTGATAAGGCAAATGACCACCTGTATGCCAAGTCTTATTGCCGCACCCTTTGAAAGAGTCAGGTCATTGGTGGCGATTCCGTAGCCTATGGCTGTTATACCGCCCATAAGAGGTGAGATGAGCATAGCACCGATTATAACGGCGGTGGAGTTCATATTCAGACCTATGGAAGCTATAAGTATGGCAAGCATAAGGATACACATATTAGTACCCTGAAGCTTTGCGCCAGATATTATCGTATTATGTATCTCATCAGGGTCAGCCATATCCCAGCGCAGGCTGAACATATTTCTAAGCCCTTGTATAAATCTGCCTTCCTGTAATTTCAAATCTCAGACCTCCTCTGCTTATTTTACTGCACCCCATGCGATGTTCTGCAAACGCCTTGCAGAATCGGTAGTGCCTGCGCCTGTCTGCTGGATAAAATATAGTATGCAGAGCTGTTCTTTTGGGTCAAGGCTAAAATAACAGCCCATCCAGCCGTCCCAGCCGAAAGAGCCTTCTGACTGGATAAGTCCTGCGGTGGAAGGGTCGTCAAGGATACGCATGAAGTTACCGTAGCCGTGACCCTTTGTGCTGTCCCAGTTAAGGGTCTTACGCTGTTCAGGTGTAAGACCATTTCTTGTCATGAAATCGACCGTGTTTCTGCCGAGTATCCTCACGCCGTCAAGCTCGCCCTTGTTCATAAGCATTTTGGCAAACTTTGCATAGTCCTCTACAGTGGAAACAAGACCTGCTCCGCCCGACTCAAAGGCAGGAGGTACAGTGTAATCAGTAAGGCAAAGGTGAAAATGAGTGAAAGGCTCGTTTCCGCCATTTTTATATTCATAACACTGGGCAAGTCGGCTGTACTTTTCCGCTGGGATATAGAAGCCTGTATCGTTCATACCGAGGGGTTCAAAGATCTCTTTTCTAAGAAAATCTCCGAACTTCATGCCAGAAACCACCTCGATAACAGCACCCATGATGTCGGCAGATGCACCGTACATCCACTTTTCACCAGGGGTGAACATAAGAGGACGCTTGCCCATTTCCTTTGCGAAGCTCACAGTATCCAGAAGCTTTTCGCCCTTGAGATATTTTTCAGACTGCTCGCCCCAAAGCGCACCCATTTTCTGACCTGCGGGAGTGCCGTCAGGATAAGGGATACCGGAAGTCATGGTGAGCAGGTCGCCTATGGTTATATCTCTGTCAGCAGGACGCTCACCGTTCTCATCAAGAACCACAGGGTCGGAGAACTCAGGGATAAACCACTTGAGCAGGTGACGAGTGTCGAGCAGACCACGCTCGATAAGTATCATTGCGGCAGCGGCTGTGACAGGCTTTGACATAGAAAAGAGTCTGAAAATGCTGTCAGTTTTCATAGGGATATTTTTCTCCTTGTCAGCAAGACCAAAGCTTTTGAGATAGACAGTTTCGCCTTTATGGATAACGCTGAGAACTGAGCCTGAGAAAACACCGTTGGTTATCTCTTTTTGTGCAACAGCGTCGAGATATTTAAAATTTTCGTACATGATAGACCTCCGTGTTATGATGTTTGATATATAGGATTATAACACAGTTCGGGTGGAAATGCAAGATTTTGTGTGGCAACAAAAAAATCCGCCCTACCACAGTAAGGCGGAATTAGGTGCAGGGGCACGCCCCCTACATTGTAAAGTTTACAAACAAACTTATTGAGCGGGACTGAAGTTTGATAACAAAAAAAGCCATGACGGGAAATGCCCGTCACGGCGAGCATCAAACCCCTCCCAGCGTATCATACCTATGGGCGGGAGCGAAAAAATCCGCTACCATAAATGATAGCGGATCGGGTGCAGGAGCAAGCTCCTGCTGGCGGAGATGGAGAGATTAAATATACCACTTCACACCACTTTTTATTGCTTTATAAAATTGCTTGTAAACCACGCATTTACGTCATTTAAGCCGTTTTTCTTGCTCCGTGTTTCACAAGCATATATTTACAATTCAGCTTTATCGTGTATAATTCGTGTACGCAAAACGTCAAGCATTGAGATGTACTACCTGTGCTGAAACGGCATATTTAGGCGTTTTTAGAGTGGGTATAACTTTTTTGAAGTCTGGCGGTGCGGACTTTAAAAAGTTGTAAAAAGCTGTTATTATACAACTTTATCGGTTAAGTCCGATATCACATACTAAAATAAACAGTTGTGACATAATCTGTCAGTGAAAACACATACTAATTTTAGCTAGACCAATAACTTCTTTCTATGTAACATACATTTCATTCAAATGAGCATAATTATCAACAAAGTCGCTTGCACATCTGCTGAATTATTTTTAGTCACAATTTAAGCATATGTTATTTTGCACAATTTTTTCGATATATAAGCTATTGATTTTGTTGCAACTTTGTGTTATAATTCTGTTAGATAATCATACTATACTAATAATGCCGAGGTAGTATATGCTTAACAAAACGTTAATAGCTTATCATGGTACACTTTCAAAGTATTCAAATAAAATTTTGGAAGATGGATTTAAGTTACCACAAATATCGACAACTCATGATCATTGGTTAGGGCATGGTGTATATTTTTTCGATAATTTTTTGTATGCTGATAATTGGGCAAAAAGGAAATGTCGTGCTTTCCATGATTCAAAGGCGACAGATGTTGTATTACAAGTTAAGATTTGTACTGATTCCTACAAAATAGCTGATTTTGACTTACCGGGCGAGACACAAAAATACAATGAGGCCATAGAGAATTATGATAAAAAAATTTCTCAATCACGTAAGTTTACATCTTTTGGTAAGGGCTTAAATAAATGCGATAAAAAATTTAAGCAAAAGATTGAAAAGAGAATTAATTGTTTTTATCATGATCTGTATGCAAAAGAAAATGATTTGGGATTAGCAATGTATACATTTCATAAAGCCTCTCCATTACTTGATACAAAACAAAACAGACATTCATTAAGTCATGGTTCATATATGGAATATAGTGAGAAACAAATTTGTGTATATAAGTTAGAGTGTATAGTTGATATGTTAATCTATGATAGTGAGGTCGATGGAATATGTTAACGATTGAACAAATTTTAGAAATTGCAAGGCAAAATGGTGCTGATATTATTGATGTTGATGATAAGGCAATGGCTGGTGTAGGATATTGCGACGAGGATGGAACACCAGTAAAACTTGACTTAAGTTCTTTTTATATGAATTCTGCTGAGGAAAAAATGTCTTATTTTTATGGATCTGATTATGATTTTTGCTGTATAGCGGCATAATAAAGGAGTTTTTTTATGAAATTAAAAGAAAGCACTACCAGCATTTTAAAACTAAATGGCATTCACTTTAATGAATTATCATTCAAAAGACGTGATAGTACGGATAGTGTCATTGATGATTGCGAACTTACCCGAAAAATAGTAGACATAGATGTTGATAATTTTACTGTTGAACTCAATTTTAAATTGTCGACGTCTATATTTGAAATGAGTATTTCTTTAGAGGGAAAATTCAACATAGTTTGCGAGGACGCATTAATGAAAGAAAGGCTTAAAAAGAATAATACAATCTCAATCTTGTTCCCATATATTCGTAGCGAAGTGACATTGCTCACCTCACAGCCAGAAATGACGCCAGTAATAATTCCACCAATTAATATCAATAAACTAATTGATGAATCTACAACAAAAACAGCCGACAAGGAATAACCCCTGTCGGCTGTCTTACTACCTATTTGATTTTTATTTTCTGCCCCACATAAATGAGATTAGCGTTCTTGATACCATTATCCTTGACCAACTTTGCAACAGTGGTCTTATAACGCCGTGCGATGCCAGAGAGCGTGTCTCCACGCTTCACAGTATAAGTCACTGTCTTCTTGGCGGAGCTTGTAGTCGGCTTTGTGGTCGAGCTGTTGGTCTTCTTGAAGCCGTTCAGCCCTGCCGCCTTGATCTTCGCAGGATAGTCCACATAGCAGATGTCCATATCAACATTGCCGCTGATACCGCTGACCCTGCCACTGCTTGTGTACTGCCACATACCATATGTTCCGCCGTAGTTGCAGCGTGAGCCGTACTCAGCGACCCAAAGAGCATATCTCTTAGCGACGTAGGCAGATATGTACTGCTGTAAAGGCGAACGGCTGATATACAGTCCTGCCCAGTAGCCTGCGTGTTCAAGTGCATTGCAGAAAGTCTTGACAAGGCTGTTGCAAAATGCTCTGCCCTTTGCGAACTGTGAACGCTCCTCAAGGTCGAAGTATATCGGATACTCAAACGTTTTGCCCTTGATAGCGTTGATACAGGTCTGAGCCTCTGCCTTTGCGTCCTCGACACTCGCCGCATAGCTGTACCAGTAAGCACCGACCTTTAGCCCTGCCGCCTTTGCCGCCTTGTAGTTTTTCTCAAAATATGGGTCTTTCTGATTAGCGTACTTGCCAAAACCTGCACGAATGATAACGAAATCGACCCCCGAAGCCTTGACTTTTTTGAAGTCAATGTTCTGCTGATACTGTGAAACGTCAATACCCTTAAATGTCTTTGCCATAAAAATTACTTCCTTTCTAAATCTTCAATGCGGTGGTTTGCGACCTTTATCTGTTCAGCGACCACCGCATAATCCTGCTCCAACTTATACGTCCGTGCGATAACGGAATTATGTTTGTCCACACGCTCAGACAGCTTGTCTATCTTGTACTCGATAAGCTTTTGGCTATCATACTGCGCCTGTTGCATAGTTTTACGGCTGTTAGATGCTATGACAAGCTGACACACTACCGCCGAAGCAGCTGTTATCAGTGCAACGATAATTGCTTCCGTCACTCGTCATCACCTGACTTTCTCTTGGCGCTCTGCGTGCCAAAGTAGAACGATATCACCACAGTAAACACTGTGATGAACTGCTCTGCTGAAATCGTGCGGCGCAGTGCCAGCACGCAAAACACCGCTGTCAAGAACAGCGTTACAATGGACTTTACATCAATGAGTTTCGCTAACTTCTGCTTCATGGTATACCTCCTTTGTGATTTCTTTGAACTGCTCCGGACTAATAACACCTGCCTTGACAAAATCTTTGATCTTTGCCAGCGAATACACGCCCAGATCATAGAAACGTTTAATAATGCTGTAATACATCACTCGCCCTCCTCGCCTATCAGCGTGCCTGTCATAGCAGCTGTGTATAGCACTTGTGCCATTATTTTGTCCTGCTCGGTCACTGTAGGTTTCTCAAAATCTTCTGTGGTCAGCCCTGCGGCTTTCAGCATTTCTTCTTGCAATTCTGTCATGTTGTACCTCCCACTTCACTCAGCTTCACGATATACTCTTCTTCTGACGGAACGGGTATTCTATAATCGTCACCATTGCTGTTTTTGAACGTCACGCTACCCTTTGCCTCAACCTCAATATTTCGCAGGAAGTCATCTGGTATTAACGATGAAATGTCGGTTACGATTGGCGTTGCTAATTCGTAGTACAGGATTACGCCCTGCATTGCCTGTTTGAATGCGGTAGCGTCGGTGCAGGCGGTGTCTAAAACTGTGACCCTCGCAACACCCTGATGTTGACCGATTGATTTGTCTACTCGGAAAAAATCGTTTCCATCAGCCACATATGCACATCTAGTTGTGTATTTTTTACAAAGAACATTTGCCAACTGTGTATTCGTTGGAATAACTTTTATGGATTGAATTGGTGCACTAAACCATTGATTATCCCCCCAACCAAATGGCATTTTACTATATCTCCACGTCAGCGATCCCAAATCAACGCTGTCTACGCACTGAACATATTTTTTATTTTCATAGTCCACATAGTTTCGTGCCGTTCCTGCCGACCAGCCGTAGCCAGGCAGTGCCTTGATAGCTTCGGGGATTGGGTATGTGTTGCGGTGGTAGGGGGCGTAGGCTGTAGGGGTGTCGCCTAGCTCGACTTGGATATCATATCTTGATAATAGCTTGGCTAATGCTTCGTCTGTCTTAGGATATATAAATACATCTCTACATAATGCGCTTTTGTCATGAACGTAAGAAACGTTACTATTGTTACTATTCAAACCGGAATTGGTCAATACCCAGTTAAATTCTGTAACATTGCTATCCAATTCACAGACATCATTAGCAAATCCAATATTTATTTCAGATACATCTACGCTTGTGTCTTTATCTGCTAAACTCATAACTGCCTTTTTTCCATCAGGAATGACATCTGATATATACCGATATGACTTGTTCAATTTTGCAGAATTAAAATTGAACAAATTCTTTCCCTGCTCCACAATGCTCTCCGTTCCTGCACTGACAATCTCGCCAGCAGTATATGGGTAATAATCGGCTGGGAACATTTTCTCAAATTCTTCCACTGTGCTAGGTTCGTTGCCTGCGCCAAACATTTGGGTTAAATCAAAAATTTGTGGTTGTAGTTTAACGTTATCATATGTAACGTCCTTATATACATATAACGTGTAGTACCATTTTGCATTGCTACTTTCATTTGTGATTATAGCCCCATGGCCTGTAGAATCCTGTCCATATGATTGCGAACTAAACAGCAATTGGTCTTTTCCATAAACACCTGACAATGGGTTTGCAACCATTAGATATTTATGTCCTTTTTGGTTTTTAACAGGTTGTACAGAAACTGCATTACCTGTTGTGGTAGCCGTTCCATTCAGTGTAACAATGCCATCGTTAGAAAACGTAGCCTTTACGCCTGCACCTGTGATTTCATTAGATGTTGATTGAACCAACTGATTCCAAACAATTGACCTACCACCCACAGACTTCACGCTCATCAGCTTTGCCCCTGTCGGGACTGTCTTAGCATATGCCGTATCTGTGTCCGTTTCAAACCTATGTGTCACACCCTGACCTATGGAATACAGTGCGTCCACACGCCTTTTCAGTTCCTTGTCGGTCAGCTTTACCGCAGAAATTTCAGCCGTATTCTCAGCAATTTTTCCAACAGCCGTAACATAATCTTCAGGCAAACTATCAGCTACAGACTGTGCTTTCTGTGCGGCAGTCTCTGCGGCTGTTCTATCCTCTGCGACCTTGGTGGCGTTTTCTGCCACTGTAGCTTTGTCGGCTGTCACCTGTTCTGCCAACGTCTGCACCGCCTGTCTGTCTGCCGCAGTGCTGTCAGCGCAGGTCTTAGCAGTCTTTGCGTAGCCTGCAGTTATGGTCTTATCAGCTTCGGTCTGCTGTGCTGACGTTGACGCCTGGGCTGCGGATATTTTAGCGTTATTATGTGATTTAACTGCCTCAGCACGTGCGGTTTCGGCACCCTGCATGGCGGTTTCTGCCTGCGTTGCGGACGTTTCTGCAGATGCCTTTGCGGTTTCAGCACGGCTTGCCGCCTGCGTTGCCGTGTTGGCTGATTTCTCTGCGGCTGTGGCAGATTTAGCGGCGTTATTTGCCATTGTTGTCGCTGTTTCTGCGGCGGTGACGGCTGTCTGCATATCTGCGTGTGCCTGTCTGCCTATGGCATCTATGCGGTCTAGTGCGTCAGCTGCCACACTTGGTGACGGCACGGCATTATCACCGATAGCTGCACCTATTCTCAGACGGAAAATGCGTGATTTTTTCAGCAGTATGTACTCCTGCCCTGAAAGTTTTTTTGCACATAGCTGACAGCTGACTGTCTGCGCTGAACGCAAGATATCTGCAGTAGGTGTCCATGTGCCACCTGTGATATCGACCTCATATGTCACGCCGTCGCCATAGTCTATAGTCAACACATAGCGGTCTGCGCCGTCTACTGTCAGCCCTTCGACCGATACAGGTCTAGCGTTTGTTTCACCAACATAGCCCAGTAGGGCTGTGCTTAGTGTTACGTCATAGTCTGAATTTAATGTTATCGTCATTTAATCACCCCTCTTTACTCTATTGCAATATAGTCAACATAGTATGTTCCTGTTGGAACGGTTTCCAATGTTGGCCCGTTATTAGCTCCCATGCAGACACTCAGATAGTATGACGTTCCTGACCCATAAACGTGGGTGCAGTAGTTCTGATATGGTGTTGGTGTGTCTGTCTGCCGTAGCGTTGCTATTACCTGTTTAGGTGCAAAGGTCAGTCCAAGCGGTATCTGCATCAGTGGATTCGCTTTCGTCATCTTGTATTCCACAGTACCATAGTGTATCTTGCCGGCTCTACTCAATATCTCATCGATTTCCTCGCCTGCGTGTTGCATCGGATAATCGTTTTCAGTGATATCCTGCGCCAATGTCAAATTTTCATCAGCCATTATCTCGCCCCCTTAAAGCTGTTCTTCAACGCTCAGACCTACCGCCGAAATATCAGCACTCAGTCCGCCGTCAAAGGTAAATCCTAAATTCGTTATCGGTATATCATAGTTGTCTGTGCCGTTGTTGTAGGTCACCACGTCCCCAATATCAAAACGTGGATCACCAAGTCTGTGATACAATTCTGTAGTGTACCACGAAAAACCTCCTATCCTGCGCCACAGAGATTGCAAAAGTGATTCGGTCATGTATGGATTTTCAAACTCCAGAACTCTACCCTGCGTTGTATCTGTCACGCCTAGCGACAGCGTTACATCTTCACCGACTTTGCAGATAATGCCCACGATAGCGTTCTGCCTTTCAGACAGCGTAGGTAGGTCTATTGTGTTGTTATCCAATGTTTTCACCGGTTTGCCGTACCATTTTCGGACGTACCGCCCGAAGCGGTCAACATACCCGAACTCGCCCTGAGCAGAAGCCAGATAGGACAACATTTGGCGCATGGTCACGTCCTTTGGCACGGAGCTGACCTTGAAATAGAAATACTTTGAGTACAGCACCTTGCCGTTCTTATCTATCAACCTTCTGCCGTTCTTGTCACGCAGTAGTCGCACCTTTGTATAGTCATTGCCGTTTTGCAAGCCCAATTGTCTGCATATGTCGTCTTCAACGGATCTATTCCAGTTTGGCATAGGGATATGTGGTACATACGGCTTATCCGAAAAATACAACCTATCCGCCATTGTCAGCTGGACACTGCCGCCCGACTTTTTCGACTTCACGCAGGTGAAACGTCCCATTGGTATCTTTTCGTCTGAAAGTATGCCGCTAGTTTCGTAGTCTACGAGATACAGATATGTGTCATACTCCTTACCAAGAAACGCTGTTTCAGTGTCACTTATGGTCATGTTCCACGATTGCGAACACACGGCACCCAGCTCGATATCATCGGAAAGGCTTGTTGCCTGCATGGAGCTATCAGCTGACATAATGCTGTCACCTGATATAACGTCCTCTGCATTCTCTATCCACAGCCGCCAAGTACGGCAATAGCTCTCGATACGCTGAGAGACAAGCTCCCCTGTTTTGTACATTCAAACGCCCCCTTACTGCATTATCAAGTCCACAGCAACGCCTTTGCAGAACTGCTTGTTCTCATCCCAGCCGAAAACCTCATAAGTTGGGTCGCCTGCGTAAACGTCAAAAGTGCTTTCCTGAAATGTCTCATCAAGGAGCGTGATACTGAAAAACGGACTGTCAACGTTGGAGATATACTCATTGAG
>JABLTM010017662.1_pt1 | contig 19554 bp, 10 predicted proteins | sample 7160121 | NCBI WGS metagenome assembly JABLTM01 (sample SAMN14651224, study PRJNA627086) | human gut metagenome | isolation source: feces | host: Homo sapiens
AGCGAACGCCGTGCCAACGAGCCGCGACGCACCGCGAGCCCCCATCGCGCTTCTGCCAACAACGCGGGCCGCGCCAACACTCCCGCCGCGGAGCAGATGCCTGCTCGCCCTAAGTCCCGCTACATCCCTGCCCTTGACGGCCTGCGTACGCTCGCCGTCGTCGCGGTGGTGCTCTATCACCTTAACCTCACGTGGGCGCAGGGCGGTCTGCTTGGCGTCACGATCTTCTTTGTGCTTTCGGGCTATCTGATCACGCGCTTGCTGCTCAACGAAGTCGCTAAGACCGGACGCATCGACCTTAAGAGCTTCTGGATTCGCCGCATCCGTCGCCTGGTCCCCGCCGTGGTAACCGTCGTGGTGGTGACCTGCGCGCTGTGCACCGTCTTCAACCACGTGATGCTCACCAAGATGCGCCCCGACATCTTGCCGTCGCTGCTGTTCTTTAACAACTGGTGGCAGATTGCTCAAAACGTCTCGTACTTCAATGCTCTGGGCGACCCCTCACCGCTCACGCACTTTTGGTCGCTTGCCATCGAGGAACAGTTCTACCTGATTTGGCCGCCGCTGCTGTTTGCCATGGTATCCATGCATGTGAGCAAACCCAACACGCGCCGCGTGGTTCTGGGCCTTGCCGTGGTATCTGCCCTAGCCATGATGGTGCTTTACAGCCCTGTCGCCGACCCCAGCCGCGTGTACTACGGCACCGACACCCGCGTGTTCTCGCTGCTGCTGGGTGCCTGGATGGCCTTTATCCCCGATCGCGACCTGGCGCCGGTGCGTCTCGCTCATCGTTTGGGGCTCAATCGCCTGGCTGGCGCCGCCAAGCACGGCAAGAACGCCGAGGGCAAACCTGGCGAGAAGGCCGACGAAGCAGCCGAGACCGCCCCGGCACAGCCGAGCGCCCTCGTGCGTTTTTGGTCCTCGCCCGCATCCATCGATGTGTTGGGCGTCGTGGGTCTGGTTGGCCTTGCCGCCATGGTCGCGCTCACCAACGGCTACACCGCCTTCCAGTATCGCGGAGGCACGCTGCTGTGCTCGATCCTCACGCTCATGGTCATCGCGGCCTGCGTGCAGCCCCAGGGAATGGTTGCCCGCGCGCTGTCCGCCGAGCCACTCGTGTGGGTTGGCAAGCGCTCCTACAGCATCTACCTGTGGCACTATCCGCTGCTGCTCCTCATGAACCCGGTCGCCAACATCAACGATACGCCGTGGTGGCAGTACATTTTGCAGGTGTTGTTGGTGGTCGCCGTGGCAGAGTGCTGCTATCGCTTTATCGAGACTCCGTTTAGGAAGGGCGCCTTTGGGCGCACCGTCGCCGAATTCCGCGATGGCACCACCACGCCCGCCAACTGGGCACGCACGCACATCCCTGTCTGCGCAGCCTGCGCTGTCGTGTTGGTCGTTGCACTGGGCGGCCTGATCTTTGTGCCCGAGACGTCTGCGCTGAGCGGCGAGGGCGCCGAAGTTCTGAACAAGGAAGCCAAGAACACCGCGCCCACCGACCAGCAGGCGGCCGACGACACCGACAAGGACAACGACGGCTTCCCCGATGGCTCCTACGATCTGCTTATGATCGGCGACTCCGTGTCGCTGCGTGCCGTAGACACCTTTGACGGCGTGTTCCCGCACAGCCATATCGATGCCGAAAAGGGCCGCCAGTTTGATGCGGGGCGCGCGACATTTGAGGGCTATATCCAGCAGAACCTTGCCGGCAAGATCGTGGTCTTTGCCCTGGGCACCAACGGCTTGGTAACCGACGACCAGATCGACGCCATCATGGCCGATGCAGGAGATAAGCGTATTGTGGTGTTTGTGAACACGCGCAGCCCGCAGCCGTGGGTTGGCTCTACCAACCAGGCCATCGCCAACGCCGCTACGCGCTACAAGAACGTGCGCGTTATCGACTGGTACGGATACAGTGCCAACCGCAACGACCTGTTCGATGGCGATGGCACGCATCTATCGACCACTGGCGTGACTGAGTACCTCAACTTGATCCACGATGCAGTCAAGAAGGACCTGCCCGTGCATCCCGAGGATCACGTCAACGATCCGCAGCCGGCGGCCGTCAAGTCTGCCACCGACGCACTCGTCAATGCGCTTGCCTTCAAGCCGCACAAGCTGGGCACCGACAAGTAGCCCGCAGCGCAAACTTCCCACATCCGGAGGGGGTGTCTGCCACGGCAGACACCCCCTCCGGCAGTTAGGGACACTCCTGGCGCAGCCAATGAAGACCTCTACGGATGAATTCCAGGCCGCTCCGTCGCTCCAGACATCGTTTCCGCGCCTCGTGCCTGCCCCAAACAATCAAAACAAGCCCTTTTCGCCGCACCCTCAAAGGTCTGTGGGCAAAAAAGGGCAAATATGAGTACTGTTACCATTTTAGTAGCAGGCAAAACCACCCAAAATGACGTCCGAGCGACCCCTACAACCCCCTAAAGCAGCCAACCTGACTGGTTTAAGGCGTATTGGAGCCAATTTTAATGAACATACTAAAGGCTATGTTCATTATCTTTTTGGATGTAAATGCTATTCACTTAGCAACAGTACTCATATTTGGCATTTTTTGTCCATTGCTATATAACTAACACCCTATAGCAGACAAAAAACAGGCCGCGCCCCATCGCTGCGGCCTGTTCGGAAGCAAAAGTGGGCGTTAAGCGCTGTAGCCCATCGCTTGCAGGACAAACATGACGACCGTGAGCACCGTAATCACGGCGATAGTCGCCCAAGTGAGCATGTTCCACACGCGACCGTTGCGGTTGGCACCCATAATGTGACGGTCGGCTGCGATAACCACCTGGAACACCAGAACCACGGGCAACAGCACACCATTGATGACCTGTGAGGTCATCATAATCTGAAACAGATCGACGCCGGGCATAAGCACCAGCACGGCAGAGATACCGATAATGGCCGTAATGATGCCGCGATAGACCGGGGCCTCGTCCCAGCTGCGGTCGGCACCGCGCTCCCAGCCAAATGCCTCGCAGATAGCGCTCGACGTAACGCCCGGCAGCACGCAGGCAGCCAAGAAGCTCGCCGCGACCAGGCCCGAGGCAAACAGTACCGTGGACCACTGACCCGCAATAGGCTCCAGCGCACGGGCAGCATCGGCAGCATCGCTAATCTGAATGCCCGCCGGGAACAACACCGTACCGGTCGTGATGATAATAAAGCCGGCAATGACATCGGCGGCAAGCGAGCCGTTCACGGTATCGATGCGCTGCAGCACGATATCGTCCTCGCCCGCGTTCTTGTCGACCACGTTGTTCTGCGCCAAGAAAATCATCCACGGCGCGATGGTGGTACCGATCGTTGCGACCACGAGCGACACGTAGCTGGGGTCATTTTGAATGTTAGGCACGACCAGGTCGACCGCGACCTCACCCCAGTTGGGGCCAGCCATAAACGCGGCGACAATATAGGTCACGAACACGCAGCTCACCAGCAGCAGAATCTTCTCGATGCGCTGGAAACTACCCGACATGGTAAGCATCCACACCAGCAGCGCTACCAACGGCACCGAGATGCTCGCCGGCACGCCAAAGAGAGCAAGGCCGCTGGCGATGCCCGCGAACTCCGAAATGGTCACCGCCGTGTTGGCGATCAACAGCGCCGCCATGGCCAGCACGCTCTTGCGCACGCCAAAGCGCTCGCGAATGAGCGACGCCAGGCCCTTACCCGTGACGCATCCGCAGCGCGCCGCGGTCTCCTGCGTCACGATGAGCAGCACAGTCATGACGGGAAGCATCCAGAGCATCTTGTAGCCATAGCTGGCGCCCGCGCTGGAATACGTTGCAATGCCGCCGGCGTCATTGCCCGAAAGCGCCGCCAGCAGACCGGGACCCATAGCGCCAAAGATGGCCGCGATGGTCAACTTTTGCTTGGTGCCCGACTTTTGCTTGGTATTTTGCACGCGACCACCTAACCCATGACCGACATGGTGAGCAGCACCGCAGCGGCGCAGTACGCTACGCACGAGATCATGACGGCAATAACGTTCATGGCAGTGCCCGACGTGTTGAGGTCATGCTCGTCACGCCAGAACAGCACCATCAGGTAAATCACGGCGCTCATGTTGCCAACCAGGCAAATGATGGCAGCGATATTAAAGCACCCCGTAAAGAGTTGCTCCTCAAACATGGGCGCATCGGGGAACGCGGCGGTGCGCACCAGCTGGGCGCACAGGTAGGTCACGAGCGACAGAATCAGGCCCATGCCCGTGCTCTGGAAGAAGAACCCCAGATACGGCTTGGGCTCGTCGTCGTGACCGTCATACTCCAGGAAGTAGTTCTTGACGAACGACACCATGCGCGAGGCCGCCAGCAGCACGAGCGGCATGGCGCACATGGGGAACACCACCAGATGCGCGGAGCCCAGCGCCGTCCCCAGCACCGTCGCCATAATGCACGAGGCGATGCCCCACACGACGACCCAGTACTGACGATGCACGAACCAGCTGAGCACGTTCGTCGAGTCGTCCGACGCGCTATCGCCCGAGCCGACACCGGCGATCTGCAGGTCCTCCTGATGCTCCTCGGCGATAACGTCCATGGCGTCGTCGAAGGTCACGATACCCAGGATATGACGGTTCTCGTCGCAGACAGGGATGGCAACCAGGTCGTACTTGGTCATCTCGTCCGTTACGTCTTCCTGGTCCTCGTCGGGCGACACATAGACCAGGTCGCGATAGGCCAGCTGACCCAGCGTGGCGTCGCGGTCGGCTACGATCAGCGTGCGCAGCGAAAGCACGCCGGTCAGCATGCCGCTCGGATCCTCGGTATAGACGTAGTAGACGCTCTCGAAGTCCTCGTCGAGCTTGCGAATCGCCTCGATGGCGTCGCCGACCGTCGCCGTGGCGGGCAGCGAGACAAACTCCGAGGTCATGATGCGGCCGGCGGTGTTGTCCTCGTAGCCCAGCAGATTACGAATCGCCTTCTCCTCCTTGACGCCCATCAGGCGCAGGAGCTTCTCGGCCTTCTCGTAATCGAGCTCGTCGATCAGGTCGGCAGCGTCGTCCGGGTCCATCATGGCCAGCATCGACGATGCGTCGGTATCGGACAGGCCCTCGAGCATCTCGGTCATAAGCTCGTCGTCATCGAACTCCGAGATGGCCTCGGCGGCCTGGGCAGTATCAAGCTGCGCAAACACCTGCGCACGCAGGCGCGGGTCGAGCTGCTCGATGATGTCGGCAATGTCGGCAGGGTGCAGCTCGCCAAGCGTCTTGTGCGACACCGAGAGCTGGATGTTCTTAGTCGAGCGATCGAGCAGGTCCATGTAAGACCAGGCGATAATGTCCTCGCTGAGCGGCTTGCCCAGGTGCTTCATAAAGCCCTCGACGACATGCTCGAGTGTGGGGCTGATCGCGCGCAGCAAACCGCGGGCGCCAACTTCGGCACCCAGTAGGCGCAGCTGATTTTCGCCCGACATGGAAAACTTGATGTCGTTTACGCGCACGACCTTCATGCCCTGCGTGTCGACAATTTGCTTGTTAAGCACGTCGCGGGCGAGTAAGAGTTCGGTCGGCTGCAGGTACGAAAAACGGATTTCGGTGGCCGACGTCTTAAGGTGTGCACCCGTCTCGTCGATACGATCGACCCATTTGCGCCAGCTGATCATAAACGGCGTCTTGCCGGGGCCGCGGAACGCGAGCGACGTCACGTGCGGAAAAACTTCGCCGGTAGCAATGCCAAAATCGTTGACCACGCCGAGCTTTTCGCCATCGACGTCCAAGACCGGCAATTTGAGCATCTCACTCAGATAATTCAATGGTGCTCCCCATCATTATTCCTCCGGACGCGGCCGCGCGTGCGGCGTCCGGGGGCTTCTGGATATGTATACGCATGCGCGGGCGGCACGCCGCTCGACGCTTACACCCCGTGCATGCGCAAAAAGCACCTGCATGGGGTCATCGACTGTATGGTCGAGGTTTGGATTTCACCTGTAACCTTTCTCTTGACCCTCATTAACCGCAGTAACTATAGCATCAGCATCGCCCTGCGGCATCGAATTTATGCGCTGCACATTGCAGGCATACCAAACGCTGACGCATCCGTGACATAGCCATTGGGGACGTTCTTAAACGACTACCCAATGACTACTCTGTGGTGTCGTCGTCCTCGGCAAGTTGGGGGAACACGGCGTCCTTGGGCATGGCGACCTTCGTCAGCGAGGTGAGCTTTTTGCTCAGCGACGTGTCCGTCTTGACCAGGTCGCTGAGCGTCACGATCTTGTAGCCGTCGGCAATGAGGCCGTCGATAATCTGCGGCAGCGCCTCGAGCGTCTGCTCGGCGCATTCGTCTCTATCGGTGAGCAGCACGATATTGCCCGGCGTCACCGAATCGAGCACCGTCGAGACCTGCTCGTCGGCACCGTTGAGCAGCCAGTCGCCCGAGTCAATATTCCACGAGACCACGGCGGAGACCAGGTCCATCGCATCAATCCAGTTTTGCTCGTCAAAGGCAGCGTAGGGAGCACGCAGCAGCATCGTCTTCACGCCGGTCGCTGACTTAATCGCATCGGTGCCTTTCGTGATCTGTTCGCGTACCGCCTCACGGTCCTGACCCTTAAGCGAATCGTCGCTGTAGCTGTTGGATCCGATCTCGCACCCGGCGTCGACAATCGCCTTGGCCGTGGCAAGCGAGGCCTCGGCCGCATCGCCCGAAAGGAAGAACGTCGCGGTGACGCCCTTTTCCTTGAGCACCTGCAAGATCTGTTTGGTGGCGCCGCTCGGACCCTCGTCAAACGTCAGTGCCACGTACTTTTTGTTGCCCTTGGGCGCCACGCTGGCGCACGCAACAACGCAATCGGTGGCGGGCACAACCTCGCCGCGGTCTTGCGTCTTGCCTGACTGCTCACCAACCCACACCTCGGATCGGCCCTGGACACCCCATGTCTGCACATACTCGATAGCGCCCGTGCCCTCGACCTTGAGCTTGGGCTCGATAACCGTAGCCTGAACCTCGTGCTTCTCGTAAGTGTTACGGCCATCCTTGACCGTCACCTTCTCGCCGCCCTCGAGTTCGCGGCTATCCCATTTGCCCTGCTTCACGCGCTTGCCGTCGACCTTCACCGACAGCTTTTCGCCCCCATGGCGCTTGAGCACGCTGTCATCGACGGCCAGCAGGTCGCCTGCGTCGTAGGTGCCAGTCAAATCCTGGTCGTCGATGAGATTCTGCAGCGTAGAGCCCACACGCACCGCGGTCTTCTGGCCGTTGAGCTCCACGTCCACACTGCGGTTGACGTAGCCCACGACGGCAGCGATAAACAGCACGAGCGCGCAACCCACGGCGATGAGCGCGTAGGGCAGGCGAGACGAACGACGGGGCGTACGGCTGTTGCCGATGCGCGCACTGCGGTCGCTAAAGCCGCGGCTATGGTTGAGATACATCGCGCCGGGCTTACGGTGACGCTTGCGCTGACCGCTGGGCAGCTGCCCCAGGTCGCGGCGCGCCGTCGGACGCGCACCCGAACGCCCGTTTAAGTTGGATCCGTTTTGGCGCATGTGCCCTCCCCCATAAACACAGCAAGCCGGAGCAACAGGTCTCCGGCTTGCCTCCCATCATTTGGTACGTCGCTATTTTGTAGCTTTTGACGAGCCTCCGCTCGCCTTTTGGTATTCGTCCTTAAAGGCCTTGAACATGCCGCGCGTCTTGCCGAGCTGCTTGCCCAGTGCGCGACTGCCCTTGTCCACGGCAACCGATCCCTTGTCATCGAGCACCTTGGCGCCCTTCTTGACCTTATCGCCCACCACGACGCTTGCCTCGGCAGCCTTTGCGGCGGCACCGCCCGAATACCCAAGCGACTTGACCTCGTCCGAGACGACCATCGCGCCGTTCTCGTAGCCGCGCAGCATCGTCGGCGGCACCTGCGTGTCACCAACCAAAACACTCGAAGCAGCACCGGCGGTCACATAGAATGCCTGCACGATGCCCGAGCGCGGCTTGAACTCAACGTCCGAGCAATAGCCCACGACGTCGCCCGATTCCGTGCGCACGTCCATACCGACCCAGATGATGCAATCGTCCAGGTTGATGTCGAGGCGCTTGGCCGCAGCGGTATCGTAGGTGCCCTTGACGTCGTCAACCGCGATGGCGCCCTCGTAGACACCAATGGCGTCGAGCGCTACGAATCGGTCGGGACGCTCGATCATACCCGCGATATCGGACTGGCGGACCATAAAGCCGACCACGCGCGTACCGCCCGGGGTAAAGACCGGAAAGTGAATCTTTCCGAGCTTTTTAGGGCTGCGCGGTGTGCCGTCCTTTTTGGTACGCTTGTCCTCAGTAGGCTTGCGATAGATCTTGGCGCCGACAAAATCCCCGGCGCGCATTATGCCTCGGTCGAGGGCTCCGCAGCCTCGGTATCAGCCTCGACGGCGTTCTCGACCACGACGTCGGCGGCAGGCGTCACGTTGCCGCCCGAAATGGCGTCGTTGAGCTGCTCGCGCAGCTGGTCCATGCGCTCGCGGGCCAGGTCGACCTTGGCGCGCAGGTCGTCGGTCTTGGCGTCGACCATCGGGCCAAAGTCATTCACCGCAGCACGGGCCTCCTCGGCGCTGTGCTCGTAGGTGTCGCGCATATTGTCCCAGGCGTCGTTGGCGATATCGGCAGCCATGGCGCGGGTCTCGGCGCCCGAGCGCGGGGCCAGAGCAACGCCGACAATAGCGCCGGCAGCGGCACCAAAAAGTGCGCCGGAGACAAAGCTGAAAGTCTTACCCATGATCATTCCTCTCCTGCGGGCACGTCGGTGCCCACCGTTTGAATGCTGTCCATTATACCCGCAGCGCATCACTTGCCGCTCCGCTCATCTGCGTACGGCAAAGGCGCAGGTACGTGATGGTGATAAACGCGTAGGCCTACTCCTGGGGCATAGCCGGCATGGCCACCGTGGCACCCGGGTCCTCGCCGGCGCCGTCCACGAGCGGCAGGCCGCCCTCATGCGCAGGTCCTGCCGGAACCGTCGCAGCACCGCCAAAGACGGCAGCGGAGGCCTCGTGGTTCTCGGCAACCGCGCCCTCGGTATCAATCGCCACCTGGGGCTCGTCGTCAAAGTTGGGGACGCCCTGGGGCTCGGCGGGAACGGGCTCGGCGGTCGCATCGGCAACGAGCTCGGCGTCGACCGGCACATCGCCCTCGTCCTCGGCAGCATCTTCGCCGTTCGCAGCGGCGACGGCCTCGTGAGGATCCTTGCCCTCGGCCTCGGCGCGCATGCCCAGCACCAGGTTGCGCAGGCCCGCGACCGTGCCTTCCACGTCGGGGGCAGGCTGGTCGGCGTGCAGGTACGCCCAGTCCATCATAAAGGTGGCCGAAGACAGCGCACCGATGGCCAGCGCGTCGTCGGGGCACGAAAGCTCAACCTCAAAGACGCGCTCGTCGTGCTCACTTACGCGCGTGCGGCCGCACGAGATGCTACCGGCAAGACCGGTCTCGTTCATGAGCTCGACCGTCACGTGCTCCAGCAGGTGGCAAAGCTCGGTCTGGCCCATGCAGTCCTGGAACTCGCGACCGGAATCACCCAGGCACAGGTGCTTGGCAATCGCCGGCACCAGGTAGTACACGCGCGCCGTGGCCTCGATATCCTCCGAGGTCATGAGCGGCATGCCGGGGTTCACCAGCACGTGCGCGCAGATCTTGTCCTCGCTGACGGTGACCTTAAGGATGTTGAACAGGCCTGCCATAACTCTCCCCTACTCTTCCTTGTCCTACTCGTCGCCGTCGTGCGGATTCGCGGAACCCGCACCCGACGTCGTCGGCTCGTCTACCGAAGACTCAGAATCCTTCTTATCGGTTTCGGCCGGAGCGATCACGCGAATGAGCGAGATGCGCTGGCCACGCATCGACTGCACCTTGAACTTGTACCCCGCAACCTCAAATACCTCTCCGATGTCGGGCACCGAGTCGCAAAGCTCCAAAATCCAGCCGGCGATGGTCTCATAATCATCGCTTTCCTCGAGCGGCCAACCAAGCTCAATCGCGTCATCGCACGAAAAACGCCCATCAACGAGCCACTCGCGGCGCGAAAGGCGCGTGAGATACTTGTTGTCGGGGTCGAACTCGTCCTCGATCTCGCCGACGATCTCCTCGACGATATCCTCGATGGTGATAATGCCGGCCGTGCCGCCGTACTCGTCCACGACCACCACGATCTGGTCGTGCGAGGTCTGCATCTCGGACAGCAGCGGCAGGATGTCCTTGGTGTCGGGCACAAAGGTGGCGTCGCGCAAAAAACCGGCGATGGGCTGGTCGCCCTTGCCGTCGAGCGCGGGCTGAATCAGGTCCTTGATGTGCGCAATGCCGGCGACGTTGTCGGGATCCTCGTGATAGACGGGGATGCGGCTGAAGCCGGTCTGGCGCATGGTGGACAACACGTCGGCGACCGTCTCGTTGTCCTCGCACATGGTGGTGTCCACGCGCGGCACCATGACCTCGCGGGCAACGGTGTCGCCCAGGTCGAAGATCTCGTGGATCATGCGCTTTTCCTCGTCGAGCAGGTCGTCCTGCTCCGAGACCATGTACTTGATCTCTTCTTCCGAGACGTTCTGGCGGTCGTCGGCACTCTTGATGCGCAGGATGCGGGCCAGGCCATCGGAGCAAGCACCGGTCAGCCACACGAGCGGACGGGCGATCTTTTGGAACACGGAAAGCGGGCCCACGACCTGCTTGGACACGCCCTCGGCATTGGCCAGGCCGATGCGCTTGGGGACGAGCTCGCCGATCACGATGGACACGAAGGCGACCGCGACGGTGATGATGACCGGCGCCAGGCCGCGCGCGATGGCGGAGAGCGGCGCGATGCCAAAGCTCATGAGCCACGTGGCGAGCGGGTCGGACAGACTCGTCGAGGCGACGGCGGACGAGGCGAAGCCCACGAGCGTAATGGCAACCTGGATGGTGGCGAGCAGCTGGTCGGAGTCGGCAGCCAGCTTAATGGCACGCTCGGCGCGCTTGTCGCCTTCCTCGGCCTCGTGCTCCAAAACGGCGCGCTTGGCCGTGGTGAGCGCCATCTCGGACATAGAGAAGTAGCCGTTGATGAGGGTCAAAACGAGGGTGGTGATAAGGGAGATGGTTATGTCCATCGGGAGTTTCTCGAACCTCCAAGATTCGGGACGTCATGTTAAAACGTTGATGGCGGATACGGCAATTGCACCGGCGCCCAAACGAGAACGCGGGCGCGCAGGCGTGGTCGCTAGATTACGAAGAGGATCACCGCCATGAACTGGAAGATGCTGCCGGCGAGCACCCACAGGTGAAACACGCTGTGCAGATAGCGCACGTTTTTGGCGATATAGAACGGCACGCCCGCGGTGTAGCACACGCCGCCGACGGCGAGCAGGGCAAGTGCCACGGGGTTGAGCAGCGCAACAAGTTCGGGCAGCTTAAAGACAACGAGCCAGCCCATCAGCAGGTAGACCAGGCCGCTTACCCAATGCGGCTGGCGCTCGCGTAGGAAGCACTCGAGGGCGATGCCGATGATGGCGATGGCCCATACGGCAAAGAACAGCACAGCGCCGCCGTCGTTTGCGAGCGTGATGAGGCAAAACGGCGTATAGCTGCCGGCTATGAGCAGGTAGATGCAGCTGTGGTCGATGATGCGAAACACGCGCTTGGCGCGCGCGGGCTGAATCGCGTGGTAGAGCGTGGAGGCTAGGTATTCGAGGATAATGCTGACGCCATAGACAATCGCCGCGGCCATATGGGCCGGGCCTCCGCCGCGCAGGGCGGCGAATACGATCAGGAGCACCAGGCCCGCGATACCCAGCAGGCAGCCGACACCATGGGTGACGGAGTTCATGATCTCCTCGCCCACTGTGTAGTGTGGAACGGCCGCGGTCTTGGGTCGCGGCTTAGAACTGTCGCTCGAATCGGACATGCCGGTTACATCCTCCAACGTAAAGAGTTCTCAACACTATATCAAAGCGTCTAGGTACGTGCGAAATTTGCCCCCATACGTGACCCTTTGTTTACCCATTCTTTGCCTGTTGACGCATCAACGGCGAACGTCCATAATGCGCTTGCATTAAATGTTGATGTATTAACATCTTATAGGAGAATACCGCATGGCTCAAAACGCACGTTCCCATCGAAAGCTCAAGATAGCCGGCATCGTTGCACTGGTGGTTGTCGTTGCGCTGCTCGGATTTGCCGGCAACTTTCTGTTTGACTTCGCGCTGAATCCCCGCGCGCCATACACCATGAAGATGATGCAGGATAGCAAGAACGACAAAGAAGGTGAGCAGCCGGATGCCGAGGATACCGAGGCGCGGGCATGGTTTAAAGAGAACCGCAAGAGCAGCAACCTCACCGCGGACGACGGGACCGAGCTTGCCGCCTGGTATTTTGCTGCGTCGGAGAGCACGCACGACTACGCCGTCTGCCTGCATGGATATACCAACGAGCCCATCGGTATGGCCCGATACGCCAAACGCTTCCACGACCGTGGCATGAACGTACTCGCACCCGCCGCCCGCGCCCACGAGCGCTCCGGCGGCGACTATATCGGCATGGGCTGGCCCGAGCGCCTCGACATCGTCGCATGGATCGAGCGAATCGTTCAGGCTGACCCCAAGGCGCGCATCCTGGTCTTTGGCGAATCCATGGGCGCGGCGACCGCCATGAACGTCGCGGGGGAACCTCTGCCCGCAAACGTGAAATGCATTATCGAGGACTGCGGTTATACGAGTGTTTGGGACGAGTTTTCTCTGCAGCTCAAGGACGTGTTCGGCCTGCCCAGCTTTCCCTTGCTCGATGTAGCAAACTTGGTGTGCAACGTGCGCGCGGGCTACGACTTTCATAAGGCGAGCAGCGTGGAACAGCTCAAGCGCGCGACGGTTCCCATGCTGTTTATCCACGGTGACCAAGACACCTTTGTGCCGTACAGCATGCTCGACCAAAACTACGACGCGTGCGCCAGCAAGGTCAAGCAAAAGCTCACCGTCCATGGCGCCACCCACGCCAAGAGCGCGCAGGTCGACCCCGAACTCTACTGGAACACGGTCGACGACTTCCTCGTCAAGAATTATTAGGCAAAAAGCAACGTCTGGGGTTTTGTTGCCAAAAATCGGTTTGTGGTCGGCGGTATTCGATTTTTCACCGCACTTCTGAAAAGCCGCCCGCGAGCGTTGTGCTCGTGGGCGGCTTTTACTCAACTAACGCCACAAAGGCGCTTGGTTTGTCCAATAGGACGACGCTACTTGACCTCGATGAGCTCGTACTCGCTCGTGCCCAGGCCGATCTTTTCGGCGTGCGCGATGCACACGCGCCAGTCGGTGTCGGGATGCGTGATGCAGAAGGGGTCACGCGCCTGCTCGCCCTCCAGGTGCTCGTGGTTATGCTCCATCTTGGCCGCGCTATCGGTGAGCTCGGTGTTGGGCAGCGGCTCGGATGCCATGACGGCATCGGCGCAGGCCTGGTCGATGGCGACCGGGTCGAAGCTCGCGAACATGCCGATATCGTTAACGATAGGCGTATCGTTTTCGGGATGGCAGTCGCAGTTGGGACTGATGTCCATGGCAAGCGAGATGTGGAAGCTCGGGCGGCCGTCGACAACGGCCTTTGTATACTCGGCGATCTTGCAGTTGAGCACGTCGGCCGCGGCGTCATAGCCGGGCTTGATGCAGTCCTGGTTGCATGCCGCAATGCAGCGTCCGCAGCCCACGCAGCGATCGTGGTCGATGGTGGCCACGTGCACCGTGCGAGTAGCGCCGCTGGCAAGCTCGCGCTCGCGGGTGTCGTTGAACGAGACAGCGTCGTGCGCGCAGATCTTTTCGCAGGCATGGCAGCCAACGCAGTGCTCGGTCGCGACGTTCGGCTTGCCGGCGGCATGCTGCTCCATCTTGCCGGCACGGCTGCCGCCTCCCATACCCAGGTTCTTCATGGCGCCGCCAAAGCCGGCCTGCTCATGGCCCTTAAAGTGGGTGAGGCTAATCACGATATCGGCATCCATGAGCGCCTGACCGATCTTAGCCTCGTGCACGTACTCTCCGCCCTCGACCGGGACGAGCGCCTCGTCGGTGCCCTTGAGGCCGTCGGCGATGATGATCTGGCAACCCGTGGCATACGGGGTAAAGCCGTTCTGGTAGGCGGTATCGATGTGCTCGAGCGCGTTTTTGCGGCTACCGACATAGAGCGTATTGCAGTCGGTGAGGAAGGGCTTGCCGCCCAGCTCCTTCACGACGTCCGCGACGGCGCGGGCGTAGTTGGGGCGCAAAAAGCTCAGGTTGCCCAGCTCGCCAAAGTGAATCTTGATGGCGACGAACTTGTTCTCAAAGTCGATCTGCTCGATACCGGCGTGACGGATGAGGCGCTTGAGCTTGTCGAGCTGGCTCTCGCGAGCATGCGTGCGCAGGTTGGTGAAGTACACCTTAGCGGGTGCTGCGGGTGCAGTTGCGGTCATAGATATATCCCCTCTGTCTATATGGCGTTACAGACATAGAGGATGGTACCAGTTAAAGCAGAGTTAAAGTCAAGTATGGCACCTAGTCATTGGGGACGTTCTTAAACGACTACTCTTGGACTTTGAGGGCCTCGGCCAGACTGACGCGCTTGATAGAGCGCGTGTGCAGCAGCGCCACGACCAGGTAGGTCGCAAAGCCGATTCCTGCGCACGCCGCCATGGACCACCAGGGCACATAAATCTCGATATTGCCGTTGTAGGCGAGCAGCATCGAACGGAAGATGGCCGTGAGCGAGCCAATAATGATCGGCAGGCTCAGCACGAGCGACGCCGCCACGCACAGCGTGATCGAGCGGATGTACAGATGCGAGATCTCGCCATCGCGATAGCCAAAGACTTTCATGTAGCTGATCGAACGGGCGCTGTGGTCGATCACAGCCTTGGTCAGCAGGTACATAAACAGCAGGAAGATGAACACCGCGAGCCCGACCATCATGCCGATCATTTTGCTCATCATGCCGATGAACTGGTCGCCCACGGCACGCATGTCGTCGGGCGTGGTGTCGCCGGCAAAGTAGCGCGCGTCGAGGTCGAGCTTCTCGTCGTTCACATAGCCGTTGAAGTAGGCCGCATCGTTGCCAAAGAGCTCGTTAAAGTCATCGATACTCATATAGATATTCATGTCCGACTTGGAGCCCCAGGCACAGTCCTTGCCCGCGTACTCAAAGGAATAATGCTCGCCCTCATACTTGTCGCCGAGCGTGACCTTCTGACCCTCGCTCCAGCCAAACTTGTCGAGCAAGCCACCGCCAAAGACGACGCGTCCGTTGCCGACGTCCAGCCCTTTCCAGTAGCGCGAATCGGGCGAGATGCCGTAGGCAGAAATCGTCTCCTCGCCATTACCATCGCCGCGGTCGTATTGCAGCTGGTAAACGGCATATTTCTCGGCCTGCGCGATTGCGCCCGCGCCGTTGTCAATCGTGTTGACCGGGTGAATGTCGTCGTTGTCGGTGTCAATCTTAGAGGCCTTGTCGATCAGGTCGATAGCCTCATCGCGGTCGCAGCCGAGAGCATCGGCAAGATCATCGAGGCGCGCATAAAGCGCATCCTTCTTGTCCTGGACCTTGGCGAGCGCGTCCTGCGCTGCGACCAGGCTCTCGGCAGACGGAGATGCGGTCGCGGCATCGGCTGCCGCCTGCGCCGCATCGGCCGCGTCGTCAAGCTCGTCATCGGCATCCTGAGCGGCAGAAAGCAGTGCGCCGTCAACCGACTGCAAGCGCTCGAGTGCCGACCACTGTTCGCGCTCCTCGGCGGTTCCCTCGAGCTCCAGCGGAGCCTTGAGCGTGTACTGGTGCTCGGCGACCAGGCTTGTCTCGAGGTTGTCCGCGTAATGCGTCATCGTGGGCAGAATCGCCAGGCCAAAGAGCAGTAGCAGCGAGGCAAACGCAATGCCCACGAAGAGCGTGGCGAAGTTGCCCAGATTGCGCAGGAAGATACGCAGGCGGAAGCGGGAAACAAAACCCATGCGCTCCGGCAGCTGCAGGCCGCGCTTGGTGCCCGATTTGCCGCTCGCCTCGTGACGAAGGAACTGCAACGGCGTCTTGCCCATCTTGCGAAGCAGACCCACCAGCGTGATGAGGATGAGCGCGGCGGCGGGAACCACGGCGCACTTCACAAAGATCTCCCAGCTCCAGTACACCTGGAAGGGCGGCAGGCTGTACGAACCGTAATAGAGGCTGCGCATGGGCTCGGTAAAGAACACGACGCCGAGCGCAGTGCCCAAAAGCGCCGCAACCACGCCCACGATGGCGGGAAGCACCAGGTAGTGCAGGACGATCTCGCGACGGCGATAACCGCTGGCGAGCAGCGTGCCGATGATGGCACTCTCCTCCTCGATGGTGGCGTCGGTAAGGACCACAAAGACAAACGCCATGATCACGATGATGATGTCGAGCAGCGTCATCCACATCATGGAGTCGCCGTCCACGTCATCGCGCGCATAGCCAATGCCCTGATTGGAATCGGCGTCGGTCAGATCGTCCACGCGCGCATCGGCATCGGTCAGCGCCTCTACCATATCCTGCTCCGCATCGATGCGATCCGCGGTGGAGAGGTCGCGGTCGTTAAAGGTAAAGGAATAGGTGTAGGCGGGTGCGCCGCCAGCATCCTCGAGCGCGGCAAAGCCGGCGTCGCTGACCTCGGCCACGCCATAGGTGATGGTGTTCACCGTAAAGTCCGAATTGTTGAGGAACAGCGCCTGGCTGTCGGGCTGGGTCATGATGCCGCAGATGGTGTAGGCGCGGCCCTCGAGCTTAACCTTGTCGCCCACGGCGAGGTCGTTGTTGGCGGCAAAGACGCGGTCGATGGCCACCTCGTCGTCCGCCTTGGGTTCCTTGCCCTCACAGTAGGACGCGATATCGACCTTGCTGCGGTGCGCATAGGTGCGCAGCGTGCGCTTGGTGCCGTCGTCGCCGGACACCTTTTTGCTGATGGCGTCGATGGAGAAATTCTTGTAGAGCGTGACGCCGCCGACGTCGTCTGTCGCGTCCTCGGCTGCCTTGAGCTGGTCTTTGGTGGCCTCGAAGGAGGTGGTCACGCGGCCGTCCTCAATCGAGTACGCATCGCGCATGTCGTCGATAAGGCAGCCGATGGAATGCGCCGCAAGCAAAAAGCCCGATGTAAGGGCAATGCTTCCGCACATAAGCAAAAAGATGCCCAGGTACTTACCGATATTGCGGCGCAGCTCGCGCGGGAGACGTTTTGCGAGAGGTGTCATGGCGCCGCCTACCAATCGAGCTCGGCGGCTGCGACGGGCGACTCGTTGAGCTCATCCTCGACGATGCGCCCGTCGCGCAGGCGCAGCACGCGATTGGCCATGCGCGCGATGGCGGCATTGTGGGTGACAATGATGATGGTGCAGCCGTAGGTGCGGTTGACATCCTCCATGAGCTGCAAGATTTCCTTGGACGTCTTATAGTCAAGTGCGCCCGTGGGCTCGTCGCACAGCAGCAGGCCCGGGTTTTTGACGAGTGCGCGGCCGATGGCACAGCGCTGCTGCTGGCCGCCCGAAACCTGGCGCGGAAACTTGTTGCGGTGCTCGTAGAGGCCCAGCGAGCGTAGCAGGTCATCAATGTTGAGCGGCTTTTTGGACAGGTGTGCCGTGACCTCGATGTTTTCCTTGATGGTGAGGTCGGGCACCAGGTTGTAGAACTGGAAGACAAAGCCCAGCTCGCGGCGTCGGTATTCGCCCAGGTCGGCGGCGTTGAGCACCGTGAGGTCGCAGCCGTCCACCATAATGGAGCCGCCGTCGGCATCCTCCAGGCCGCCGATCAGGTTAAGAAACGTCGACTTGCCCGAACCCGAAGGCCCCAGCATGACGCAGATCTCGCCGCGATTGATGGACGTGTCGATGCCGTCGAGCACCGTCAGGCATGCATCTCCATCGCCGTAATGCTTTTTGAGATCCTTAACCTGGACATAGGCTTCCTGCGTTGCCATGGTATCCCCCGTTGTTAGCCTCGTACTACTTTATGAGCGTAATAGTAAACCATGGCGAACTATTTTGGAGCGAGGCCTGGATTTTATTTCAGGCTAGGCGCGGGATTTGTTGTGAGCGAGGGCTAGGCCTACGGCGGCGATGGCGGCGGCGAAGAGCACGGTGACGCCCAGGTCGCAGGCGATGTCGCCCAGCACGGCGGACGTCAAATCCGAGGCAAGCGCCTTGCCGATCGCGTCGTTCACCCAATACGTCGGCACAAAATGCGCCGTGGTCTGCACGGCCGAGCCCATGAGCGACAGCGGCATCCAGGCGCCGCCCAAAAACGTCATGAGCATGCCGAGTAAGTTGCCCACGCCGTTGAGCAGCTCCTCGCGCGCGCCCAAGCTCGACAGCGTAAAGCCAACGGCCAGCGGCGTGCATGCCAGGGCAAACGTCGCCGCCAGCGCCAGACACACACGACCCGCGCCGACCTCGGCAACCGCGCCGGCAAAGCCCACGACGCCCATCATGCTCGACACGAGCCAAATGCAGACGGTGAGCACGGCGGCGGCCGCGAACACGGCGAGCGAACGCTGACGCTCGGAGACCGGGCTGGCATCCATGCGGCGCACGCGCTCGGGCTCGTTCATGCCCGAGAACACCAGTCCCACCGACACGATGACCGACGAGATAATCGCGTACGCGCCAAAGTTGAAGTACGACTCGAGCGTGGCGGCAGCAGTCGAGTCGACCTTGACCTGCCCGATCTGGACCTCTGCGCGCTTTGCAGCGGCATGCTCGGCGGCCTTGGCAACGTCGCCGTTAGAAGCAGCGGGCTCAAGCGCCGCCGCAGCGCCCGCGAGCGAGATCCAGCGCGAGGCCTCGGCAGACGAAAGCGCCGCCGCCATGGTGCCGGCACCGTAGGTCACATCGAGCTTGGGCAGGGACTCCCCCACGCGGGCGGCTGCAACGAGGTCGTCCTCAAACCCCTCCGGGATAAAGAACACACAGTCGGCGCTGCCCTTGGCGCTGTTGCTCTTGGAGAGCGCGTCCGCAAGGTCGTACGTGTCGTCGCCAACACCCGTGACCAGGTCAAAGCGCGACCCCAGATGCTTGGTAAGCGCACGCGAAAGATCGCTGTCGTCGCGGTCGACCACAATCACATTGGCGTCATAGGGCTTGTACTCGGTGAGCTGCGACGAGTTCCAGCTTACCGATGCCGCGATGAATACGCCCATGAGCGAAATGAACACCGTGTAGATAAGCAGATAGAGCGGGTGTGCGAGCGCCATGCGAAGCGCGGTCTTAAAGGTGCTCATAGCGGCTCCTTCCAAAGATCAGCGTAGCGGCGGCAACGAACAGCAGCGCCATAAGGACCAGCACGCCGGCGCGAACGGCAAAGGGGCCCAGGTCTTCAAAGAAATACAGGCGGTTGAACATGTCGCAGATAAGCTTGACGGGGTTGAGCCAGCACTCAGCCGGGCAGGCGCGGGCGACGTCGTCGGCAAGCGCCATCGCTGGCTCGCCGTAGAGGCCGGCGAACAGGGCGCACGTGGTGGCAAAGCCCGTGAGGATGCCAGACTTGGACGCCTTGCCGCCCTTAACGGGAAGCGTGCCCACAAAGAGTCCCAAGCCCGTGGCGGCAAGCGCGGAAGCGGCGCCGCCCACCAAACACAGCC
>JABLTM010120483.1_pt1 | contig 19459 bp, 13 predicted proteins | sample 7160121 | NCBI WGS metagenome assembly JABLTM01 (sample SAMN14651224, study PRJNA627086) | human gut metagenome | isolation source: feces | host: Homo sapiens
ATGATCGCCAGATCCATCAAAAAATGATAGGATGTCATAAGACATGCCTCCTCTCAAAAATATTTATTAAATGTATATATTTTTGCTTCTTCGTCCCATTTTTTCCCTCTCTGGAACTGTAAACGAGTATAGCACCGGTTTTTGCAAATGTAAACCGAATTTTTCCGCTTTTTTATACATTATTCATATTTCAAAATTGTTTTTTATTTATAAAATATATTAACCAGCGTTCAAAATCGAATACTGCCTGAAGAGAATCCGCAGTACGTCTATTTTTATTTCTGCTTCTGCTCCACATCCGTATCCAGCTTCATCGTAAGAGAAATCTTTTTCTTCACCGGATCCACAGAGAGAACCTTGACCTGTACAATATCACCCACGCTGACGGCATCCAACGGATGGCTGATATAACGATCACAGATCTGGGAGATATGCACAAGACCGTCCTGATGAACACCGATATCCACAAATGCACCAAAGTCAATCACATTGCGCACGGTTCCCTTTAAGATCATGCCAGGTTTCAGATCCTTCAGCTCCATGACGTCCGTGCGAAGCACCGGCTTCGGCATCTCCTCTCTGGGATCTCTTCCCGGCTTCTCCAGCTCCTTCAGGATATCCGTCAGCGTCTCAATGCCGATGCCAAGTTCTTCCGCTGTCTTCTTTTTATCCTTTACCTGACGGCGGATATTGCCAAGCCCTTTGCGCACATCCTCTGTCTCATAGCCCAGTGATTTCAGCAATGCTTCCGTTGCCTTGTAGCTCTCCGGGTGTACGCTGGTCATGTCCAGGGGATTGCTGCCGTCTCTCACGCGCAGGAAGCCGGCGCACTGTTCATATGCCTTCGGCCCCAGCTTGGGAACCTTCTTCAGGCTTCTGCGGTCTGTAAATACGCCGTTCTCCTCGCGGTAAGCCACAATATTCTTCGCAATCGTCTTATTAATACCGGAAATATAGGACAGCAGCGACGCGGAAGCCGTATTCAGATCCACTCCGACTTTGTTTACGCTGTCTTCCACAACACCCTGAAGGGTCTCGTCCAGCTTCTTCTGATTCATATCATGCTGATACTGACCGACACCGATGCTCTTCGGATCGATCTTCACCAGCTCCGCCAGAGGATCCTGCAGACGGCGGGCAATCGATGCCGCACTTCGCTGACCGACATCAAAGTTCGGGAATTCCTCTGTTGCCAACTTGCTGGCGGAATAAACGGAAGCTCCTGCCTCATTTACGATCACATAGGAAACCTTCTGAGGGATTTCTTTCAAAAGCTCTACAATAATCTGCTCGGATTCGCGGGATGCAGTACCATTTCCCAAAGAAATCACGGTAACATGATACTTCTCAATCAGTTTCTTCAGCACTTTCTTCGACTCTTCCACCTTATTCTGCGGAGCCGTCGGATAGATCACAGTCGTGGCCAGAACCGTTCCGGGCGGCTCCACGACTGCCAGCTTACATCCGGTACGAAAGGCCGGATCCCAGCCAAGAACCACCTGACCCACGATCGGCGGCTGCAACAGAAGCTGTACCAGATTTTTGCCGAATACGCGGATTGCGCCATCTTCTGCCGACTCTGTCATAGCACTGCGTACTTCACGTTCTACTGAAGGTGCAATCAGACGATAATAGCTATCCTCGATAACACTCTTTAATACCGGTGTCGTGTATGGATTCGTATTCAGGATGATCTTCTTCTCCAGATAGCGCAGAATCTGCTCCTCCGGAGCTTCGATAGAGACCGTAAGGACCTTCTCCTTCTCGCCGCGGTTCAGCGCCAGCACACGGTGTCCGGCCACTCGGCGCACCGGCTCCTCGTAGTCGTAATATTTCTCATAAGGAGAAGCAACCGAGGCGTCCTTTGCCTGTGAATGAAGTGTCCCCAGCTTCTGCATGGCCTCGCGGATATAGGTACGAAATACTGCTGCATCTGAGATCTGCTCTGCCAGAATATCTCCGGCTCCATCGATGGCTTCCTGTACGCTCGCCACTTCCTTCTCCGGATCCACATAAGAAGCCGCAATTACTTCCAGCGGTTCCGTAATCTTCTGCTCCCGGATGGCAGCTGCCAGGGGTGCCAGTCCGCGCTCCTTCGCCACCGTCGCACGCGTTCTTCTCTTCGGGCGATACGGGCGGTACAAATCATCCACCGCCACCAGAGTAGCTGCCTCCATGATCTGCTTCTCCAACTCCGCCGTCAGCGATCCCTGCTCCCGGATCGTTGCCAGTACCTGCTGCTTCTTCTCATCCAGGTTGCGCAGATAGCGAAGGCGCTCATCCAGGAGACGCAGAACCTCGTCATTCAGAGAGCCTGTCGCCTCTTTCCGATACCGGGCAATAAACGGAATCGTATTACCTTCATCGATCAGTTTCACAGCTGCTTCTGCCTGCTCCGGGCGGATATTCAGCTCCTCTGCCAGTGTTTTTGTAATATTCATGTCTTCTCTTTCCTTTGAAATTACTAAATACATAAGAAAGGCGGCTGCCACAGGGTCAGCCGCCAAGAGACCGGAAATAACTTATTTGTCCAGACCAAACGCCGTATGTACCGCACGGGTTGCGCGATCTGCGTCATCCTCATCGATCAGAACCGTGATGCGGATCTCGGCCGTACCAATCATGCGGATGTTGATATTTGCATTGTAGAGAGCCTCGAACATCTTGGCAGCTACGCCGGCGTTCGACTCCATGCCTGCGCCAACGATAGATACCTTAGCTACATGCTCTTCGTAATCAATTGCTTCGCACTCGAACTTATTACCCCTTGCCTCTTCCAGAACTGCTACCGCATCCTTCAGATCAGTTCTTGCAACCGTAAAGGAGATATCTTTCTTGTCGCCGCGGCCAATAGACTGAAGAATAATATCTACACTAATGTTCTTCGCAGAAAGAACATTGAATACCTTAAATGCCACACCGGGCTCATTCTTAACACCTACTACAGAGATTCTTGCTACATTCTTATCGGCTGCTACACCGCTGATTAACATACCTTCCATTTTTGCATTCTCCTTTACAATGGTTCCTTCTTCATGGTTCAGGCTGGAACGTACTACCAGCTGAACACCGTAACGCTTAGCCATCTCTACTGAACGGTTGTGCAGCACCTTCGCGCCCAGAGACGCCAGCTCCAGCATCTCGTCGTATGTGATCTCCGCCAGCTTTCTCGCATTCGGTACAATACGAGGGTCCGAAGTATATACGCCGTCAACATCCGTATAGATTTCACAGGCATCCGCATGAAGCGCTGCCGCCAGAGCAACTGCCGTTGTATCAGAGCCGCCGCGGCCGAGTGTCGTGTAGTTATCGTACTTGTCAATGCCCTGGAAACCGGTTACAATTACAATCTTTCTGGATTCCAGCTCGTGCATAATGCGCTCGCTGTCGATGCGCAGCAGACGGCTGTTGCTGTAGTTGGTAGTAGTATGCATCTGTACCTGAAACGCATTCAGGGAAATAGCAGGCACACCGAGGGAATCCATCGCCATCGCCATAAGGGCTACAGAAATCTGCTCACCGGTAGTAAGCAGCATATCCATCTCTCTCTTGCTGGCATTTGGATTGATGTCTGCAGCCTTCGCCAGAAGACCATCCGTCGTCTTGCCCATGGCGGACAGAACAACCACTACCTGATTTCCGGCCTTGTAATCCTCGATGCAGCGTCTTGCCACGTTGAAGATGCGCTCCTTGTCAGCAACCGAGCTGCCTCCAAATTTCTTTACAACTAACATGTTTTCCTCCCCAGCAAGTGATCCAGTCCTTCATGGCCCTGTGCAATATAGTTGCCGCTTGCTTTTGCTTCTTTTTCGTTATAATTCCATGTATGCGATTCCGGCGCCGTGCTGTCGTAGAGCATGTAGGGAACCGGATCGGATGTATGTGTTCTTACCTTGATCGGCGTAGGATGATCCGGCAGAACCATCATGCGGTAGTCCACACCAGCAGCGTCCAGCCCTTCCTTGATCGGGCGGATCACACGGGAATCCAGATACTCGATTGACTTCACCTTACGCTCGATACTGCCCTGATGTCCCATCTCATCCGGAGCTTCTACGTGTACGTATACAAAATCCTGTCCATCCTTCACCAGCGTGTCAATCGCCGCCTGCGCCTTGCCCTCGTAATTGGTCTCCAGCGTGCCATTGGCTCCTTCCACGGTGATATTTTTCATGCCTGCGCCTACCGCGATGCCCTTCAAAAGGTCAACGGCGGAGATCATGGAGCCCTTCAGGCCGGTCTTCTCCTCGAAGGAGGACAACGATGGACGGGTGCCTGCTCCCCAGAACCAGAAGCAGTTCGCGGGGTTCTTGCCGGCTGCTTTTCTCGCCTGATTCAGCGGATGATCCTTCAGGATCTCATAGCTGCGGATCATCATGCGGCGCAGCGCGTCATCCTTCGGCAGATTCGGACCGATCTTCTGTCCCAGTACATCGTGGGGCTGCACCAGATCGACCACCTCACCCTGATCCCAGATCAGCAGATGACGATAGCTGGTTCCTACGTAGAACTGATACGTCTCATTCTGCAATTCTTCCTTCACTGCGTTCAGCAGAACGGCTGCGTCCTCCGTCGAAATCTCGCCAGAGCTGTGATCAATGATCATCTGCTCCTCAAAAGGAACATCGTCCTCCGAGATCGTAACAATATTCGTGCGCAGCGCGATGTCCGTCGCCTTCATGGGAACGCCGATGCTCAGCGCTTCCAGAGGAGAACGTCCGGTATAATACTTACGCGCATCATATCCCAGAACGGAAAGGTTCGCCGTATCGCTGCCCGGCTTCATTCCTTCCGGAATGGTATGAAGCAGGCCGATTTCCGATACCTTGGAGAGTTCATCCATCATCGGAGTGGATGCGTACTCCAGTGGAGTCCTGCCGTCCAGCGCCTCGATGGGCCAGTCTGCCATGCCATCACCTAAAACAATTACATACTTCATTGGTCTTACCTCTTGTATTACTTCACACGGATGCGGCCGATCACATCTTCTACGGTCTCCGCTGCCTTTCCAAAAGCTTCTTCTGTCATAACCGGAGTCAGATAAGCGATCTCACCGGTCACGCCTTCCGCCTGTACCAGCTGTCCTTCACCGAATGCTTGCGCAAGCACAGTTTCTCTCTCAGCTCCGCCCTTTACGCGAACCAGGAACTGCTTCTCGGAGGAAGCCACCGGAGCTACCTCCTGGTGTTCTGCGCTCCAGGATACCGGAAGTGTCTTACCCAGATTTGCTGCTTCCTCAACAACGTCCGCCATAACCGCGCTGGCGGTTGCATGGCTTCCTGCGCCGCGGCCGTAGAACATAACATCATCCACCATATTGCCGTGAACCATAACTGCGTTAAATACGTCGTTCACCGCATACAGCGGATGCTCCGGCTTCACCAGATGAGGCGCTACCATCGCATATACCTTACCGTCTACGATCTTTCCGGAAGCCACCAGCTTGATTGACCAGCCTAGCGCTCTTGCATACTTAAAATCCGTTGCGGTGATCGCGCTGATGCCTTCGGTGTAAATGTCCTCGAAGTTCACAGACTTTCCGAGAACAAGAGAAGAAAGGATTGCGATCTTGCGGCCAGCGTCGTAGCCTTCCACATCCGCTTCCGGATTCTTCTCCGCGAATCCATTGTCCTGCGCTTCCTTCAGAGCTGCCTCGAAGGAAGTCCCCTCCTGATCCATTTTTGTCAGGATGTAATTCGTAGTTCCATTTAGGATACCAGCGACTTCCTCGATCCGATCCGCGGTCAGGCAGCGAACCAGCGGGCGGATAATCGGGATACCGCCGCCGACACTTGCGCCGAAGAGGAAGCTTGCGTGATTCTCTTTCGCCAGTTCCATCAGCTCCACGCCCTTCTTCGCCACAAGTTCCTTGTTGGAAGTCGCTACGCTCTTACCCGCTTTCAATGCTCTGGATACGAAGGTAAATGCAGGCTCCACGCCTCCCATCGTCTCTACGACGATCTTTACTTCCGGATCTTCCATGATTGTGTTCACATCATGTACAAGAACCTTCTCCACCGGCTTTCCGGGGAACTCTCTCAAGTCCAGAACATACTTTACATCCAGTTCTTCGCCGCCCAGATTCTTCCGGATTACGTCTCTATTTGTGTTCACTACATCGTAAACACCGGATCCAATGGTGCCGAAGCCCATGATTGCCATCTGAATCATATCACTCTCTCCTTTGTCCTATTCCTGTGTCCTATTCCTGTGTTTCTATTCCTGTGTTCTATGCATCCTGCTCCTGTTTGCCCAGGCTCAGCCATTTCAGGTAACCATTAATAAATATATCAATATTGCCGTCCAGGACACTGTTCACATTACCTGTCTCCACATTCGTACGCAGATCCTTTACCATAGTATAGGGCTGCAGCACATAGGAACGGATCTGATGTCCCCATCCGATCTCGGAAACTTCTCCCCGGATGCCGGACTCCTTCTCCGCCTGCTCCTGCTGGCGCAGAATCAGCAGCTTCGCCTTCAGCATCTGCATCGCCTTATCCTTGTTCTGGAACTGGGAACGCTCATTCTGGCACTGTACCACAATTCCGGTCGGATAATGTGTGATACGGATTGCGGAGGACGTCTTATTAATATGCTGTCCGCCGGCTCCGCTGGAGCGGTACGTATCGATACGGATATCCTCATCCCGGATCTCGATATCAATATCCTCCTCGATATCTGGCATGACATCACAGGATACAAAAGAGGTCTGGCGCTTGCCCGCCGCATTGAACGGAGAAATGCGCACCAGACGGTGAACGCCTTTCTCGGACTTCAGATAGCCGTAGGCATTCTCCCCGTTGATCTGGATCGTCACAGACTTCACACCGGCTTCCTCACCGTCCAGATAATCCAGAACTTCCACCGCGAAGCCCTTTTTCTCCGCCCAGCGAGTGTACATGCGGTAGAGCATGCCAGCCCAGTCGCAGGACTCGGTTCCACCCGCTCCGGCATGAATGGTAAGAATCGCGTTGTCCTTATCGTATTCTCCGGAAAGCAGCGTACTGATGCGGATCTCCTCCAGTTTATTCTGGAACTCTTCCAGGCTCTCGCCGATCTCTTCCACCAGAGACTCGTCGTTCTCCTCATAGGCCATCTCGATCAGAGTCTGAATATCATCATACTGCGTCTCAAGCCCTTCACAGGTCTCTACCGTCGCCTTCAGATTCTTCAGTTCCTGCATGGTGCGGGTCGCCTTGTCCGCGTCCTCCCAGAAGGAAGGCTCCTCCATCGTCTTCTCCAGCTCTGCGATCCGGTTCTTCTTCCCTGCCAGATCCAGAGCAGCCTTTACCTCCTGCAAAGGCTGCTCCTGTGCTGCCAGTGTCACTTTAAACTGGTCTAATTCAACCAATAACGGCACCTACTTTCTTCCACAGCATTGCTTATATTTCTTACCGGAACCGCACGGGCACGGATCGTTCGGGTATACCTTCTTCTCATCCCGCTTCTTCGGAGCCTTTGCCACTGAGTCATCTCTATTGGTTCCCGTTACCTTGGCAACCTCCTCACGCTCTACCTTCTGCTCCTGACGGATATGCAGCAGCAGACGCACGGTATCCTCCTGGATGGAGGCGGTCATCTGATCGAACATATCATATCCGGCCATACGATACTCGACAACCGGATCTCTCTGACCCAGAGACTGCAGACCGATCCACTGACGCAGCTGATCCATATCGTCGATGTGATCCATCCAGTGCTTGTCAATAATCTTCAGCAGTACCACGCGTTCAATCTCACGGATCTGCTCGGGGTTCGCGAACTCAGCCTCCTTGGCCTCGTACAGCTTCACAGCATCCTGCTTGATCATCTGCTTCAGATCCGCCTTGTGGAAATGCTTCTGCTGGTTCTCGTCCAGCTCGATCGGCTGCATCGGGAAGATCGGAATCAGCACCTGATTCAGCTCGGCGATATTCCACTCAGCTGCGGAATGATCGTCAGAGATGCACATATCCACAACATTCTCCGCAGTATCGCTGATCATCTTCATGATCACATCGCGCATATTCTCACCGTCCAGAACACGGCGGCGCTCGCTGTAGATAATCTCACGCTGCTCATTGTTCACACGGTCATACTCCAACAGATTCTTACGAATACCGAAGTTGTTGCCCTCAATCTTCTTCTGCGCCTTCTCGATTGCGCTGCTCAGCATCTTGTGCTGGATCTCTTCATTATCCGGTACCTTCAGCGCATTGAACATGCTGAGCATACGCTCGCCGCCGAAGAGACGTACCAGATCATCCTCCAAAGAGAGGTAGAACTTGGACTCACCTGGGTCGCCCTGACGTCCGGCACGACCACGTAACTGATTATCAATACGACGTGACTCATGACGCTCAGTACCGATGATCTTCAGACCGCCGGCTGCCTTTGATTCCTCATCCAGCTTAATATCCGTACCACGACCAGCCATGTTGGTAGCGATCGTTACTGCGCCGTGAATACCGGCATCCGCTACGATCTCCGCCTCAAGCTCATGGAACTTCGCGTTCAATACGCTGTGCTTGATGCCGCGCTTCTTCAAGAGTGCGGACAGCTCCTCAGACGCCTCGATCGTAACCGTACCTACCAATACCGGCTGTCCCTTGGCGTGGGAGTTCACAACATCCTCTACAACAGCGTGCAGCTTCTCTCTGCGTGTCTTATATACCGCATCGTCATGATCAATACGGCGTACCGGCTTGTTGGTCGGGATCTCGATAACATCCATACCATAGATGTCACGGAACTCCTTCTCCTCGGTCATCGCCGTACCAGTCATACCAGCCTTCTTGTCAAACTTGTTGAAGAAGTTCTGGAAGGTGATCGTCGCCAGAGTCTTGCTCTCGCGCTTGATCTTCACATGCTCCTTCGCTTCGATCGCCTGATGCAGGCCGTCGGAGTAACGGCGTCCCGGCATGATACGTCCGGTAAACTCATCGACAATCAGCACCTCATCGTCCTTAACTACGTAATCCTTATCGCGGAACATCAGGTTGTGTGCGCGAAGAGCCAGGATCATATTGTGCTGAATCTCCAGGTTCTCCGGATCTGCCAGATTCTCGATCTTGAAGTACTTCTCGACCTTCTCCACACCCTGCTCGGTCAGGTGAACCTGCTTCTCCTTCTCATTTACGATGAAGTCTCCGGTCTCGGTCATCTCTTCCTTCATAATCGCGGCCATCTTGGTCATCTCAGTGCCTTCGCCGCGCTCAAGCTGCTGTGCCAGATAATCGCAGACCTCGTACAGCTTCGTGGACTTGCCGCTCTGACCGGAAATAATCAGAGGGGTACGTGCCTCATCAATCAGTACAGAATCGACCTCATCCACGATGGCGTAGTGGAGATCTCTTAATACCATCTGCTCCTTGTAGATTACCATGTTGTCACGCAGATAATCGAAACCGAGTTCGTTATTCGTTACGTAAGTAATATCGCAGTCATAAGCTTCCCGGCGCTCTTTCGGCTCCATGGAATTCAGTACCACGCCTACCTTCAGCCCCAGGAACTCATGAATCTGTCCCATCCACTCGGCATCACGCTTTGCCAGGTAATCATTTACCGTAACAATGTGAACGCCCTTGCCTTCCAGCGCATTCAGGTATGCCGGAAGCGTGGATACCAGAGTCTTACCTTCACCGGTACGCATCTCGGCGATACGTCCCTGATGCAGGATAATGCCGCCAATGATCTGCACCTCATAGTGTTCCATCTTCAATACACGGCGGGAAGCCTCGCGGACAACCGCATATGCTTCCGGAAGCAGATCGTCCAGCTTCGCGCCGTCCGCCAGACGCTTCTTAAACTCCATCGTCTTGCCGCGCAGCTCTTCATCGGATAACTCCATCATCTGCGAGCGAAGACCTTCGATCTTATGAACCAGAGGCATAATCCTCTTGATTTCTTTCGAACTTTGTGTTCCAAACAGTTTCTGTGCCAAGCCCATATTCTTTAGCTCCTATACGTTAATCCAGGGTAGCATGCCATATGACAAAACTACCAAATTACCACGTTACATTGTATCACTATCCGTTTTTTTATTCAACCATTTCCTGATGTAATCCTGCGGCAAACTGCAGATTTCCTGTATCCACCTTATCCTCTTTGTATTCGCAGGTTATCCACAGTGGAAAATGTCGATTTTCCTTGTAAAACCAAAGTTGTACACAGACTTATCCACATTATCCACATTTTCTTTTTCTTTCTTCTGTGAATTATTTTCTTCGTGTTATCCACCATTTCGCCCAAACATTCCCGCATTCTGTTTCGTTTTCTTACACAACTTTTACACTTTTTTGATTTTATGCTTGCAATTTTGATTTTTTGTGTTACAATAACTATACAATTTAACGCAAAGGAGATGATTGTATGCGTTTTATCATTACCGGCAGGAACATCAATCTGACTCCCGGCCTACAGAAGGCTGCTGAGGACAAACTGGGGAAACTCGAAAAATATTTCAAGCCTGAAACAGAAGCGCATGTTACGATGAGTGTAGAGAAGGATCGTCAGAAGATCGAGGTTACGATTCCTGTGAAGGGAAGCATCATCCGCGCCGAGCAGGTCAGCACCGATATGTATACCTCTATTGATCTCGTACAGGAGACAATCGAGCGTCAGCTCAAGAAATATAAGAGCCGCCTGACCGACCGTGCGCAGAGCGCCGATGCATTCACGAAGGAATATGTCGAGGAGCCTGTAGAAGAAGAGGACGAGATCAATATTGTTCGCACCAAGCATTTCGCGCTGAAGCCGATGGACGCTGAAGAGGCCTGCCTCCAGATGGAGATGCTGGGACACAGCTTCTATGTATTCCGTAACGCGCATACCGACCAGGTTAGCGTTGTGTATAAGCGCAAAGGCAATACCTACGGACTGATCGAGCCAGAATTCTAGAGGATTCCACTGATTATCCGCACATACATAAGATTGACCGGAGGCAGACCATTGTGTCTGCCTCTTTTTTCTTCTGACTTTTTTCTTTTCATCTGTCTCTGCAGATCCGGATTCTCGGTACAAAAAGGAGACCGTACCCGGCGGTCTCCTTTCTCAATATACTCGTTACATAACTCCGATCAACCGATCACACGGCGAATGCTGATGGGCGTGCGATAATTCCAGGATGAATAGCGGATACCATTCTCCGGATTCGATGCGTGAACCACCGTGCCGTCTCCGATGTAGATGGCAACATGTCCGCCGTAGTAAACGATATCGCCGGGGCGCATCTCACTGGAGCTTACACTGTAGCCGCAGGACCCCTGCGCATCGGAGGTACGGGGCAGATCAATGCCATAATGGGCAAATACCTGCTGTACAAAACCAGAGCAGTCGACGCCGCTGCTTAAGCTGTTACCGCCATATACATAGGGAATCTGCCCTGCAAAACCGGACGCAAACGATGCGATGGCATTACCAGTCGCGCTTCCGGAGGAAGAGCTGCTTCCTGAAGAGGAACTTCCTGAAGAAGAACTACTGCTTCCCGAAGAACTGCTGTCATCATCATCGTCATCATAGCGGCTGCTCGAAGACGAACTGGAGCTTCCGCTATTCGAAGAGCTGCTGTTCGAGCTGCCGGAGGAAGAACTTCCACTGTTCGAAGAGCTGCCTGAACTACTGCTGCCTGAAGACGAACTTCCACTACTCGAGGAACTGCTTCCTGAAGACGAACTTCCGGAAGAGCTGCTTCCCGAAGACTGCTGCTCTCTCTCTCGTTCCATCTCGCGCTCGGCTTCCTGTCTTGCGCGCTCGATCTCCGCCAGACGCTCCAACTCCGCTTTCTCTTCCTCAATCGAGATTGCTTCCTTAAACTCTACCGTAACATTCGCGTAATCGCGGTAGATATAGCCTTCCACATCGTCATCAATAGAAAGCTTTACAAAATCGCCAAGCTCTTCCTTTACTTCGTACTTCTCGTTCTCAGAAAGAAGGGTAACCGTCGCGCTCTCCAGAGCCGGCTTTTCTCTCATGCGGAGCGTATCCGTAGAAATTGTCGCTACCATCTTGCCGACTTCTCTGGCCAGCTCTTTCGCTTCATCGCCAGTCACGAAGTAATCTGCCTTAATATAGCCTTCAACAGAACCAGACTGAATCTCATACCACGCACCCTCATCGTTCTCCACCGTATCCACGATATGAGCCGCCGCGTTATTGTAGATCTTGCCGACTACCTCCGCATTCGCCGAGGCCGCGCTGCGGATATTCACGTAATTATCCACCTGCGAGATCGCTATGCCCTTATAATAAGCATCCTCCGCAGCCTGGCGCGCTTCCATGGCCGCTACAGCCGCGTGCTCCTCGGCAGCAGGAGTCTCCTTTTGTTCCAATGTGATATTCTCTCCGTGAAAAGAAACAGCTACACCGGCAGATGCAGCCAGGATTGCCTCTCCGTCTTCTGCCATAGCTACCGCTACGCCGGCTGCCTCCAGTCCGGTAGGCAGGGGAGCCGCAAAAGTCGTGGTGGCTGCCATTACCGCTGCCATCACTGCGCACAAGCCTGTCACTTTCATAATTGTCCTTGTATTCTTCACACTCAAATCCTCCAAAATGGAATGTTCAAACTGAATTCTGTATTTTCTATTACATTTTTATTACAATTTTAACATTTCTATATCCAATCATAACAAAGACTCCCAGGCTTGTCAAGCACGGGAGTCTGAAAAAGGCTATTGTTTGTACTAAAATTCCATTGGAGCTTCGTGTTCTGCTTAGTCGCCGATTACGTTGCGGATACCAAGAACTGTACGGTAATTCCAGCTGGAGATCTTAACGCCGGTCTTTGCGCTGGAAGCATGTACTACCAGGCCGTCGCCGATGTAGATTGCAATATGTCCGCCATAGTATACGATATCACCGGGACGCATATCGCTGGAGCTTACAGCAGTACCGCTGTAACCCTGCTCGTCAGAAGTACGGGGCAGGCTGATACCGTAGGTGCGGAAGATTGCCTGTACGAAGCCGGAGCAGTCAGCGCCAGTGGTCAGGCTGGTACCGCCCCATACGTATGCCAGGTTACCTGCGAAGGACTCTGCATAGGATACAATCGCGTCACGCAGGGAAGAAGAACTTTCGGAACCGCTTCCACTGTCATCGGAGCTGTCGTCATAGGAGTCATCCGAAGAGCTGTTGCTGCTGTCGTCGGAAGAATCGGAACTGTCGGAAGAAGAATCATCCGAAGAGCTGTCGCTGCTGTTATCGGAAGAATCCGAGTTATTGTAGGAATCATCCGAAGAGCTGTTACTGCTGTCATCGGAAGAACTATCACTTCCGCTGTTGCCCGAAGAATCGGAATTATCATAAGAATCATCCGCTGTGTTGTCATTGCTGCTGTTGTCCGAACGATCGGAGCTGTCCTGGGAATCGTTCGAAGAACTGGAGCTTCCGGAGTTCGAAGAAGAACTGCTGGAAGAACTGGAGCTTCCGGAATCCGAGCGGGAATTCTCAGCTGCGGCTTCCTCTGCGCGGGCAGCTGCCTCCTGCTCCTGTCTCAGGCGCTCAGCGGCTTCCTCAGCCTCACGCTGCTTGCGTGCTTCCTCTTCCTGCTTCGCTCTCTCCTCTTCGATGGAGATTGCTTCTGCAAATTCTACCTTCTCATCTATGTAATCATTCGATACATATCCGTACAGGTCATTATCTACCAGGATCTGGGTGAAATCACCCTCCTGACTAACCACTTCGTAATTCTCACCCTGAGACAGGAGGCTCAGCGTCGAGCTGCCAAGATCTGCATCCGCGCGAAGACGGAGGGTCTCAGTGTTGATCGTGGCGGTTACATAACCAACTTCACGGGCAATTGCTTCTGCATCCTCGCCGGTTACAAAGAACTCTGCCTTGATGTAACCCTCTACGGAACCGGAGAGAATCTTGTACCACTCGCCATCTTCCATCTCAACGGTATCCAGAATCTGGGCGCTGGAGTTATTATAGATCTTGCCGACAACTTCAGCCTCCACATTGGGTTCCGTGCGGATATTCACGTAGTTTTCTACTTGAGAGATTGCGATATCTTTATAAGGGGACTCAGCCTCCTCCTGCATACGAGCTTCCGTAGCAACAACTGCCGGATGCTCCTCTACGGGAAGAGCAGCGGAAACAGCATCTGCCGAGACACCTGCAGTAACAGCTTCTGCCTGAACTTCCAGCGCTGCCGATGCCAGGATCGACGCGGACGCCAAAGGAGCAACCAGATGATTCTCCTGATTGGCTTCGTTCTGATGGACAGCCGCTGCTACACCCGCAATCGTAAGATCATCATAGGGAGCTGCCATCGCTGTTGTGGTAAGCATGCTGGTAACCATACCTATGCACAGGGTGCCGGTCAATAAGCGTTTTCCAAATCGTCTTTTCTTCACAGTCAAATACCTCCTAACTGTTACTGGATAACATATCTTTGTAAAACGGATCTGTCCGCCCGGACAACCACATATTCATCCGGGATATTTACAAGAATTGTTACATATTTGTTACAACCATGTCCTGAGTATAACAGAATCTCGCGTTTCTGTCAACCTTCGTAAGTTTTTCTTCAGTTTTTTCACAGATTGCTCATAAGGTTCTCAGATATTCTTCTGCAGAGCTAACCGCGCAGGCTCCGTCAGAGACAGCGGTAACAACCTGACGCAGTTTCTTCGTGCGGATATCGCCCGCCGCGAAGACTCCGGGGATATTGGTCACGCAGTCCTCCGATGCCGCGATAAATCCGCTCTCACAGTGCAGCTCCGGCAGAAAGATTTCGCTGTTCGCATTGATTCCGACAGCCACGAAGACGCCGTTGGCTGGAAGGATACGGTTCTCGCCGGTCTCCCGGTTCCGAAGCTTAACAGACTCAACCAGACTTCCGCCGCAGATCTCCTCCACAACGGTATTCCACAGGATTTCAATATTCTCTGTCTGTTTCAGCTGTTCCTGAAGAATAGCGGAAGCACGCAGTACATCTCTGCGGTGAATCAGGCGCACGCTCCGGCAGAAACGGGAAAGATACAGAGCATCCTCCGCCGCAATATTCCCGCCTCCCACGACAACCGCATCCAGACCGCGATAGAACGCGCCGTCACAGACGGCACAGTAGCTTACGCCGCGCCCGATATACGCATCCTCGCCGGGAACCCCCAGTTTCTTATGAGAAGCACCGGCTGCCACAATCAGAGCACGCGTCTGATACTCCTGCTTCTTTCCCCGCAGGGTCTTGACTGCGTAGCCATGATCCGCGCCGAAATCCACGCACGTGATCTCGTCTGTAACGAAATGCGCACCCTGCTGTTCGGCATGCTCCCGCAGCTTCTGCCCCAGCTCAAAACCTCCAATCGAAGGGATTCCCGGATAATTATCCACCGCCTCTGTCAGGAGGATCTGTCCACCGCTCATAGCCGCCTTCTCGATTACGAGCGTATTCAGGCGAGCCTGCTCCGCATAGATGGCAGCTCCCAGCCCGGCAGGACCGGAACCAATAATAATCAAATCATACATCGTGTTTTTTCTCCTGTTCTGTGCTATACTATAATTTCAGATCTGCCCATCCGCAAGACTCTGAATCATTACTAATATTCCAAATCTGCAGAAAGGATATCCTTATGAAAAATCAAACCGCACTGATCACCGGTGCTTCCCGCGGAATCGGCCGTGCCATCGCTGCCCGCCTGTCCGCCGCCGGATACGATCTTGTCATTACCTGCAGGGAGCGAGAAGACCTGCTGAAGCAGGCAGCTGACGAGTTCTCTTCCCACGGCATTCACTGCAGGACCTTCATCGGAGATCTCGGTGAGCAGGGAACGGCCGCCCGCCTCTTCGACGAAATTGGAGAAACCGGCCGTACGATCGACGTTCTTATTAACAATGCCGGCCAGTCCCATATCGGCCTCTTCCAGGATACTACCTGGGAGGAATGGCAGTCGATCCTCTCCTCCAATCTCACTTCCGTCTATGCGCTTTGCAAGGAAGCGATCCCCGGCATGCTCTGGAACGGTCACGGCAAGATTATCAATATTTCCTCCGTCTGGGGTGTCTGCGGTGCATCCTGCGAGGTTGCATACTCCGCCACCAAGGGAGGAATCAACGCTCTGACACGCGCACTGGCGAAGGAGCTGGCTCCCAGCAACATCCAGGTGAACGCCATCGCCTGCGGCGCGATCGATACCGAGATGAACTCTTTTCTCTCAGAAGAGGAAAAGGAAAGCCTGATGGCTGAAATTCCTGCCGGACGCATGGGGCAGCCGGACGAAGTCGCCGCACTGGTACTTCAGCTGATCACAGGCAACGAATATCTTACCGGACAGGTAATACAACTGGACGGCGGATGGATCTGATCCTCCGCCGCCCTTTTTATCATGTGCAATGCTATAAAGATTTTTTGTCTGCCTCCAGTCTCCGCTGTCTCGCCGCCTCAATGGCTGCCTGGAGATCCTCATCCGTCGGAGCCGCATCCTCTTCCTCTGCAACGCCTTCCGGATTCTGTTTGTCATCCGGAATCTCTGCCTCGCCGGAAGCTTCCGCAGATTCTGTATGTGACGTTTCTGTTGCTTCTGCAGATTCTGTGCACATCTCATCCGTTGCCTTCTCCTCCGCATTTGCTTCCAGAGGCATAGTCTTCTCCGTCTCCATGTTCTCTGCAGTCTCTGTATTTTCTTCGATCTTCCCGCTCTCCGCATTCTCTTTCGAAACTTGTGCCTGCTGAGTGTCTGCCGCTTTCATTTCTGTTTCTGCTCCTGCTTCCGTATCCTTCTGGGCATTTTCCGAATGGTCATGCTTCTTTTTCTTCGAGGCCAGACGTCTTTCCTTTAATACTTCAGCGGGAATAGCATTGCCCTCTTCCCACCAGGTTTCCATCGGATCCAGCACAGCGCTACACCAGAATTCCGCCGGGATTCCGTTTCCCGCCCGGTAAAGATCCGGATGCGAGCATCCTCCGGTTCCTCTCGCATAGGAAAGAAGATCCATCTGTACCAGACGGCTCAACTCATCCTCCTCGCCGAAGAGTACGAATACCGGCAGCATTGTGCTGCATCCGCTCTCCCATGCCTGTTCCATGCACAGGCGCATCGTCTCTGTCAGCCCATAAGACTCAGAGAACAGCGGAACCAGCCGCGACAGAGGCAGACTGCCCTCCTTCAGGCGTTCCATCATAACGGTAAAATCATAGTAGCAGGTCACCTGAACTGCCTGTCCCTGATCCTCAAACCAGAAGAATACATACTCCTCCCGGTCCCCTTCTACGCACTCGAAGCGTTCGGAAGCATATAATTTCAGCGCGGCAAATACATTCTCGCCCAGCGCCGCATAATCACCGGCCAGTACAATGCAATAGGCCCGCTCCGGCTCCGGCGCATTCCGAAGTGCCTCTCTCGCACGGTTCTGAATCTCTTCCGCGCGATTCCGGTATTCGGCTGCCGCCTTCCGGCAATCCTCCGCTCTCTGGCTGCGCTCCCGCGCAATCCGCCGTGCCCGCGCTTCCTCCGTCTCTTCCCCGCTCTCATCCGTCTGTGCCATTGCTGCGGTCTCCGGCTCCTCCGGAACGGTTCCCGCGGCAAGATCATGCCACTTCGCAGCCTGATCCAGAAGTCCGGCTGCCTGCAGGCAGTCTTCCTCTTTCTCCAGATCCAGCGGAATCATATCGGATTCCCACAAGACCGCCAGATCCTCCGCCGCATCCCGGCTTCCGGCTTTCCATGCCTTCTCATACCAGACCTTTGCCTCCGCCTCATCAGCATCCGTGCCGATTCCCTGTTCCAGGAAGCGGGCGCGATAATAGCAGCCTTCTTCACTGCCTGTCTCGGACGCTCGGCAGAACCACTGGAACGCTTCCGCATGATTTTCCACTTCCTCCTCATTGCAGAGGACAGCCGCCAGATTGCACATGCACTCCGGGTCTCCGTGCTTCGCGCCCAGCTCATACCAGTGAACCGCTTCCGTTACATTGTGGTTAAAGTCCGGCTCGTACAGATAAATCCAGCCGAGTGCGCGGCAGGCGCCCACATGGTCACGCTCCGCCGCCTGCCGGAAGTAACTCATGGCCTGTACCATGTTCTTCGGTTTATTGCGCCCCTCATAATAATCCAGCCCGGCTTCATAATACTGGGCCGCCTTCTTCTGATTTTTCTCTTTGCTGTTACCAAAAAGGCCCATGAAAACTCCTTTCTTTATCTGTCAGTCATTCTGTGTGTCCAGAACAACGTCCACACGAACCGGATTGTGATCCGTGTATGCAAACCCCTCATCCAGTGTCTTCACTGCCGTCAGCGTTACATTCGGCGACAGGATAAATCCATCCAGCATATAATACTGCGTATTCTCCGAATCCGGGTCATACGGCTCATTCAGCAGACGGCTGGTCGGTGCCGATACATCATTTGCAAAGGTCCATCCTTCTCCCAATACAGAGGTATCAATCCGCCCCGGCATAAAGTGATCTGTAAACTTCAACGGATACAGATCCTCCGGAACAGTATCAAAGGTCTGGTTGAAATCGCCGCCTGCAATGACATAATTTCCCTTCTCATACTCTCTCTGCAACAGCTCGTATAAAACCTTCGTCTGCGCCTTCTTTCCTCCGCCGTCCGAATCATATGCCTCCAGATGCAGATTCACAAGAACCAGCTCCTGCTCCGTACCTTCCAGTGGAACCCGTTCCACCAGCAGGCAGCGCTTCAGCTGACACATGCTGACTGGCCAGGAGAAGGAACCGGGGAGTGCCTTGCGCACCGCCGTATTCTCTGCCGCCAGTGCATTGTACGTAACCAGACCGCCTTCTACTTTTCCCATCATCGGCCAGGGATATGGGATATAGCGGCAGCGGTAATTCACACCATAGGCCATGCTCCGGTCGGAAAGACGCCCGGCCAGAAGCTCCGCTTCATTCACATTCCAGGAACGCTTCGAATCCAGATCCACTTCCTGCAGGAATACGACATCCGTATTTTCTCTGGTCAGAATATCTCCCACGCCGGAAATATTGCTTTCGACCTTCTCCTTCGATGTAGCAAGCACAGCGCTGCCGCCGTCCATAAAGAAGTCCGTATCGGCATCCAGTCCACCGTAACCGATATTAAAAGTAAGCACGGAAAGCGCATCCCCAGGCGCGATCGCCCGGCTTCCGCTTCCTTCCAGAACCACCTCTTCCTCATCCTGCGGACGATAATCCGTCACGAACAGATACAAAATGAACGCCGCAGCCGCCAGAACGATGACGCCCAGGCAGAGGCCAATTGCCTTGATTATTTTTTTCATATGCCACCTCACAAGTATTTACCGATCGCTTTTCGATTGACAGTATGGAAGCTTCCTGCCCGGTCAAAACTTCCGGATCGAGTCCCCGCTGTCATCGGTGTTCTCGATCTTCCGGATCTCTACATAATAGCCATTGCCTCCGCCGAGATCCACCAGCACACGATCGCCGACTTTATGGCCTTCAATCGCCTTGCCAATCGGAGATTCAATACTGATATAATGCTTCATGGAGTTACCGCGAATGCTGGTAACCAGC
>JABLTM010073829.1_pt1 | contig 19436 bp, 18 predicted proteins | sample 7160121 | NCBI WGS metagenome assembly JABLTM01 (sample SAMN14651224, study PRJNA627086) | human gut metagenome | isolation source: feces | host: Homo sapiens
TCCCGACAATGAAGAGCTTGGAGAAAAAAGACCAGTAAAATCAAGGGTTTGCGCTACTAGAAACAAAGAATGACATCAATTTGACATCAAATTATTATTGTTTGGTGGACTTATATGGACTAAAAAGGTACGTTTTAGAGATTTGAACCTTTCAAAACTAAATAGTTAAATGCTATTAAAAGGACATTTTCCAAAGTAAGGAAAGTGTCCTTTTTCTGTTGTTATGGTTGTAAAAAACAGAATTATTACAAGGAGGTTCAAACATGAACAGTACAGCGTTAGGAGCAAAAAAAGAAAACATTAACTTTATCAGTGAAGCACATGAGAAATTCTACTATGAAAAAATTCAGAAAGTCAGAGAGGCAGATGTGTACCATAAGGCACTTTGCTATTGCATTGGAATGAACGAAGATACACGAAGAAATGTGGATAGAATTTATAATTTCAAGACTGGCTGTGTAAAACCGGAGTGCCTGCATGAAGGATGGCAGACCAGTGGAAGTGCAAAGGTTGTCAGAATGGCTTTCAATTTGTATTGCAACGGAACACCGAGCGTAGATGATGAGCAGGGCACAGAGGAGCAGGTGGATGAGTGCCGGAGATATTCAGTAGAGGATTTGTTCTGCTGTTGCTATGCACCGTATTTTTGGCAGGCAATACAGATTCGCTATCCGGAGTATGCCACATACAATAAAAATTTGTATGCAATGTTTGGAGGAAATGATTGATGTTAAAGATTCGATTGATGGGAACAAAAAATGATATTACATGGTTCAAAAAAATCATGCAGAGATACCCAAAGGTAGAGGTTCTGGAAATGTCAGACCTCTATCCCAACAAGGGAACAGATAAATATTACAGATCGTATGTTGAAGTAAAAAAGAGCAATGTAAAAGAATAATAGTAGAATTTGGAGGAATTTCATCATGTGTAAAGTTATAGTAATCGGAAACCAGAAAGGTGGAGTTGGAAAGACCACCACAACAAGTAATCTAGGTATTGGACTTGCAAAAAAGGGGAAAAAGGTGCTTCTGATAGATGCAGATGCCCAGGGAAGCCTGACAGCAAGTTTAGGCTTTCAGGAGCCGGATAAACTGGATGTATCTCTTGCAACCATTATGGCGAATATCATCAATGAAGAAGATATGGAGCCGGATTATGGCATCCTAAAGCACGACGAGGGTGTAGACCTTATGCCCGGCAATATAGAGTTGTCGGGATTGGAAGTATCACTGGTAAATGTCATGAGCAGGGAGCTTGTGCTTCGTACTTATATGGAACAGCAGAAAGAAAGGTATGATTACATTCTGATTGATTGTATGCCTTCCCTTGGCATGATTACCATAAATGCCTTTGCAAGTGCCGACAGCATCCTTATTCCGGTGCAGGCAGCATATCTGCCGGTAAAAGGTCTGGAACAGCTTATAAAGACCATAGGAAAGGTAAAAAGGCAGATCAATCCAAAATTGGAGATTGAAGGTATTCTGCTTACTATGGTTGACAACAGAACGAATTATGCAAAAGACATCAGTGCATTGGTTGTGGAGAATTATGGTAGCAAGGTAAGAATATTTGAAAACAGTATTCCGATGTCGGTAAGAGCTGCGGAGATTTCTGCTGAAGGTGTCAGCATTTATGAGCATGATCCAAATGGAAAAGTAGCGAGTGCCTATCAGTCATTGACAGAGGAGGTGCTTGCAGATGAATAAAACAGGAAGTGCCGCAAAGGTAAAACTGAACAGCTTCGATGATTTATTCGGAGATGGACAGCCACAGGCAGGAATAGAGCAGGTACAGGAAATTGCATTATCAGAACTGTATGAGTTCAAAGGTCACCCATTTAAGGTACTGGACGATGAAAAGATGCAGGAGACGGTGGAGAGTGTCAGAGAGCATGGCGTGCTGATGCCGGGTATTGCAAGACCAAGAGCTGAGGGCGGCTATGAAATTATTGCAGGACACCGAAGGAGACATGCGTGTGAGCTTGTAGGACTTGATACAATGCCGATGTTTATTCGTAATTATACGGACGATGAAGCCACGATTATCATGGTGGACAGCAATATTCAAAGAGAAGATATTCTTCCAAGCGAAAAAGCGAAGGCATATCGCATGAAATACGAAGCTATGAAGCATCAGGGAAGCAGAGCAGGTGGACTTACGCTGGACGAACTGGGAGGAGCTGCAGGAGAGAGTGCAAAAACCGTTCAAAGATATATATGGATTTCACGATTATCGGAACCGTTGCTTGATATGGTGGATTCGGGGAAAATAGGCATTATGCAGGCGGTGGACATCTCGTTTTTATCAGAGGATGCACAGCAATGGGTATTGGTTGCCATACAGGACACCAATGCTGTCATAACCAAACAGCAGAGTGCCATGCTGAAGGAAAGTGACAAAAAAGGAGAGTTGACCTTTCCAATGGTGCGTATGCTTCTGGAGAAAGAAAAGCCAGTAGAGCGTAAGGTTGTTATAAAAACAGAACGCATTAACAGTTATTTCCCGGATACATACAGCACAGATGATATAGAAAAAATAATATTTCAGCTATTAGATAACTGGAAAAATACGCAGTAGGAAGGAGGAGACGAGAATGGGAGAAATTTTGCAGCTAGACTATTATTACGGAATAGAAGCGGAACAGTTCTCATTCTATCGTGTTCCACGCCTGCTGATAAAGGACGAGAGATTTAAGAAGCTGTCCAGTGATGCAAAATTATTGTATGGACTTATGCTTGATCGTATGTCGCTGTCTATGAAAAATGAATGGTTTGACGATGAAAATCGTGCATACATCATTTATACCATAGACAGCATTATGGAGGATTTGGGATGCGCTAAGGAAAAAGCTGTTAAGGTATTGGCAGAGCTTGATTCTGTAAAAGGAATTGGTCTGGTAGAAAAGGTGCGCAGAGGACTTGGAAAACCGGATATAATTTATGTGAAAAATTTTGCTTCAATTTCAGAGCAGATGGACGAAAAAGAGCCTGCTAATGCTGATGAAATCACAGAAGTCGGAAAATCGAACTTCAAGAAGTCAGAAAATCGAACTTCTGGAAGTCAGAAAATCAAACTTCAAGAAGTCAGAAAATCGAACTTTCGGAAGTCAGAAAATCAAACCTCTGGAAGTTCGGAAATCGAACCTCAAGAAGTCGGAGAATCGAACCCTAATTATACTAACTATAATCAGACTTATATGAATCAGACTAATTATAACCATACTGAGGAGAGTTATAACAATCCTATCAATCAATCTGCAACAGAAAAGCCACAAGATGATGTGATTGATTCGATGGATGATGCACAGGCATACATAGAACTGATTAAAGAAAATATCAATTATGATCATCACATGAAGTATGATGGTTATGGTGAAAAAGAACTTTATGACGAATTATTTGGGATAATCTGCGAAGTAGTGTGCGTAAAGAGAAAATCAATCCGAGTTGCAGGTGAGGATTATCCGTATGAGCTTGTAAAATCCAGATTCTTGAAACTGAACAGCAGTCATCTGGAATATGTGATTGGTTGCATGAAAGAGACAACGACAAAGATTACAAATATCAAAGCGTATATGATAACAGCACTTTATAATGCACCAACTACGATAAATCATTTCTATCAGCAGGAAGTGCAGCATGATATGTATGGAGGTGGATGGCATGAAAAGGGTATTATTTAAGGTGATTTTGCCGCTGGCATTTGTTGCAGTATGGCTGAATATGTGTTACTGGATATGTCTGGGAGAGAACGGAGTAAACTGGTTTCAATTCTGGATTATGAGTGGATTTCCATTCGGCATACAAAAGATGCTCGTACTGCTGATACCTCGCAATTTTGGAATTGCAGGGAGCATTGGAGTGTTGGCACTTGACGCAGTCATAGGCGGCATGATCGGAGTGATTGTCCTTGCAATAAAAATTATTGCAATCATTAGGGAAGTAATCAATATCATAATGGAACTTGCAGGAAAGAGAATTTCTTGCTGAACAGGAGCAGGTATGAAATGAAAGTTTTTATACCTGCTTATTTTATAACTTCTGGTCACAGCGTCCAGAAGTGGAAAGGAACTGATATGGAATCAATGAGAGACACCAAGCGTATCATGGAGCGTGAAATCAAAAAAGGAAGCACACCATTATCTTTTGAACAAATGGAGATTGATACAAATAATTATCAAGAGATTACTTCTGTGGAGAAGCTGACACAGGTATTGCAGTACCTTCACAGGGTAGGCAATTACAAGTCTTTAGCGGGAAAAACGGTGATCAATAATGTTTACACTTTTATGCGTGGAAGGACACCTGATTTTACCAGAGCAAGAAGTATATTTGACCGGGAAAAGATATATCATCAGATGCTCCGGCAGGAAAGGAAGATGAAGCCTACTTATGAGGGAGACTGCTATATCGAAACAGCAAAGTGCTATTTTTCATTGCCGGAGGAATGGGAAAAGCATAAAATGATATATCTGAATAATGATGCGTATGGTTTTATCCTGTCGAATAAGTATATCTTGGGATTGTATAAGTATTGCAGGGAAGCAAGGCGGGATATTGCAATGGAAGCTCATGAAATACCGGAGAATACAAATACTGTTGTTCAACGGCTGATAAACATGGAAAATCTGGAAGTGTTATCACATTGTCTGCTGCTCGATGATGTATGGATAGAAGATAATCTGATCGGTGCAAAGATGTACACGATTTTCAAGTTAGGAATTTCTTCTCAAAGCACAGCTTTTCTGCTATAATGGGCATTAGCTTATTATGTCTGGAGGAAATGAATATGTGCGATGAAAATATGAATTTAGAAGAACAGGTTACTGAGCCTGTTGAGCCAAAGGTGGAAACAGAACCATTATTTGAGGAAATGGTGGATTTTGATACATTCAGCAAGTCAGATTTCCGTGTTGTAAAAGTAAAAGAATGTAGTGCTGTGAAGAAAAGCAAAAAGCTGTTACATTTTGTTTTAGATGATGGCACAGGAACAGACAGAATTATTCTCTCTGGAATCCATGCATATTATGAACCGGAGGAACTGGTCGGAAAGACATTACTTGCAATTACAAATTTACCACCGAGAAGTATGATGGGAATTGATTCCTGTGGTATGCTTTTATCCGCTGTCCATACAGTAAACGGAGAGGAAAAACTCAACTTGGTTATGTTGGATGATGCAATTCCGGCAGGTGCAAAGCTCTACTAATCAAAAAGGATATAGAAAAATATACAGCGTTAAGGCAGATATGAGATCGAAAGATTTCGTATCTGCTTTTTTTATTGCAACAACTTCTGGTCACAGCGTCCAGAAGTGGAAAGGAAAAGAAATGAACAGAAAAAATATGAAGAAATTACTGTTTGCTGCTATTGCTGTGGTAATTGTGGCAAAGGTGGTACGAGACACTAAAAATGCAAAAAAGCAGAAAGAAAATATTCCTGCTGATACATTTAATGATTTCTATGAGGAAGAATTGAACTGGTGGGATAAAGACCTTAAGGAAGGGGAGAAGTAACGATATGGCAATGAAAATACAGCTTCACAGGCTGTTGGTTCCACCTTGAATCCAATCGGTGCAGATAAGGAAGGAGGTACACTGTGCAGGAGGAAACAACACAAAAAACGATTGCCCTTGCAATCAAGACATCCAAACTGACCGCAAGTGTTCTCCAGAAGGCGATGAAGATGTATCTGGAGCATCAGAAACATAAAGAGCCTTCCCACGGGAAAATACCGGTGAAAAAGCTGGTAGGTCAGGGAGCGGGTGCGAAGTCCATAGAGGTCACGGATGATAACATTAAGGCTTTTGAGCGTGTGGCGAGAAAGTACAATGTAGATTTCGCTGTGAAGCGGGATAAGACCACGGAGCCGCCAAAATACCTTGTATTTTTTAAGGGTAAGGATGCCGATGTGATTGCACAGGCGTTCAAGGAATTTGTAAAAGTTAATGAGAAAAAGCAACAGCGTCCGTCGTTACGGCAGAAACTGAAAGGACTTCAGAAGATGATCGCACAGAACAAGAACAGGGAGCGGAGCAGAGAGAAAAACAAAGACAGGGGACAGAGCCTATAAGTAAGGTCATTGACGGGATTGTAAAAGATTTGCAGTCAATCCCGAAAATTCTCAAAGAAAAGTGCAGAGGGGTAAATGGAAAACAGCTTGCCCTCAAATGCGCTCCCTATGTGATATTTGGATATGTCTTTAATAAGGTTTCATGGCTGTATGGACAGCAGGCAGGAGATAACACATTACAGAAGGTGTTGGACACGATCAATGGGATGGGAGGTGCGTTTGTAAACCCGTTTCCTAGTTTTATGCCGGGGGATTTACTGGTTGGCGTGGGATGCGGGATAGGATTTCGTATGGTAGTATATTATAAAGCGAAAAATGCAAAGAAATTCCGGCAGGGAGTAGAATATGGTTCGGCAAGGTGGGGAACTGCCAAAGACATAGAGCCTTATGTCGATCCGGTATTTGAAAACAACGTGCTTTTAACGGCAACGGAGCGTCTTATGATGTCCGGCAGACCAAAGCAGCCGAAGTATGCAAGGAATAAAAACATTCTTGTGATCGGTGGTTCCGGTTCCGGTAAGACACGCTTTTTTGTGAAGCCGAACCTTATGCAGATGCACAGTTCCTATGTGGTCACTGATCCGAAAGGCACTGTGCTGGTCGAATGCGGCAGGATGCTGTCTAAGAATGATTACCGGATTAAGGTGCTTAATACCATTAACTTTGCAAAATCAATGCATTACAACCCTTTCGCTTACATCCGGAGCGAAAAGGACATTCTGAAACTCGTAAACACAATCATTGTAAATACCAAAGGGGAAGGACAGCAAGCCTCTGAGGATTTCTGGGTAAAAGCCGAAAAGCTCTATTACACGGCACTGATCGCATATATCTGGTACGAAGCACCGGAGGAAGAACAGAATTTTTCCATGCTGATTGATCTGGTGGATGCCAGCGAAGCTAGGGAGGATGATGAAAATTTCAAAAATGCGGTTGACCTGCTGTTTGAGGAGCTGGAGCAGAAGAACCCAAACCATTTTGCGGTAAGGCAGTATAAGAAGTATAAACTTGCCGCAGGAAAGACAGCAAAATCTATTCTGATTAGCTGTGGTGCAAGGTTGGCACCATTTGACATCAAGGAGCTGCGTGACCTGACTGCTTATGATGAACTGGAGCTTGATACATTGGGTGAGAAAAAGACAGCACTGTTTGTCATTATCTCCGATACCGATGCGACATTCAATTTCATTGTAAGTATCATGTATTCGCAGTTATTTAATCTGCTTTGTGACAAGGCAGATGATGTATATAACGGAAGACTGCCGATCCACGTCCGGTGCTTACTGGACGAGTTTGCAAACATCGGGCAGATTCCACAGTTTGAGAAGCTGATTGCTACTATCCGTAGCCGGGAAATATCAGCTTCTATTATTTTGCAGTCAAAGTCACAGCTAAAGGCTCTGTATAAGGACAACGCATCGACCATTGAAGGAAACTGCGACACAACCCTGTTTTTGGGAGGAAAAGAGAAAGATACTCTGAAAGATCTGGCAGAAATCCTTGGGAAAGAAACGATTGATCTTTACAATACCTCGGATACGAGAGGTACGAGCCAGTCCTACGGTCTGAATTATCAAAAGACCGGAAAGGAGTTAATGAGTCAGGACGAGATTGCGGTCATGGATGGCAGCAAGTGTATCATGCAGCTTAGAGGTGTAAGACCATTTTTCTCAGATAAATTTGATATAACGAAGCATAAGCAGTACCCGCTGTTATCCGATTATGACAAAAAGAATGAATTTGACATTGAAAAATACGTGAAGAACCGCAACAGACTTCGTTTTAAGAGGAATGATGTGGTGGATGAGGTATGCGATGTCGGAGAAATCACAGCTTAACTTCTGGTCACAGCGTCCAGAAGTTACTTTACAACTAAATATTGGAACTATTGTTATGGGAGTTTTTCTGAAAAATCACAAATCAGAACAGCTCCCTTTTTTCATTTAATTTTCAAGCAAAAGGAGACAAACAAATGGGCTTTTTTACAACATCAGTAACAGGACTTAAAACAGTAGTAACCGCTATCGGAGCAGGTGTAGGCGTGTGGGGAGTTATCAATCTTCTCGAAGGATACGGAAATGATAATCCAGGTGCAAAATCACAGGGAATCAAGCAGCTTATGAGTGGCGGTGGCATCATTATTGTGGCACAGACGGTAATCCCACAGCTTACCACACTGTTCTCATAATTCATGGGCGGGATCATTGATAAGATTACTGAATTCATAAAGGAACTGTTGCAGGGATGGGTGCTGACAAACTTTGAAACCATGTTTACCGATGTCAACGACAAGGTAGGCACGATTGCAGGGGAGGTCAGCAAAACTCCCAGCACTTGGAACTCCGGTATTTTTGACATGATAAAAACCCTGTCCGATAACGTGATGATCCCCATAGCGGGCATGATCATCAGTTTTGTACTCGTCTACGAGCTTATTTCTATGGTCATTGACAAGAATAACCTGCATGACTTCAATACAGCCATTTTTATTCGCTTTTTTATGAAAGCGTGTATTGCAGTCATGCTGTTAAGCAAGACTTTTGACATTGTCATGGCGGTATTTGATGTGGGAAGCCATATCGTAAATTCTGCCGCATCAGCGATTACCGGAAGCACCAGTATTGATGTTTCAAGCACGCTGCAGACGATGTTCAATGAGCAGTTTTCGGAGATGAGCATAGGCGAGCTGTTAGGACTGGGGATGGAGACCATGATCGTCAGTTTATGTATGAAAATCATGTCAGTCCTTATCACCGTCATTCTTTATGGGCGAATGATTGAAATATACCTTTATGTATCAGTAGCACCCGTTCCCTGTGCAACCGTAACCAACCGGGAATGGGGAACGATAGGAACTAATTATTTTAAGGGACTTTGTGCCCTTGCATTTCAGGGATTTTTTATGATGGTGTGCGTCGCAATCTATGCGGTGCTTGTGGCTGGTGTGGCAGTGTCCGACAACCTGCATACGGCACTCTGGTCTGTGGCGGCATATACCGTGATTTTATGTTTTTCCCTGTTTAAGACAGGTTCGCTGTCAAAATCTATCTGGAATGCGCACTAATGGAGGAACGATATGGCAATATCCGTGCAGGTGCCAAAGGATTTGTCCGGGATTAAGACAAAAGTGGCACTGAATTTAACAAAGAGACAGATCATCTGTTTCAGTGGTGCGGCAGTAACGGGCATCCCTCTGTATTTTCTTACGAAGGGACTGATCGGGACATCAGCGGCATCACTTTTAATGATGGGAGCTATGCTTCCATTTTTCTTTTTTGCAATGTATGAGAAAAATGGCTTTCCGGCGGAGAAGATTTTATACTTCATGCTCCGGCAGAAGATACTCACACCGGGCATAAGACCATACCGGTCAGAGAACTTATACAAGCAGTTGGAAGAAAAAGAGAAATTACGAAGGGAGGTTCGTTATCTTGAAGAAAAAGCAAAAGGCAGAACCGGAAAGCCGCAGAAAAAGCAGTTATAAAGGCAATAGCAGGAACAACAGTAAAAGTGGCGGTCTTACCTTTTCAGAAAAGAAGCGTCTTATACAGTTAAAGCATATTTTATCGGGAAAGAGCATTGAGAAAGAAAAGCCGACTACCGCACAAAGGACGATCACTTTTGAAAAGATGTTCCGTGACGGTATCTGTCAGGTCAGCCACCGTTATTATACAAAGATGGTGGAATTTTTTGATATAAACTATTCGCTTCTGGAAGTGGATGAGCAGGCGGATATACTGGCACAGTACAGTAAGCTCATCAATTATTTTGATCCGTCTGTGAAATTTGAACTGGTGTTATTCAACCGGCAGGTCAATGAGCAGGTTCTTACAGAACAGTTTGATATTCCATGGCAGGAGGATGATTTTAACGACATCCGTGAGGAATACACGGAGATGTTAAAGAAACAGGCGGCAAAGGGAAATAACGGCATCATCAAGTCAAAATATCTGATTTTTGGTGTGGAGAGCAACGGCTACAAGGAAGCCAAAAGCCGCCTTAATAACATCGAGAAAGATGTTATACGGAACTTAAATAACATAGGAACCCTTGCGAGGGGACTGGACGGAAAGGAAAGACTGCGCATCCTGCATGAATATTTTAATCAGGATACCATGGAGCCTTTCCGTTTTTCGTTTAAGGATCTGGCAGAATCCGGTAAGTCGGTCAAGGACTATATTGCACCGCCGGGATTTGATTTCCGCTATCCGAACCGCTTTAAGTCGGGAAATATGTATGGCTGTGTATCCTATCTGGATATTATCGCACCGAAATTTACGGACGAGCTGATCAAGCAGCTTCTTGATATTGATGCCAACCTTACTATCTCCATGCACATGCAGACGGAAGATCCGGTAAAGGCAATCAAGAAGTTAAAAGCGGTCATTTCCAATATCCAGAAAATGAAGATTGAAGAACAGAAAAAGGCAGTCCGAAGTGGCTACGATATGGATATTCTTCCAACAGACATCGTGACTTATGAAAAGGACACGCTGGAATTTCTCGATGATTTGAATACGAGCAACCAGAAGATGATCAACATGACATTCCTTATTACCTGTTATGACAGAACCAAGCGGGAACTGGAGAGCTTAATGCAGAGGGTGTCCGGTATTATTCAGCAGGCAAACTGTGACCTCAGATGTTTACAGTATTTACAGGAGCAGGGCCTTATGGCATCTGCACCGATTGGGTGCAATGAAACCGGAATTGAGCGTACCCTTTCCACAAAGAGTACCGCAATCTTAGTACCATTCTGCACACAGGAATTGTTTATGCCTGCACCGGCAATCTATTACGGATTAAATGCACTCAGCAACAACATGATTATGGCAGACCGCAAAAGGCTCCGTACACCAAACGGAGTTATCTTAGGTACTCCTGGAAGTGGTAAGAGTTTTAGTGCAAAGCGTGAGATTTTAAGCTGTTTTCTTATCACAAAGGACGATATTATCATCTGCGATCCGGAGGGAGAGTATTTTGCACTGGTGGCGGCACTGCATGGACAGGTGGTAAAACTTGCTACCAATTCCAAAGATTATTTGAACCCAATGGACATCCAGTTAAGCCATAAAGGTGATAAGGAAGCCTTAAAGCTGAAATCCGATTTTATTATTACTCTGTGTGACCTGATTGCAGGCGGCAAGGATGGATTACAGAACGATGAAAAAGGTATCATCGACGAGTGTATCCGTCATATTTATGATAAGTATTTTGAAAATCCGGTGCCGGAAAACATGCCGCTGCTGGAAGATTTATATGATGCCCTGTTAGCACACAAAAATCCAAAGGCGGAGCGTATCGCAAACAGCCTTGTGCTGTATGTGCATGGTTCACAGAATTACTTCAACCACCATACCAATGTGGACAGCGGCAACCGTATCATGTGCTTTGACATCAGAGACTTGGGAAATCAGTTGAAAGAGCTGGGTATGTTAATCGTGCAGGATGCGGTTTGGAACAGGGTATCGCAGAACAGGGAGCGAAAGATTGCTACCCGTTATTACTGTGATGAGTTCCACCTTCTTCTGAAGGAGAAGCAGACAGCTATTTATTCCGTGGAAATCTGGAAGCGTTTTAGAAAATGGGGCGGTATTCCGACAGGTTTGACGCAGAACGTGGGCGATTTTCTTCGTTCTGAGGAGATTGAAGGTATTTTGGGTAACAGCGATTTTGTGTATCTGTTAAATCAGAATGCCAAAGATCAGGCAATCTTAGCGGATAAACTGGGACTTTCGGATAAGCAGCTATCCTATGTAACCAACTCCGAGCCGGGAAGTGGTCTGATACTGTTTGATAATGTGGTAATCCCGTTTGTGGATAAATACCCGACAGACACCAAGACTTACAAGATTATGAATACTAAGCCGGAGGAATCGGTACAGAAGGAGGATGCAGTGTAAATGGCAGACGAGAGACAGAAAAAGCAGGCGGCAAAAGCATTTGAAAAAGAGAAATTTTCCAAGGATAAGGAAGTGACTGGAGCAAAGCATACAGAAAACAGGCAGGATAACACCTTTCCTACGGAAAATCATTTTCATGCCAATGAGAAGCCTGTGAGCAATCTGCCACGGGATGCGAACCATGGCAGTCATAGAAGAAATGCAACTTCTGGTCACAGCGTCCAGAAGTCGGAAGCCGAAGCGGAAAAGGCATTCTTAAAGGAAAACAGCTTCATGCAGGACGAGCAGACTGATTTTGAGACTTCTTCTGACAGTACAATAGAAAACAAGGCTCATGTCAGGGACACCTATCAACGGTCTGAGGGAAAAGGAAAATATCACAAAGGGCGTGTGCAGAGAGAACACGCACACAGAGAGCGTGCAAAGTCAGAAAATACAAAGCAGTCCGATTATGGAGATTTCCAGACAAAGGATGCCACATTTTCGCAGGGGCAGACGGAAGAATTTACCGACAGAAAAGTACAGAAGGCTTTTGATAAGTCAGAAAAGAACCGCCGGAAGTTACAGAAGGCAAAGGACAAGATGCCGAAAAAGCGGCAGTATGAGATGAAACGTGTCTTTGATGAACAGACCGGAAAAGCAAAGTATGTGGTGGTTCTGGTGGAAGTGGAGAAGCCATTCAAGCCGGACGGACTAGGAAAAGCTGCGGTTCACAAACTCCAGACCGAAAATATGTATTTTGTGCATCGTAAGATTGCAGAAACAGAAAAGGACAATTCTGCGGTTGAGGGCGCACACAAGACGGAACAGCGAGCCGAGGATATTTACCACTATATGAAGTATCACCGTAAGAGCAAGGCACAGAGAAAGCGTGACCGCTTAGAGCGATTGCACAAAAAACAGGTTACAGCGGATATGAAGCTGGAGTATGAGAAATTCATCAGTGAAAATCCACATCTAAAGGGCAACAGTCCAAAGAAGCAGTTGCAAAGGCAGCTACAGAAACAGCGCATCAAGCGTGAGTATGCCAAGGCAAGGCGGGTAGGAGCAGAAGCCAAGACTGCAAAGGAAACATTTACAAAGACAGCCAATGCTGCAACCGGGATTGCAAAGAAGTTACAGGAAATTGCCACGAAAAATAAAACACTGATTATCACAGTGGGTATTTTTGCACTTCTGCTCATTATGATCATGTTGGCACTATCAAGCTGCGGTTCCATGTTTACCGGAACTGTGACAACAACGATGGCAAGCACATATCTTAGCCTTCCGGCAGAGATTGATGCAGCAGATTTATCTTTTACAGAAAAGGAAATGGAACTGCAAAATAAGATTGACCGGATTGAAACTGATTATCCGGGATATGATGAATACAATTATAACCTTGGTGCAATCGGGCATGATCCGTACACACTGATCAGTTATCTTTCCGCAGTCCATACGGAATTTACTGCCGCAGGAATAGAGAGTGAGATTCAGGAATTATTTGATGCCATGTATTCACTCACTACCGAGGAAGTAGAGGAAACACGGACAAGGACAGTCACAAAGACCGGAACCAGAATAGTAACAAATCCGGACGGGACTACCCGTACCGAGGAATACGAGTATGAGGAGGAAGAAGAATATACCGTAACAATTCTTCGTGTCACACTTACGGTCACACCGCTTGAGAGCATTGTAGCCGGACGCATGGACAGCGAACAGACGGAAATTTTTGGAGCCTATACGGAGACAAAAGGCGGCTTACAGGTCTTTGCTTCTCCGGTTGATTATTACTGGTATTACTATATCAGCAGTTATTATGGCTACCGGAAAAATCCAAACACCGGAGACGAGGAGCTTCACAGGGGTGTTGATATAGCAGTACCGACCGGAACCATGGTACATGCAGCACATGACGGAATGGTTATGGAAGCGGCTTACGATTCCTATTATGGGAATTATGTGGTGATTACGGACAGCAAGGGATATACCACGAAATATGCCCACATGGACAGCCTGAATGTGTCCGCAGGGCAGAGCGTTAAAAAGGGTGCTAACATTGGAAAAAGTGGCAATACGGGAAGTAGTACCGGAAGCCACCTTCATATCGAGTGTTTGTATAACGGGGAGTATTATAACCCGTTATTTTACTTTGAAGCAGGAGAGCAGACCATTTATGGAGAAACACCGGGCGGCACCGGAGGAGGAACCGGCAATGTGATACCACCGGAGTCCTATGACGATGTAACGGTGCAGACGCTTATGCGGGAAGCAAACAGGTATCTGGGAATGCCATACACCTTTGGAGGAACAGCTCCGGCAAGTTTTGATTGTTCAGGCTTTGTATGTTGGGTATTTACAAACAGCGGTGTACATAACCTGCCAAGAACCACCGCACAGGGCATTTATGACCAATGTACTCCGGTATCAGCGGCAGACGCAAAGGCAGGAGACATTATCTTTTTTACCGGAACCTATAATGCAGGACGTCCGGTTACGCATGTCGGTATCTACTGTGGTAATGGTACGATGGTGCATTGCGGCGATCCAATTCAGTACGCCTCAATCAATACTTCTTACTGGCAGAGCCATTTCTATGGTTTTGGAAGATTGAATTAGCGAAGGGAGGAATTATTTTTGTCAGTAGAGAGAATCAATTCACAGCTTAAAAAGGTCAGAGAACAGATAGCACAGCTACAGGCAAAGGAAAAAGACCTTGCAGAGCAGAAACAGATGGCGGAGGATGCCGAAGCCATGAAGATCATTCGTAAATATAAAATCTCATCTGAGCGTTTGCAGATGTTAAATAAGCTCAGTGAGGATGAAGTCAGAAATTTATTACAAAAACGGGAACAGGAAAAGGAGGGTTCGACCAATGAAAAACAGGAGATTATCGGCTAGGGCAGTTGTGTCCCTTATGCTGTCGGCAATGCTTTTTTGTATGCCGATGGGGGCATTTTTTGCCAACAGGACAAACACGATAGAGGTTCATGCGGAGGATAGTGCAGAGCAGAAAACAGAGAGTGCGGCAGAGGAAGGCAGTGCAGAAAGTACAGCGTCCGGTAATGATAATAAGGACAGTTCCGGTAGTGGAGAAAATCATACAGAGCAGTCCACGGAGAATACAACAGAAAATTCCACAGAAGGCACAACTGAGGAGACACAGCCTGCCGCAAAATGCACCTGCAAGGAAAAATGCAGTCAGTATGCAGTAGATGAAGATTGTGAGGTGTGTGCAAAGGATTACAAGGAATGTGCCTATATCAATCCAAGTGTAAAAATCACAATCAATACACCGTCTGGATGGCATAATGATACCACGAAAGTAACGGTCAAGGTAGAAGATACGGTAGTGTCCGGCAATTTTACCATTCAGAAAGTACAGGCGAAAGTCGGACAGAATGGAAGTTGGACGGATATTACCGAGGATATGTACATAGAGATTTCCGAGAACAGCACCATTTATGTGCAGGTCACAGACCAGAAGGGCAAGACCTACGAGAAAAACCGTTATATCAAGTGTTTTGATTTTACCAAGCCTACCTTAAATGCGGCAGTCAGCGACGGTCTTTTGAGCATTCAGGCACATGATACGGATTCCGGTATCAAGGCAATCTATGTCAATGGCTATGAGTTTACAGAGCATACGAATGGAGCCTTGAATATCCGTCTGCAACAGTTCGATGCAGGGTATCAGTATTTCACGATTTCTGCCATGGATAATGCAGGAAATACCTCTGAAATCTATAAAACAGCCAATCCGTATTACACCGATCCGGAGAATAAGGACAGCAGTGAAAAAGATCCGGCACAGCAGCTTCCGGTGGATGCGTCGGCAACCAAGCCAAGCTCTGCAACCGCACAGGTCACAGAGCATACAAAAACGGATGTGAATGGAAATACAGTTTCCCAGACAGGCAGTGGAACAACTTCAAGCAGTTCCGCAACAGCAAAGCAATCTCCAAGTACGGGAGATACTTCTAAGGATGCAGACCAGAGCAGTGACAGCCAGACCACAGAAAAAGGCAAGGAATTTTACACAATCCAGACTGCATCAGAAAAGATATTTTATCTTGTGATTGACCGTGATGGGGAAGATGAAAAGGTGTATTTCCTTACAGAAGTCAGTGAAAACGACCTGCTGAATACCACAACGGATAACAGCGAGACACTTCCGAAAAATTCAGCGGCATTGGAATCTGCAATCCCTACCAAAGACAGCGCATTATCAAACAATAATGCTGATACCACAGGAGATAAAACACAGGGAGCAGAAAGTGTTGAGGACAGCACCGAAGATAGCACGGAAGATACAAGTGAGCCGAAAGAGGATACCGCAAAAGCAGATGGTTCCGGCTTTACATATATTTTAATAGGCATTGCTGCGGTAGCTGTGATCGGAGTGGTATATGTTGTGAAGTCTAAGAAGAAAAAGGAAAACTTCATTGATGAGGATGAAGATGAGGACGAGCTTGACGAGGACTATGATTATGAGGACGAGGACGAAGCCGAGCAGGATTCAGACGAAGCATTCTTAAATGGTGGCGATGATACAGAATCAGAGGACACAGGCGAGAATGACAGTGAAGATAACAGTGACAACGATAATGATGAAGAAAACGGGGAGGAATAGAGATGGAGCTTGTAATTGCAGAGAAGCCAAGCGTGGCACAGAGCATTGCGGCAGTTCTTGGTGCCACACAGCGTAAGGACGGTTATTTGGAAGGCAATGACTATCTGGTATCATGGTGTGTGGGACATCTGGTAGAACTGGCACAGCCGGAAAGCTATGAGGAAGCATGGAAGAAATGGAGCTATGAGAGCCTTCCAATCATTCCGCAGGAATGGCAGCATGAAGTGAAAAGTGATACGAAAGCACAGTATCAGATTTTGAAAAAGCTCATGCATGATGACAGGGTGGATGCAGTCGTGTGTGCTACCGATGCCGGAAGGGAGGGAGAGTTGATCTTCCGCCTGACCTACAACATGGCAGGGTGCAGAAAACCGATGAAACGATTATGGATTTCTTCCATGGAGGAGAGTGCTATCCGTGACGGCTTCCATAATCTTCGTCCAGGCAGTGATTATGACAATCTGTATAAGTCAGCACTATGCAGGCAGGAAGCAGACTGGCTTGTGGGTATCAATGGCACTAGGCTTTTTACGGTATTGTATGGTGGCAAGGCATTAAAGGTCGGCAGAGTGCAGACACCGACACTTGCCATGCTGGTAGACCGTGAAAGTAAAATCATGAATTTCAAGAAAGAAGCCTATTATATGGCTCATATCATGGAAAATGGTCTGGATGCTGTATCGGAGCATATCAGTGATAAAACGGAAGCAGAGAGGATTGCAGGAGCCTGTGAAAACGGACAGGCTCTTGTCACTTCTGTGATAAAGGAAGAAAAGTGGGTGGCACCACCGAAACTCTATGACCTTACCACACTCCAGAGGGATGCAAACCGTCTGTTTGGCTTTACTGCCAAGCAGACATTGGAATATACGCAGAGCCTTTATGAGAAAAAGTTAGTGACTTATCCAAGAACAGACAGCCAGTATCTTTCCGATGACATGGAAGGTACTGCAAAAAATGTGATCGAAGCGATTTTCAATTCTCTGTTATTTGAACAGAATATCATGTTCAATCCAGATATTAAAAGAATTTTGAACAGCAAGAAAGTGACGGACCACCACGCAATCATTCCTACCATGGAGATCATCAAGCAGGACTTAAAGGCAATCCCGGAGAGCGAAATGAAGATACTTTCCCTTTGTGCAAACCGTCTGCTGTGTGCGACCGGGGAGAAGCACATTTATAATTCCACAAAGGCAGTGATTACCTGCAACAATACTGTATTTAAGGTATCTGGCAAGGAAGTGTGGAAAAATGGATGGAAGGAATTTGAGGATTTCTTCAAAAATTCCTATAAAACCGCAGAGGATAAATCGGATGCAGAGGAAGAAAAGAAGCTGCCGGAGCTTCGTGAGGGCATGATGATTGCAGTGGAGCAGACAAAGGTTTCCGAGCATTTCACACAGCCGCCAAAACATTACACTGAGGACAGCCTGCTGTCCGCCATGGAGAGAGCCGGAGCAGAGGATATGGGCGATGAAGTGGAGAGAAAAGGACTTGGCACACCTGCCACCAGAGCTGACATTATTGAAAAACTGGTAAAAGACGGATTCGTAAAGCGTGAGAAAAAGCAGATGATTCCGACAGAGGACGGAATGAAGCTGATCACGATACTTCCGGATGTAGTAAAATCTCCGAAACTGACTGCTGACTGGGAAAATGAGCTTACACTTGTATCCAAAGGAGAAGTTGCTGCAGAGCAGTTTATGTCTGGTATTGAAGCAATGGTAACTGATCTTGTAAAGACCTATCACAGCGTTAGTGATGAGCAGAAAGCCATGTTTGGCACAGGCAAGGGTGGACAGGAAGTGCTAGGCAAATGCCCGAAGTGCGGTGCTGATGTAGTCAGGGGAAAATTCGGAGCGTACTGTACCGGGAAGTGCGGTATGAATGTCGGCAAGGCACTTGGGGTAACACTTTCCGATACACAGGTCAAGAGCCTGCTTCAAGGGAAAAAGATACTTGTAAAAGGATTAAAAGGCAAGAAAGGCAGCTATGATGCTTATTTGATTCCGGAGAGCATCGAGAAATTTTCCTACACGAAAGACGGTAAGGAAATCAAGGGATTTCAGTATAAGTTTAAGATGGAATTTCCACCGAAAAAGAACAAATAGAAGAAAACAATTCCAAAATAATTTCAGTTTGTCGGTGCAACACTAATACCACACATAACTAAAATAACAACACAGCGTCAGAGCGTATGGGAAAACCTGTACGCTCTAATTTTTTATCAAAAAATGGAGCTTCCTGTATAATAAAAAACGTAGATGTTGAAAATTGAAAATACCTCAGAGTACAATAAGACTACTGACTGGCAGGTTAGTAAAAATCTTATTGAACAGAGAGGTATCTACAATGAAGTCTAACACACAGAACGCAAAAATTGAAGCTATTACAGAAAAAACTTTGGTACTCGGAATTGATGTCGGAAGTGAGACGCACTACGCCAGAGCTTTTGATTACAGAGGAATTGAGTATTCAAAGAAACCTTTTAAATTTAGTAACACAGAGGCTGGATTTGTGACATTTAAGGAATGGATCTTGGATCTCAAAGAAAGACATGAGAAGGATAAGGTGGTTCCAGGTATGGAACCGACCGGGCATTACTGGTTCAACCTTGGAAAGTTTCTACAGGATAATGAAATGAAACCGGTTCTTGTAAATCCTCACCATGTGAAAAAATCAAAAGAACTCGACGACAATAATCCAACTAAAAATGACCGTAAGGATCCGAAAGTTATAGCAGGATTAGTTAGAGAGGGACGTTACATGATCCCATACCTGCCGGATGGTGTTTACGCTGATCTTAGAACAGCATCAAACATAAGATTCCAGTTACA
>JABLTM010023902.1_pt1 | contig 19382 bp, 12 predicted proteins | sample 7160121 | NCBI WGS metagenome assembly JABLTM01 (sample SAMN14651224, study PRJNA627086) | human gut metagenome | isolation source: feces | host: Homo sapiens
GAAAATGCCAAAATTGAAGTAAAGGCTGTAAAACACGAATTAAAAACTACCAGGAAGGAAGTTACAGCAGCCAGACAGGAATTAAAAATTACCAAGCAGGAAGTTAATGCCGCTAAACAGGAAGTAAATGCCGCCAAGCAGGAAGTGGATGCCGCTAAACAGGAAGTGGATGCTGCTAAACAGGAAGTGGATGCTGCTAAACAGGAAGTTAATGCCGCTAAACTGGAAGTGGATGCTGCTAAACAGGAAGCAAATGCTGCCAATGAAAGAGCTGAAAACGAAGCTAAGGCCAGAATCAAAGCTGAAAATGCTAAAGCACAATCAGATGCCAGAATTGCTAAACTTGAGGCCATAATTGAAGAACTTAAAAATAAGAACAATTAGCACATAACTTTAAATAAGGCTTCTTATGTAATTGCAATATGCAATTACCATAAGAAGCCTATGCTGTTTAACAAAGCTTAAATGCTATATTTGTATTATTATTTTTTATTCAGACATATCAACAGATGTTCCTCCTACTGACGAATCCGAGCCGCCACTTGTTGAAACATCAACGGATATCTCAGGAAAATCTCCTGATGCCTCGGTATTATCCGCAATCTCATCCGGGTCAGGATTTTCTTTCTTATCATCATCTTCCCATAAAGAATCGTATTTCTTCCTGTCCTTTTCTCTTAATTTCAAAAGCATTGCTGCTGATTTTGCTGCCTGATACAGCTTATCTGAATACTCCATAAGCTTTTTTTCATCTTTATATGGTACTTTACCGCCTGTTGCTATACGCCTTGCAACTTCAAGAATCTTTCCGTATTCGGCCGCCAGACCTGTTTCAGGGTCAGATATCTGCCTGTTTACTTCTGCATTTGCTACATTACAATGCTGTTCGGCAAGATTATCAAGAATATCCTGATTCTTCAGAAACTTATCCTCTGTTTCTTTCAATGTAAGTTCAAGCGATGCAGCTTCATCACTATATGCAGAATCGCCTGTAAGTTCCGCCATTTTTTTTGCCTTATCACGTTGACTTGTTAGTGTTTTTTTCTGTTCTACCAGTGCACTCCTGTTTGCCAGATAGATTTTTTGTGCTTCAATAATTTTCATCTTTTCACATCCTTGTTCTAATGATAAATTAACACATAGCTACATTAATAAATATTTTATAGTAATATTATGTTATTTATATCGGATGTCAGTTTAGATTTTATAACTAATCTATTAAATATTTTAAAAACCTTTTTTAATCCACCCAGCTTAATTATACCCCTGCACTTTTCTTTAATACTGCTGATGAAACAAGAACTGACATAAACATAAGACAAACATACACCCCTGCCATATCATCATATCCTGTAACCGGCGAATCTGTCATACTATTTTTTATTTCTCCTATACCTGCATCAACACCGCTTTCTGCTGTATCACTACTGTCCTGACCTGCACCACTTTTTTCTTTTTTAAGAATAACATATGTTGAAAATCTATTCGTTTCAAATGATATGGTACCTTCATTTGCAGTTGTGTCAAGCTTTGTAATCTCTCCGTTATGATTTCTTATAACAATATAATCATAATTTTCATCATAATCATCTATTGACATATTAAGCGTAACAGGCTTTTCAAATTCCGTCACACCAGATACCCATGCACTTCCATTTCCTTTACTCACAAGCTGCTGTAAAGTAAAATCAACAGCAGATACATAAACCGCTCCTTCTGCCACAGCCTGCTCTTTTTGCGAATCATATGAGGTATTATCTGACACTGTAAGTGCAAGATTACCGCTTGCCACAGCATTTTCACCATTGGAAATGCTTACAGATTTGACTATATTTCCCTTATCAATCTTAATCTCGTCCGATGCCTTTTCAAATAATCCTTTAAGATGAATATTTGAATCTCCCATTACAAATGTGAATGTTGACACATTATCATCATCAGGCGTCAATTTTTCGCCGCCATTTAACGTAAGTCCCACTACCTGCCAACCATACTCAGGTATAAGCTTTATCGTTACCTTTCTACCTGTTTCAACCGCAATATGCCCGCCTTTTTCATCTCCTGGATTATTGGCAAATGGAATATCATGAAAATCATTTACGTCCTCTATTGCTGTAATTTGGGCACATCCATGTTCAAGCCATGCATCTTCTCCATATGTTTTCTCATCATATGCCCAGCTTACCGTAAGTACATTTTTATCAATCTGAATACTATATGTTCTCTTTTGTGTAAGCGTCTGTGCATTACTTATGCCTGTATCAAACATATTAAAATCCGTCATAAGCATATACTTGTCTTTATTTAATGTTATGTACATACTTACAGACGAAACATCTGCATCAAGGCTGTATACACCATTATTGTCTGATGCAGCCTGTGCAAGCGTTTTATACTCTGTATCACCTTGTGCTTTCACATAGACTTCAAACGAATTATCCTGTGCTTTCATTTCCTCATATGACGAAACCACTCCCTCAAATCTGAATGATATAGCTGTATTTTCTTCAGATGCTGCTATTCCTTTTGCTGGTATAAACTGCATTGTAAAAACAAGTCCCAGTATCAGCACTGTAAACCATGATATATATTTTTTTAAATTTTTCATGTATATATCCTCCTTTTTTCTGCATAAAAATGTCGTATATGATACTAATTTAATATCACATACGACATTTTTTTGTAAGTTGACATATGTCTCAAATACACAAATCATCCATTTTCTACTGGATTCCAGGCATAATAATACTGAATAAGACCCACACGTTTATTTGTATTTGTTTTCTGATTGATACTGCTTATATGTCTGTATAAAGCCGCTCTTGATATAAAAAGTGACTCTGCTATATCCTGAACATCCTTATCTGAAGAAAGAAGTGCATTTAAAACTTCTTTCTCTCTTTCTGTAAGCGAATAACATTCACAAAACAGTTCAAATTTCTTTTCCGGACTTATTATTTCTTCTTGAGTCTCATCTGTCTGTTCATCACTCTCTACCTGTTTTTGTGGATAATACTGATTAAGGTATATAAAAATAACAATACTTATAAGCACAAACACTATAACAGAAACAACAGTTATAACCATATTACTTCCCGAAGTGAGAAGTTTTACTGATACAGCAGATGTAATAACTGCACACAGATTATTTACTGCACGCCCAAGTCCTGCCCAGAATTCAGGATTTTTCATTTTATATGATAAACTCATAAATGATGCTGTAAAAAATACAGCAAAAAATCCTGCTGATATATAAAATATAACAAGCCCTGCAATAAAAATCCCACCGAAATTAATTATGACTATGCATAATGTTGATATAAGAGTTATACAATACATAATCATACTCATATAACGTCCATTATGTATATCAAATAAAAATCCTGCACAAAGACCACTCAATGCAAGAAGTATTCTCGGAAGCTGCCCTATGTCAACACTTCCCTGTGCATGAACAAGTGTTACCGCATTATCAAGAGATACAAATATACATGACATAAGTGCAACCATAATAACAAGAAGCATACCTGTAAGCATTTTATTTTTAATCAAATATCCATCCGCACTGTCATATTTATCCACATTATCTTTCTCTTCTGCAAATTTTTTACGATATATAATAAGCCATATAAGGCTGACTGCCAACACTATTATAACCGCTTTTTGTGCGATTTCTTTTTTTATAATATTATTGTTGATAAATTGTAAAAATACACCTGCCGCATATGCAATTCCAACATATGATGATATTTGTGAACTTCCCCTTAAAATAACAGATGAATAATAAATCGCTGCACTTCCTGTTATTCCAAGTAATACAAAAAATATACATCCTATAATAATCATTATTTCATATGACGAATGTCATGAAATAACAGCAACCGATACAGCTGCAATTATTGAAGCCACAATTCCAGCCACATATTCCAGGTATCCTTTCAGATAACGATTTATAAACGGAAACAATACAAAACCCAAAACACTGGCACCAAGTATATAATTTTGTACAAGAACAACTCCATCTGAATCCACAAGATTCATCATCATATTATCAAATAAATATTCTGTTCCTAAAAATACAAAATTAAATAAAGTGAGCATTGCTGTTACATATATTTTTTTATTTTTCATATTTATGTCATTCCTCTTAAAACTATTGCATGTTTTATTTTTCTTTTTCAGGTATCTGTGCAATTATAACTGCCGCAAACACAAGCACACATCCTACAGCCTCTCTTATGCTTAACACTTCATGCAGAATCAGCCATCCGGCAAGCACTGCAAACACTGATTCAAGACTCATAACTATAGATGCAACCGCCGGTTTTGTATATTTCTGTCCTATTATCTGCAATGTATATGCAATTCCATTGGACATAACACCTGCGTATAATATTGGAACTGCTGCTTTTACAATATTTCCTATATCGGGTTTCTCAAAAACTAATGCCAGAATAAGTGATATTACGGCACATGTTGCAAATTGTATACATGACAGTTTTATTCCGTCTTCAGACGAAAAATGTTCTACCGCAAATATATGGCACATAAAACACACCGCACATAAAAGCAGGCAGATGTCCGCCGCATATATACCTGAAAACCCACCTTTCATGCATAAAAGATACATTCCGCTTATACATCCAATAACAGACAATACAATTACCGGACGTATTTTTTTCTCAATAAGTGCTGTCAACACAGCAACCATAACAACATATGTTGCCGTCAAAAATCCGGCTCTTCCGGATGCTGCCACTCCCTTAGGATATATGCTTATTCCATATTGCTGTAACGACATTGCCGTACATAATACGCAGCCACATATAATTCCGCCTTTTATCGGCCATTTTGTTTTAGGCCGATACTCATCTGATGTTATTTCCTGTTTTACATTCTTATTTACTGACACACGTACAACCATTATCACTATTACAAGAAATGCCGCTCCTACAAAGGAACGGCTTGCATTGAACGTAAATGTACCAACATTCTGGGAACCGCTTGTCTGTGCAACAAAAGCGGTTCCCCAGATAAAAGCTGCCAGCAGTAAAATCAAGCTTCCTTTAATATTCTTCACTGCATCCTCTTTTCTACATTTCTTTCTTTTTTGAATTAACAGAGGTTATATATTTAATTCCTATAAGTGTTCCAATCATAAGAACGATTCCTATTATAAGCGGAATTACCGGACTTTGTATAAATCCTGCAAATATATAAGTCATGCATGATATAACCGCAACAACCATAACATACGGAAGCTGTGTGGATACATGATTCATGTGATTACACTGTGCTCCAGCCGATGCCATAATGGTTGTATCAGAAATAGGTGAACAATGATCTCCGCATACAGCACCAGCCATACATGCAGATATTGATATAATCATCATTGTATGATTTATTCCTGAAAATGTTCCTACAACAATAGGTATGAGAATACCAAACGTTCCCCATGACGTACCTGTCGCAAATGCGAGTAACGCACCAATTATAAATATAATTGCCGGGAACAGCGACAGCCATGGACCTGATATATTTTCAACTAATGATGCAACATATTCTTTTGCACCAAGACTGTCTGTCATTGACTTTAATGTCCATGCAAATACAAGAATAAGAATTGCAGGAACCATCGCTTTAAATCCTTCAGGAATACAATTACAGCACTCTGTAAAACCCAGTACTCTTCTGACAGAATAAAATGCTATTGTTATTATAAGTGCAAAAAAGCTGCCAAGCATAAGTCCCATTGAAGCATCACTTCCTGAAAATGCTTCAATAAATCCTGTTCCGCTAAAAAATCCTCCTGTATAAATCATCCCGATTACACAGCATATTATTAATGTCACAATAGGAAAAATTAAATCTATAACTTTTCCTCTTCCCTTTATCACATCCTGCGATACATTCTCATATGGTCTGTCACCTGTTGTATAAAGGTCTCCATTTGCAGCATTAGACTCATGCTCTGCCATAGGGCCAAAATCAATCTTTAATATTACAAATGTAAGCATCGCAACTATTGTGAGCAACGCATAATAATTATACGGAATTGCATTGATAAATATTGAAAATCCGTCTTCACCCGGAACAAATCCGGTAACCGCTGCTGCCCATGAAGATATAGGTGCTATGATACATACAGGTGCTGCTGTTGCGTCAATAAGATATGCAAGCTTTGCCCTTGATACATTATGTTTATCTGTTATAGGTCGCATTACGCTTCCAACAGTAAGACAGTTAAAATAATCATCTATAAATATCAGCACACCAAGAAGTATAGATGCAAGCTGTGCTCCTATTCTTGTTTTAATATGTTTTCCTGCCCATTCACCAAATGCAGCAGAACCGCCAGCCCTGTTCATCATGCTTACCATAATTCCCAGTACAACAAGAAATACAAGAATTCCTACATTATACGAATCCGTAAGAACTCCAAGAATTCCGTCATCAAATATATGAAGAACAGATTTTTCCAGGCTGAATCCCGTCTGGAAAAGATTCCCATAAAATAAACCACCCATAACAATTCCAATAAATAAAGAACTGTAAACTTCTTTTGTTATAAGTGCAAGTATAATAGCCACAAGTGGCGGAATCAAAGCCCAGAATGTGGCATACATATTAGGTAAATATTCTACGATTTCGTTCATGAAATCTCCTTTCAACATTTGTTAATCTGACAGCTATTATACAGGACTGCCATACTGTTTTTCAAGTACCGGAATCATTTTTAATATCTGTATAATGAGTGGAATTACCATAATAAACCATACTATCGGCTCTGCAACAATGACACCAGCATATCCAAGCCACGGAACAAGCGTCGCAGCAATTATAATTTTCCCAACCATTTCCAGAGAACTTGATACAAGCGGTATTATATGTTCGCCAAGCCCCTGCATCGCATTTCTTAGTATGCATATAAATGCTGTAACAAAATAAAATACCGTATCAAATTTAAGATAATTCACCGCATTTCTTATTACATTTTCATTATTGCTTCCTGTAACAAGATATATAAGCCAGTCTCCGATTGTATAACTTGCTATTACTGTAAGCACACACCATGAACATGTATATATAAGTGCGGATTTTATTCCTGCTTTAACGCGGTCAATTCTTCCGGCCCCCATATTCTGACCGCAATAAGTAGCCATCGTCTGCCCAAATACAGTAAACATTATCATAAACATCTCTGATATTTTTCTTGCTGCAGTATGTGCAACAATTATATCCTGTCCAAGCTTGTTAATTGCCGTCTGAAGTGTCAGTGAACCAATATTTACAAGTGAACTCATAAATCCCATTGAAAGACCTGAGCCCAGCATATTTCTTACAAGATTACCATCAAGAGCTGTAAAATCACTCTTTGTAAGACGCAGTATCTCATATTTTTTAAACATATAAACAAAACATATTACAAATGCAATAATCTGTGCAAGCACCGTTGCTATCGCAGCTCCACGCACGCCGGACTTTAATACTACAACAAAAAATAAATCTCCGGTAATATTAAGAGCAACCGATACAAGAAGTATTATAAGCGGCGTTATTGTATCACCCAGTGACCTTAAAACAGCTGCACATGAATCATAAAGAAATGTTGCCGTCATTCCGGCAATTATAATAAATATGTATGCACCCGCTTCACCATACAGATTATGCGGTACATTTAAAAATCCCAAAAGTGTATTTTTAAATATCATTCCAAGAACAGTAAGCACTATTGATATTCCTGTTCCAAGAAGTATCGATGCCGCAAAAGATTTTTTCATTCCCTTTATATCTTTCGCACCAAATCTTTGTGCAGTTATAATTGCAAATCCGTTGGCAAGTCCAAGCAGAAATCCTATAATAAGATTACTTACTGTACTTGTCGAGCCAACAGCTGCAAGTGCATCTTCACCAAGAAAAGAACCTACAATCCTTGTATCTGCAAGACTGTACGTAAGCTGTAACAGATTTGCAAGAAAAATAGGAAACGCAAAAGATAAAATAAGCGAAGATGGTTTGCCTTTTGTCAAATCTTTCATATATTCAATTCTCCTATACTTCTAATTCTATGACTATAGTCATGTCAGTTTTTATCGCAATATTCTTTTATTGTCGCAAGAAGTTTATCAAAATCAAGCGGTTTTGCCATGTGAACATTCATTCCCGCTGCAAGGCTCTGCTCAACATCATCATGAAAGGCATTAGCACTCATTGCTATCATAGCAACTGTTTTTGCATCCGGTCTGTCCATTTTTCTTATATTTTTTGCTGCTTCAAGTCCACCCATTACAGGCATCATAACATCCATGAGAACAACCTTATACTCTCCATATTGCGATGTTTCAAATATTTTAACAGCTTCTTCCCCATTGACAGCCGGCATAACCTGTGCACCGGCTCCTTCTATTATAAATCTTGCAATTTCCATATTAAGCTCATTATCTTCAGCAATAATAATTTTATTTCCATCAAGCCTAATTTTTTCATCTGCAGCTATTTCCTGTTGTCTGCTTTCATATGAATCATCTATCTCAAAAGGTATTTTTACATAAAATGTTGTTCCATATCCCTGTCTGCTGATAAATTCGATAGTTCCTCCCATCTGGACAGTGAGCTTTTTTGATATTGCAAGACCCAGACCTGTTCCTGCATATGTTGTGCGTACCCTGTTTTTTTCCTGTGCGAATGGTTCAAATGCTTTTTTCTGAAAATCTTCACTCATTCCCTGTCCATTATCAGTACATACAAACTCAAACATTATATTTTTTTCATCTATCCTGTTTTCTGTGCAGCTGACCCTTACATATCCTCCACGCTTATTATACTTTACAGCATTAGATACAATATTTTGAAGTATCTGTTTTATGTGAAGTGAACTTCCTATAAGATGGTCATTTTCTATATTAAGCGGAGCTTTTATATAATCCACGCCACTTTCATTTGCCTGCATTTCTATGACACTGTCAACCTCCATCAGTAGTTTTGAAAGACAGAATGGCTCTTTTGTAAGAACTATCTCACCTGATTCAAGTTTATTCATATCCAGAACATCATTAACCAATTCAAGTAAAAATCCTGATGCCGCCATTATCTTATCAAGACATTCTTCTGCTTTCTTTCTATCATTCAGATAAAAACGGCATATTTGAACCATTCCTCTTATACCATTAATAGGAGTTCTTATATCATGACTCATACGTCTGAGGAAATCGGTTTTGGCAACGTTGGCCTTTTCTGCCTGCTGTGCAGCTGCCTTTAACTGATGCTGGTATTTTAACTCACGAAGCTTTTCTTCTGTAATATCACGAAAAAGCATGAGAATAGCAGCTATATGCCCATTTTTGTCATAACTTTGCGGAACAATTGCAATCATATACCACCTGCTGTTGATATTTTCAACAGTATATTCAAGATAACGGCTCTGCTCCAGACGTGGCGTAAGTGTATTAATATCTGCAAACTTCCTGAATGAATCTCTTTGAGACGGAATAATCCGGTTGCTTGTATAGGCTTCAAGCATCTGTTTTACGTTATGTTTCTGGTCAAAAATATAATCGAGCTTTTCCGGAATCTTTATAAGTTCCCACTGGTCATTCTTAATATCAATAAGAATAAGTGCAGAATATATGCTGCTTATCGACCTGATTATACGAAACTGCTTGTCAAGCTGTCTTGTGTTTATATAAAGTATATGCTGCCTTATTGCCATGGCAAGAACAAGCAGCGTTATGTATGCACCCGTACAGAATATAACCGCTTTTGTACGGTCACTGTAAATTGATGATGATGGAAAAAATACATATATTCCATATCTTCCATATATCATCCTGCTGCCATACCACTCAGACTGTGACGAACCAAACTTTACCATTTTGTTGCCATCATCATTCCAGTCCCCCAAAAAAGCATCTTGATATTCGCTTAAAGTCTTCCCCTGATATTCCTCAATATTACAATTAACAATTTTATCATCACACGATATAAAAACAATTCCATCATTTTCAAATGTAAAATCCGTTATAAGTGATTCCATTGTTATATCACCATTGTTTTCAAATCCCGGCTGTTTCTTTTCATATGCAGCAACAATTCCACGTTTATCTCTTCTCGAAACGACTGCCATATCATATTCACCATCATCAAGTTCAATTCTTGTCATGTATGATTTCAACGGGTATTCTATAATCTGTGTAATAACATTATTATCGATATTAGCACTGTCAGAGATCTTTTTCCACCATATGTCCGAATCCTCAGTAAAATATTCACAATTCATATCCGAATCAAATATACATATTCCTCCGAGTCTCTGTTCATAAACATAATCCTCGAAAAAACTTTCATCATATGCTTCTTTGTCAAGGCTTCTGGCTGCTTCTGTCGTTTTATCAAGCAGTCTGTACAAACTCTTTACTTTGTCATTTTCTTTATAATCTTCATATCTTAAAATTCTTGCCTTTGCAAAAAGAAGCGTTTTGTCTGCTGCTTTTTCTGTCCTGCGTACATCATACACTGTAAAAAGACCATATACCGCAAATATCAGAAACAATCCTATAAATGTCACAGTATATACCATCTTAACGCTTATCTCACCTTTTTTTATAGCTCTCATTTAATCATCCCCCATAAATATATCTGCGTTAATTCCATATGATTCAGCAATTTTTTTAATTGTTCCATCATCCATCATCTGCTTTAATATATCATTAAGCATATCCGGAACATCATCAGATCTCCCCTTTTTAAATGCAACTCCAAGTTCAGATTTATATAATATCTCATCAAGAATAATAAACTGCTGCGGATTAGTATCAACAAATCTTTTAATTGCAACCTCATGTCCTGCCGCAGCATCTATATATCCTTTTCTCAGACTCGCATATAATTCACTCATTGTAGACATGCTGTAAACAGCAGAAACTCCCTGAATTCTATCATCTTCACCACTTAATATGATATGTTCCGGTTTTGATGTTGACTGCACTGCAATTCTTTTGCCCTTTAAATCAGCAAATGAATTGATTTCTCTGTCTTTCCTTACAACAATAACCTGACGGCTGTACATATATGGTCCCGCCCATCTGTAATCATCAGTTCTTCCGCTCATTGTAAAACTTCCCCACAGACAATCAATCTCATTACTGTCAAGAAAGCTATCCTTCCTGTCCCATGTAATCTGCTTAAAAACAGGTGTTATCCCCAGCCTGTGGCACGCTTCCTTTGCAATATCCACATCAATACCAACATTTTCACCAGACTCATCAATGTAATTATATGGTTCATAATTGTCACTCCCGATTACAAGACTGACAGCACTTATTCCTGACGATTCTTCAGCTTTAATCATATCATCTTCATCTGTATCTTTGCTTTCCGAACATCCTGTTAAAAGCAGTATACAAACCATCATTAATACCAAAATATACTCACATGTCTTCTTAAAAATATCTCCTCGCATACATCTCTCCCCATTCTTTATAACCGTATCAATTAATTTACTGTATATTTATTATACAGCAAATATCATAAATTACAATTACAATTTTTATCTGTATGTTTTATTTTTAAAAAAACACAATATGCTTAATATTATTAACTATATTATGGCATACACAAAATTATGGTGCAAAAAAAGAAGACAGAATACGACGCCGCATACTAAGTACCGTCATCACAACTTCTGTCTTCTGTATTATAATAAGCTCCCTGCAGCTATATTTGCAAGTCCGCTCATGATGATATCATAGACATTTATTATTATTTACAAGACAAAAAAATTTAAAAATGATACATTTGGGGACGTCTGTCACGAAACAGCCCCCAGCTCACTCTCAAATCACGGTTTTCATCTAAATCCGACTCGCCATATACTATTTCTTCTTTATCACGCGATGCCTGCATAACAATTTCTCCTGTGGAATCCGTGACGAATGAAGAACCATAAAATACAAGTGAAGATTTCTGTCCGCCATTTTCATCTGATGGCTCTACATACTCTTCTCCGATTCTGTTAGCAGCGACAACAGGAATTACATTGCAGGCTGCATGTCCCTGCATACATCTTCTCCAATGTGGCATACTGTCAACTTCAAGAATCGGCTCAGAACCTATTGCTGTTGGATAAAATAATATTTCCGCTCCCTGAACAGCCATTCCTCTCGCAGTTTCCGGAAACCACTGGTCCCAGCATATTCCGATTCCTATTTTACCATATCTTGTATCCCACACCTTAAATCCTGTATCTCCCGGTGTAAAATAAAACTTTTCCTGATAATAATGGTCATCCGGAATATGTGTTTTTCGGTAAATTCCAAGAACACTCCCGTCTGCATCGATAACTGCAGTCGTATTATAAAAAACATTTACGTCTTTTTCATAAAAACTTATCGGAAGCACAACTTCAAGTTCAGCCGCAACTTTTTTAAAATGATTAACCGCTTCATCTTCTTCTAAACTGCGTGCGTATAAATAATAATCATAATTTCTTTCCTGACAGAAATATTGTCTTTCAAAAAGCTCCGGCAGAAGAATAATCTTTGCTCCTTCTGATGCTGCTTTACGAACCATTTTATCCGCTTTTGCGATATTTTCTTCTACAAATTTTGTGCATTGCATCTGGATGCCTGCGTATTTTACTTTTCGCATTTTATCTCTCCTCAAATTTTCAAAAATATAATATCAGTCAAAACCTTCCGCTTTCGGTATCTGCTGTGTAATGCAGTGTATATTGCCGCCTCCGACAATTATATCCCTTGCATACACTGGAATTATCTGTCTTTCAGGAAATGCCTCCGATAAAATATCACATGCTGCTTTATCATTTTTATCACCAAACTGGGGAACTATAACTGCTTTGTTTGATATATAAAAATTGACATATGATGCAGCAAGTCTCTCTCCTGCTTCCCTTTCATCCTCACCGTCCTCAAATTCAAGTCCTTTAAGGTCATACTCCGTTATGCATATATGATTTGAAGGAATTGGAAGTTTCCTAACCTTTATTTTTCTTCCTTTCGCATCTGTTTCATTTTCAAGAACTTTAAGACATGACATGCTCATCTCGTACTGTGGATCATTTTTGTCATCCGTCCATGCAAGAACAACCTCACCCGGCGATGTAAATGCACACACGTTATCCACATGCTCGTTGGTTTCGTCATTATATATTCCACAAGGAAGCCATATTATTTTGTGGACATTGCAATACATTTTAAGTTTTTCTTCAATCTGTGGCTTTGAAAGTCCCGGATTGCGTCCTTTGCTTAAAAGACACTTTTCTGTAACAAGAAGTGTTCCTTCTCCATCTGTGTGTATAGAACCGCCTTCAAGAACAAATGGTGCTGCATTGTAATAATCACATCCGAAATGCTTCATAAACTCTATCGCAATCTTATCATCCCTGCTCCAGTCAGCATACAATCCATCACACTCACCGCCCCATGCATTGAACTTCCAGTTAATTCCTCTTAAAATTCTATCTTTATACGAAACATCAGCATCGCCGCTTACGACAAATGTCGGTCCTGTATCTCTTGCCCATGCATCATCGGAATCCATAATAACTAATCTTATTTTGTCCGAAAGCATTTGAAGTGCATTTTCATACTGTCTTTCTGAAACCAGCATATAAACCTGTTCGCTTTCTACTATCGCTTCTGCTATGGAACAAAATGCCTTTCTCGCCTCTCTTGCTTCATATGCCCACGACCCCGGTCTTTCAGGCCAAATCATAATACATCCATGATGCTGCTCAAATTCCGCCGGCATACGAAATCCGTCGTAAGCTGGATTACGTAATAATTCACCCAATTTACAATCTCCTTTTAAACTCATCGTAATCAAAATGTTTCCATACCCTGCAATCGCCATTTGCATCCATAATTGCAATGTCCGGCAATGGTATTCCGTTAAATGTATTGTTTTTTACCATTGAATATATTGCCATATCCTCAAATACAAGCCTGTCTCCTGCATTTACTTCTGAATCAAACTCATAATCACCGGTTATGTCACCTGCAAGACATGTATATGACGATAATCTGTACCTGAATCTTCCATCAGCAGGCTTTTCCCATATATCGGCATTGATATCATCAAGCCTTACGGCATCTCTTAATGGCGGCACATATGGCATTTCAAGCACATCCGGCATATGACATGCTGCTGATGTATCAAGTATAAGTGTCGTTATCCCGTTTTCCACCTTATCAAGAACTGTTGTTACAAGATAACCAGCATTTAATGCAACAGCCTCTCCGGGTTCGACATAAACATCCACATTATAAGTTCTTTTTACATGATTTATGCAATTTTCAAGCCTTTTTATATCATAATCATCCCTTGTTATATGATGTCCGCCGCCAAAGTTGACCCATTTTATACTGTCGGACCGCATCAGAAAGCCGAATTTTTTTTCAACAACATTTAGAGTTTTCTCTAAATCATCGGAATTCTGCTCACATAGTGTATGAAAGTGAATACCCTCCATTCCGGCAAGTGCATCAGGATTTTTCTGCAGTGCTTTTTTCAGATTTTCTTCTGTTACTCCAAGTCTGCTGCCCGGGGCACATGGATCATATATTGCATGATCTCCCTGTGTTGAATGCTCAGGATTAACACGCAGTCCGAAGCTCACTCTGTTATTTATACACTTCTCTTTATGGCATATAAGCTGATTTACTGAGTTAAAGACAACATGGTCACATATTTTTACAAGTTTATCCATATCTTCATCTGTAAATGCAGGTGCAAAAACATGATTTTCTTTTCCCATGCACTCATGCCCGAGTTCTGCCTCAAAAATCCCGCTTGCCGTTGTTCCGCTTATGTATTGCGATATAAGCGGATACAACGCATATGATGAAAATGCTTTCTGTGCAAGAAGTATATGACACCCCGTATGCTCTTCGACACTCTTTAATATTTCAAGATTATGTATAAGTTTTTTTTCATCAATAACATAAGCGGGTGTCTTTAACTCATCAAATTTCATAATAATTCTCCTTGTAATCCGCAAAAATTATCCGTTTACGGCACTTTAATATCAATCAACCAATACGGGATTTTCATCAACTTTCCACGGAAGTCCGTATTTGTTAAGTGCGTCCATATATGGGTCAGGATCAAACTCGTCTGTCGTAAATACACCCGGCTTATTCCATATTCCTTTTGCAACAAGCATTGTTCCAATCATCGCAGGAACACCTGTCGTATAAGAAATAGCCTGTGAACCGACTTCTCTGTAACACTCCTGATGGTCGCATACATTGTAAATATATATTTTTCTTTCTTTTCCGTCCTTAATTCCCGTAAATATACAGCCAATATTAGTCTTTCCGACTGTTCTTGGACCGAGAGAAGCAGGATCTGGAAGAAGTGCTTTTAAAAACTGTATAGGAACTATCTGCTGACCGTTAAATTCAACAGGATCTGTTCTTAACATACCTACATTTTCGAGGCATTTCATGTGTGTAAGATAACTCTGTCCGAATGTCATAAAGAAACGTATTCTCTTAACATGAGGAATATTTGCGGCAAGTGCTTCTATTTCTTCATGGTGCAAAAGATACATATCCTTCATTCCTACGCCCTCAAAATCATATTCACGCTTGATTGACATAGGCGGAATCTCAACCCAGTGTCCGTCTTCCCAATAAGAACCCGGTGCAGAAACTTCCCTCAGATTTATTTCAGGATTAAAGTTTGTTGCAAAAGGATAACCGTGATCGCCACCGTTGCAGTCGAGAATATCTATTGTATGTATTTCATCGAAATAGTGTTTCTGTGCATATGCTGTAAATACACTTGTAACACCCGGGTCAAAACCAGTTCCCAAAAGTCCCGTAATTCCTGCCTCTTTATATTTTTCCCTGTAAGCCCACTGCCATGAATAGTCAAAATATGCTGTAAAACCGAGGCGTTTGCATCTTTCCTCATACACCTTTCTCCACTCAGGATTATCCGTATCCTCACACTCATAATTCGCAGTGTCAACATAAGGAACTTTGCATGCAAGACATGCATCCATAATCGTTAAATCCTGATACGGAAGTGCAACATTAAGAACAACATCAGGCTTGAATTTATTTATCAATGCAATAACCTCATCTGTGTTATCCGCATCAACATTTGCTGTTGTAATGTTTGTCTTTGTATTTCCCTTTAATTCTTCTGCAAGCACATCACACTTGCTCACTGTCCTGCTCGCAATACACAAATCAGTAAATACATCACTCACCTGACATATTTTGTGAATTGCAACTGAGGCAACGCCTCCACATCCGATTACTAATACTCTGCTCATTATTTTTCCTCCTGTTCTAATAATTCTTCAACATACTTTGGAAGCATAAATGCTCCTGTATGAAGATTAGTTGTGTAATATTCTGTATATATGTCTCTTTTTTTCCACTCGTCTGCCTTAAAATCTTTAAGCGGATGATACTTCTTTGAAGCAAAACCGAAAAGCCAGTAACCTGACGGGCTTGTAGGTATGTGTGCCTGATATACCCTGCTTATCGGAAATGTGTGAAATACTTTTTTATGCATACTCCTGCATGCATCCTCATCCTCGTCATAAAATGGGCTTCCGTGCTGATACACAAGTATTCCGTCATCTTTTAACGCCTTGTAACAGCTTCCGTAAAATTCTCTTGTAAACAGTCCCTCAGACGCTCCAAACGGGTCAGTTGCATCATTTATGATAAGGTCATACTCATTCATTTTCGAGCGGAGAAATCTCAACGCATCATAATTGTATATATGCACTCTTTCATCATCAAGACCTATTGAGGTCTCCGGGAAATACTCCTTGCACACATCGACAAACATGCTGTCCTGCTCGACAATATCTATATTTTCGATATTGTCATATTGCAATAATTCTTTTGATACGCCGCCATCACCACCACCGATGATAAGAACATTTTTCACATCAGGGTGCACCGCCATCGGCACATGCACAACCATTTCATTATAAATAAAGCAATCCTGCTCCGAAAATATAACGCTTCCGTTAAGTGTCAGGAATTTACCGAATTCAGGCGATTCAAACACATCTATCCTCTGATAATCGCTTTTTCCTGAAAATAACTGCTTTTCCACACGTATGTCAAACTTAACATGCGGCGAGTGCAGCTCCGAAAACCAAAATTCCATATTGCCCTCCAAATTATGTATTGTTTATTCTTTATATTTCATTTATTTTTTATATTTTTAATACATTCAGATATTCAAGAGCCGAATCTTCCATTCCCTGCATTGAACATCCTTTTTCAACGGAATATTGTATGTAATCAATAATTTCTTCCGTAATTTCCTCACCCGGTGCCAGTATCGGTATTCCAGGCGGATATGCCATTACAAATTCACCTGAAATATGACCTTTCGTATCGCGTATAGGCATTTTTATTTTTTCGGCATAAAAAGCTTCCTGCGGAGATGCAAGAACCCTCGGAAGAAGCATCTGCCTGTCTACCTCAAATCTTTTCTCTTCTTTTGAGTAAATACGGCTTATTTCGGCAAGTGCACCGACAAGACGCTCAATATCCTGAATCCTGTCTCCGATTGAAATGTATGCCATAATATTTCCTATATCACCGAACTCAATCTGGATATCATATTCATCCCTTAAAATGTCATAGACCTCTATTCCGTCAAGTCCTATATCTCTTGTATACACGCACAGCTTTGTGACATCATAATCGTATACCGTACCTCCGTTTACAAGCTCTTTACCATAAGCATAATAACCGCCTATTGAATTAATTTCATCCCTTGCATACTGTGACCACTCGCTAACTTTTGCAAATGACTGCCTTCCCCTTAATGCAAGATTACGCCTTGATATATCAAGGCTCGTCATAAGAAGATACGATGCACTTGTGGTCTGCGTGATATTGATAATTGTCTGGACATAATCCGCATTCATTCCGTTATTCGTCAGAAGAATTGAACTCTGTGTAAGCGAACCACCGGATTTGTGCATTGATATAGCTGCCATGTCCGCTCCCGCTTTCATAGAATTCATTGGAAGATTATCCCCGAAATAAAGATGCGTTCCGTGTGCTTCATCGGCAAGCACTTTCAATCCGTATGAATGAGCTATGTCACATATTCCCTTTATGTCAGAGCATATTCCGTAATATGTCGGATTATTTACAAGCACCGCTACTGCCCGCGGGTGCTCCTGAATCGTCTTTTCAACCTGTTCTACGGTTACTCCGAGTACGATTCCTAACTTTGCATTAATCTCCGTGTTAAGATAAACAGGTATTGCACCGCACAAAATCAACGCATTGATAACACTTTTATGAACATTTCTCGGAACAATAATTTCATCGCCTGCCTTACAGACTGAAAGTACCATATTCTGTACCGCCTGCGTTGTTCCACCAACCATAAAAAAAGCATGCTCTGCACCAAACGCATCTGCCGTCAGCTCTTCTGCCTCTTTTATTACCGAAACCGGATGACAAAGATTATCAAGCGGTTTCATTGAATTCACATCAATTCCCACACATCGTTCACCAAGTAAATCGACAAGTTCGGGATTACCTCTGCCACGTTTGTGTCCCGGAACATCAAACGGAACTATTCTTTTTTTTCTGAATCTTTCGATAGCCTCATACAATGGAGCTGATGCCTGTCTTTTTAAATCCATTTCCTCTCTCCCTGCCATTATATTATCGCAGCGGCCGTCAGATTTCCGTATAATACAAATTCTAAATTTTCGTAAAATACGGACTTTGGCTTGCTGCCAACGTAAAATGTGTGCTGTAAGGCACAAAAAGGCGTGATTAATTTTAAATTAATCACGCCTGTGGTATATTCAATCATTCTTTTATTAATCCCTGTACATGTACGTATACATATTACTTCATGTATACAAAGCACTGAGATTCTGACCTTTCAGAGTTTATCCAAGTAAGTCACTGTTACCGCTCTTATTGACCGTTTCACAAGATGATATGCACCTTCGCATGATAATTTTAAAAATCAACTTATAAAATTTGGGCTTCTAACCCAATCAATAATGTGTGCCCTTGTCACACTCGGCAACCGACCCGCCCGTCCGCAAGGCTTAACATGTAATATAACCATGTGGTCTGCATGTTGGATAACTCTTATCCAAATCTTTTATAACTATAATATATCATTTTTTTAATGTCAACAAAAAAAATAAATTTTACTCAGATTTCACTTTATTTTTGCATTATTATGTAATATCACAAAAGATATTCCATAATTGCAGCTGTAACTTTATCATTAAGTTTCATAGACATGATATTGGACATAATAACATTTTTGTCCTCACCGGATGTAAATAATCTGTAAATACTTCTCTTGTCATTATTATCCATCTGTGCCTGCAGAAGAAAATC
>JABLTM010044786.1_pt1 | contig 19361 bp, 19 predicted proteins | sample 7160121 | NCBI WGS metagenome assembly JABLTM01 (sample SAMN14651224, study PRJNA627086) | human gut metagenome | isolation source: feces | host: Homo sapiens
TTTACATCCAGTAAACCTTCGAAATTTGCATTTGCATCTGACGAAAAATCCATTCGCCAGCCGACCACCTCATTTGCGCGGTGTTACCTTAGGGAGCAGCAGGAAACGAGATTCGGCGGTTGACCCAACCGGCAATCGCCAAAAGGAGCCTTGATGAAGCCGAAGAAAATCCCGATGCGCATGTGCGTCGGATGCCGGGAGAGCAAGCCTAAACGCGAACTCATCCGCGTTGTCCGCGCACCGGACGGCACCGTGTCCATGGATCCGGGCGGCAAAAAGCCCGGCAGAGGCGCGTATGTATGCCGACAGGAAAGCTGCCTGATGCGCGCCATCCGGCAGAAACAGCTGGAACGTCAGCTGGAAGTGCAGCTCACTGACGACGTGGCGGAAGCCCTGCGGCAGGAGCTGGCGCAGCTGTCCCAATCCCAGACAGAAGCGGAGGAAAACTGACGCCAATGGATAGGGAAACGAAACTGCGCGGGCTGATGGGACTGTGCGTTCGCGCACGACAGGCGACCTTCGGTGAAGATGGCTGCCTGAAAAGCATTCGTGGCGGAGGATGCGCCGTGCTGCTGCTGGACAGCGGCGCGTCAAAAGCCACTCAGGATAAATACCGCGGTGTCTGCGACAATGCAGGGGTGCAGATGGCGCTGCTGCCGCGGGGACTGCTTCAGGATGCAACCGGGCGGTCGGGCGTGGCAATGGCCGTCGCGCCGGGCGGGCTGGCAGAGCAGATCAGGCAGAACCTTCCCGTTGAAGGAAAAGAAGAGCACGGGCAACAGATGAAATCGGAAAATCATGGCGGGGGTGCAAGCGTCGAATGACGAAAGTGAAGCTGAAGGATGCCATCAAGGATTTAACCACGGACGCGGCGAAGGTGCGCGATGACGCATCCCGCGTGCGTCAGAGCGCAGACGGACTGGCAAAGTCTCTCCGTGCGCTGGAGAACGGATTTATCAAGTCATTGAATGCAAAAGCGGAGCAGGAAAAGCGCGCCGAGGAGGAGAAGCGTCTCTCTGACCACTCCAAGGCGTATGTCATGCTCGACGTGGATGAGCAGGCGGCAGTGAATGCGGCGCGGCAGGAAGCGGAAAAGGCGGAACGGGCGGAAAAGCAGGAAGCTAAGTCTGCCCCGAAGCAGGAAGTGAAGGCGGAAGCGCCCAAGGGCGAACAGAAGCCTGCGCCGAAGGCGGAACCCAAGCCCGAAGTGAAGGCGGAAGCGCCCAAGAGCGAGCAGAAGCCCGCTCCGAAGGCGGAACCCAAGCCCGAAGCGAAGGCGGAAGCGCCCAAGAGCGAGCAGAAGTCCGCTCCGAAGGTAGAAACCAAGCCCGAAGCGAAGGCAGAAGCGCCCAAAAGCGAGCAGAAGCCCGCTCCGAAGGCAGAAACCAAGCCCGAAGCGCCCAAGAAGCCCGCGATTGGTCAGATTATCTCCCGGCCGGGTCAGGCGCTGCCGCCCAAGCCGGTCGGATTGGCACCGAATGTCATCCGTCCGCCGCGGCCGCAGCAGCCCCGTCCGCAGGGACAGCAGGGGGCGCAGGGCAACCGCCCGCAGCAGGGACAGCCTCGTCCGGGCGGAAACGGTGCGTTTATCGCGCGTCCGCAGCAGGGGCAGCCTCGTCCGGGCGGAAACGGCGCGTTTATCGCGCGTCCGCAGCAGGGGCAGAATCGCCCCGGCAATGGCTCGTTCCAGCCTCGTCCGGGTGGAAACGGCGCGTTTGTGGCGCGTCCGCAGGGCGCACGTCCGCAAGGCGGCGCTGGCTTCCAGGCGCGTCCGCAGGGCGGCGTGGGTCGTCCGGCAGGCACGGGCATGAATCGCCCGAAGCCGGCTGTGCCGGATATGGCGCCCGCAATGGGCAAGGAGCGCGTCTCCAACTACGACCCGAACAAGAAGAACTACGTCCGTCAGCATGACCCGGAGCATGTGGCGCGCAACCGCAAGCAGCTCAGCCGCGATGCGGGTTACAGCGGATATGATGACGACGTGGTGCGCGGCGGCAAGCGCAGCCGCATGAAAAAACCGTCCGCACAGCAGATGATGGCGCCGATTAAGATTGAACACGCCTACATGAGCGGCGACACGATTGTCGTGCGCGACCTGTGCGAAAAGATCGGCAAGACCAGCGCGGAGATTATCAAGAAGCTCTTCCTGCTGGGCAACATGGCGACCATCAACAGCGAGATTGACTTCGATACCGCGTCGCTTGTCTGCGCGGATTTTGACATCACGCTGGAAAAGAAGCCGGAAGTGACCGCGGAGGATCAGCTGACTGCCGAGAACTTCGACGACAGCGAGGAGAACCTCCAGCCGCGTCCGCCGGTCGTGACCATCATGGGCCACGTCGACCACGGCAAGACGTCCCTGCTGGACTACATCCGCAATAGCCGCGTCACTGCGGGCGAAGCGGGCGGCATCACCCAGCATATTGGCGCATACACGGTCAAGATGAACGGCCGCGATATTACGTTCCTCGATACCCCCGGTCACGAAGCCTTCACGGCGATGCGCGCCCGCGGCGCACAGGCGACGGATATTGCGATTCTGGTTGTCGCGGCGGATGACTCGGTCATGCCGCAGACCATTGAAGCCATCAACCACGCGAAGGCGGCGAATGTGCCGATTATCGTGGCGATTAACAAGATGGATAAGCCGGAAGCCGATCCGGAGCGCGTCAAGACTGACCTGACGAAGTACGGCATCGTCTGCGAGGACTGGGGCGGCGACACGATTATGTGCCCCGTTTCCGCTAAGACTGGCGAGGGCGTCGATGAACTGCTCGAAATGATTCTGCTGCAGGCGGACACGATGGAGCTGCGCGCGAACCCGAACCGTCTGGGTCGCGGCGTTATCATCGAGGCGAAGCTGGACAAGGCGCGCGGCCCGCTGGCAACTGTGCTGATGCAGAACGGTACGCTGCATGTGGGCGACAACATCATTGCGGGTCTGGCGAGCGGCCGTGTCCGTGCGCTGATTAACGACCGCGGTGAGAAGGTCAAGGAAGCCGGTCCGTCCACACCTGTGGAAATCATGGGCTTCGATGAAGTGCCGTCTGCGGGCGACGAGATGCAGGCTGTCGGCGACGACCGTCTGTCCCGTCAGGTCGCGGAGGAACGCAAGGCGAAGGTCAAGGCATCCCGCGAGGCGACGATGGCGAAGGTTAGCTTGGAGAACATGTTCTCGAACATGGAATCCGGCAAGCAGACGACATTGAACCTGATTATCAAGGCGGACGTGCAGGGCTCTGTCGAAGCTGTCAAGCAGGCAATGGAGAAGCTGAGCAGCGACGAAGTGAAGGTGCATGTGCTGCACAGCGCGGCGGGCGCCATCACCAAGGACGACGTGAACCTTGCCAGCGCGTTCAATGCCATCATCATCGGCTTCAACATCCGCCCGGATGCGTCCGCGCGGGAAGCGGCGGAGCGCGAAAAGGTGGATGTGCGCCTGTACACCGTCATCTACAAGGCGATTGAGGACATGGAGCTGGCCATGAAGGGTCTGCTTGCGCCGGAGTACCGCGAGGTGCTGCTGGGCCATGCCGAGGTGCGCAATGTGTTCAAGATTACGGGCGCGGGCGTTATCGCCGGCTGCTACGTGACCGACGGCAAGGTGCAGCGCAATGCGCAGGTTCGCCTGCTGCGCGACAATGTTGTCGTGTTCGAGGGCAAGCTGAGCAGCCTGAAGCACTACAAGGAAGACGTCAAGGAAATGGCGGCTGGCTTCGAGTGCGGCATGAGTCTGGAAGGGCACAACGACATCAAGGAAGGCGATGTCGTCGAGTGCTTCATCATGGAGGAAATCCCGCGCTAAGGAATTCCTGATTCCCTTTACGCAACGCAGGAGGCAGGGCAAAGTCAGTTCCATTTGGCTTTCCCTGCCCCCTTTTTCAAACATCCGCAAATCCATTGCGGCAGGGCATGATTGCGTCGGCAGATGCGCAAACTAATGTTGCGATAAAAGTCAAGCTGCATGGGTGAGCGCTGCGAAGGGGTGTCGGGGGCGACCGCAAAGCCCTCTGGTCGCGCCTGCAGGCGCGAAATCCCTGCTTGCGGAAACAAGCAGCCATGTCTGAAAGACAAGCAGTTCGGTCGCGCCATCTGCGCGACACAGCATAGACGCTGGAAAGAGCAGCTTGGGGGCGCGTCTGAGGACGCGCGAAGTTTGGGCGCGGGACGCTTCGCTGCCGCGACTTTGCTTGACTTCTCCCTTTGAATAGGTTTGACGAGGAACAGTTGGGGCGTTGCCCCAAACCCCACAAGGGACGCTGTCCCTTGACCCTGCGAAGGGGCAAAGCCCCTCTCGACACCCATTGACCGGCAGAGCGGCTTGAGCGCGCTAAATCAACAAGTCTTTTCCGAAAGTTTTTCTTTTCCCTATCCCTACCTTTAGGAGGAAATCATGAGCTATCAGCGTATTGAACGCATTTCCGAGGAAGTCCGCCGCGAGGTGGACCGCATCATCCGCGACGAGGTCAGCGACCCCCGCGTGACCGGCACATTCTCCATCACCCGCGCCGAAGTCACCCGCGACCTCCGCTATGCTAAAATCTACGTCTCTGTGCTGGAGGACGATAAGCGTGAGCCGCTGATGAAGGCGCTGAAAAGCGCGGCGGGCTTTGTCCGCCATGAGCTTGGCAAGCAGATGGTCATCCGCTATGCGCCGGAAATCCAGTTCGTCAGTGACCAGAATATCGCCTATGGCGTGCATATCGCGCAGGTGCTGGCGCAGGCGCAGAAGAACCAGAGCGAAAATCAGCCGGAAGCGGCGGCCAACGAGGAAGAACCCGAAGCATGAATGGCTTTCTGAATATCCTCAAACCGCCGGGAATGACCAGCGCCGCCGTCGTAGGGTATGTCCGCCGCATGACGGGCGAAAAGCGCGTCGGTCATGCCGGGACGCTTGACCCCGAAGCGGCGGGCGTGCTGCCCATCATGATTGGGCGGGCGGCGCGGCTGTTCGACTATCTGGTGGATAAGGAAAAAACGTATGTGGCGGAATGTGCGTTCGGCGCGGCGACGGATACGCAGGACGCGACGGGCAAAATCACCGCGACGGGGGAGAATTACCCTGATTTTTCCGCCGTGCAGGAAGCGGCGGAGCACCTTGTCGGCGATATTGAGCAGCGCCCCAGTATCTTCAGCGCCATCAAGCAGGACGGCAAGCCCCTCTACGAACGCGCCCGCGATGGCGAGAATGTCGAAGCCCCGGTGCGCATCGTGCATGTGGAATCCATCGAATTGCACGAGGAAACGCCCGACCACGGCGTTCGCATGACGATTCGCTGCGGGCGCGGGACGTATATCCGCTCCATCTGCGACGATTTGGGGAAGCTGACGGGCTGCCCGGCGCATATGCGCTTCCTGCTGCGCGCGCAGAGCGGCGTGTTCACGCTGGACAGCGCGATGACGATGGAGGAAGCAGCAGCGTATCAGGCGCAGGGAACGCTGCAAAGTCATCTGCTGCCGCTGGATTACGGCATCCAGCACATGCCGCGTGCGGATGCGCCGGAATGGCTGCGCAAGCAGGTGTGCAACGGTGTGAAGCTGCCCGCGAAGAAGCTGCCCGGCGCATTGGCGCTGCCGGAAGGGCAGGTCACACGCGTGTATCTGCGGGACGAATTCTGGGGGATGGCGGCGCGGGAAGGGGAATTCCTCGTCTGGAAATGCCTGCTCCCGCCGGAGAAGGAGGAGAACAATGCGAATCATCCGTGACCCGAAGCGCCTGAACCCCTGCGTGCTGGTGCTGGGGATGTTTGACGGCGTACACCGCGGCCATCAGGCGCTGCTGATGCGCGGAGACGAGCTGGCGCAGGAGATGGTGTATCCGCTGGCGGTCTGCACCTTCCAGCCACACCCGCTGCATGTGCTTGCGCCGGAGAAAGAACCGGTGATGCTGACGACGCTGACGGAAAAAGCAGCGGTCATGCAGTCCTTCGGCGTGGACGGGCTGTGCGTGACGACGTTTACACGGGCGCGCGCCAATCAGTCGCCGGAGGACTTTATGGCGGAACTGGTGGAGGTGTACGCACCGGTTGTGATTGTGTGCGGTTTTAATTTCACCTTCGGCGCGGGCGGCAAAGGCAATGGACAGATGCTCAAGGAGTACGGCAAGAAGCACGGTTTCCGCACGGTCATTGTGCCGGAAGTCGTAATTGACGGCGAAACGGTGTCTTCCACGCGCATCCGCCGCTTGCTTGCGCAGGGCGATATGCACGAGGTCAACAACCTGCTCGGCCGCGGCTACAGCATTGCGGGGCGCGTTGAGGAGGGCAAGCAGGTCGGGCGCACCATCGGCTTCCCGACGGCGAACATCACCATTCCGCCGCACAAGGCGCTGCCCGCGTTCGGCGTGTATGCCTGTTATCTGGAAACGAGCGGCGGCATTTTCCCGGCGGTGGTGAATGTCGGGCGGCATCCAACGCTGCCAGAAGGGCACGTCACGGTGGAAGCGCATGTGCTGGATGAGTTCCTCTCGCTGTACGGGCGGAATGTCCGGCTGACATTCCTGAAATTCATGCGCCCGGAACAGAAGTTCGATAGCATCGAGTCACTGCGCGCGCAGATTGCGCACGATGCGGATGACTGCCGAGCATATTTCGCGCAATTGCAATAAACAAATCACCCGTGCGGGGGGCAGAAAAGCCGATGCACGGGTGATTTTTGTAATTGTGGTTATGCTGCCTTTGCATAGAATAGACTTCTCTCGCAGGCGCGAAATCCCTGCAAGCAGCATAAGTTTCATATGAAAAAGGAAGAAAAAAGCCTGCATTACCCCTCCAGCGCCGTTCGCAGACAAATCTCCAGCCCCTTCGCCGCATCCACGGCGGAAACGACATCCTCCGTCGGAATATGCACGAACACGCCCTCGCCGCCGACGGTCAGCCCGCGGTCAAGCAGCGTAAAATACAGGTCGTTGCACACATATGCCCCAGCGGTCAGGCTCAAATCAGCAGGAAGCCCGGCGAACTTCATGGCGTCCACCATGCGCAGGACGTTCAGGCGCGTCATGTGCGCATCGGGACGCTTCGGGTCAATCTTTTCGCCGGCGTACAGCACATCCGCATTGTCGGCAATCGCGGCGCGGCGGTAGTTTACCGCAATCAGCTCCGGCGTGATGGCCTTGCGTCCGCCTGCAACGCCGCAGCAGAGCGTGACTGCCGGGCGAATCCGCCGCATCATCTCCACCAGCAAATCGCCTGCCTGACCGTAGCAGACCGGCAACCGCATCCGGTATACGGCGTGCCCCGCAATCGTCTCCGGCAAAAGCAAAACTGCCTCCCATGAGGCATTGCGGCTGCTGCCGCCGAACGGTTCAAAGCCTGTGACAAGAATCGACATAACGCATCCCCTCCGCCCCTTATCATACCCTGCAATCGCTCGCAAGTCAATACTTGCCCCGTGCCGTCAAGTGTGTTATAATATAAGAGATATGCGCAAAGGAGGATTTCCCTATGCTGAAAAAAATCGCGTCCTTCACCATCAATCATGATACGCTCACGCCCGGCATGTACGTTTCCCGCATCGACGGCGACTGCGTGACCTACGATCTTCGGCTGAAATTCCCCAATCAGGGGGATTATGTGGCGCAGCCCGCCCTGCATACGCTCGAACACCTGATTGCGACGTTCGTGCGCTCTTCTACCGCATCGGAGCAGGTGGTGTATTTCGGCCCGATGGGCTGCCGGACGGGGTTCTACCTCATCCTCCGCGACAGCATGAGCAAGGCGGACGCTTTGCAGCTTGTGCGCGACGCATTCCGTTTCGCGGCGGATTTTGAGGGCGAAATCCCCGGCGCGAAGAAAATTGAGTGCGGGAATTATCTGGAGCATGATTTGACCGGCGCAAAGCAGGAAGCCGCGGCGTACTGCGGCGTGCTGTCCCGTTGTTCTGAAGCGACCATGGTTTATCCGGACTAAGGCAGGAGGCCGCGCATGAAGAAAATTGCAATGTTGGGCGACCTGCACGGCAACTTGACGGCGACGCTGGCAATGGAAAAGGCGCTGAAGGATTATCATGTTGATGAAATCTGGTTTCTGGGCGACGCGGTGGGCAAAGGGCCGCAGTCGCGCGAGACATGCGACTGGGTGCGGGCAAACTGCACCCGCTTCGTCGGTGGCAACTGGGATTATGGCATCGGCGGCAAGCGCTTCGCCGCGGATAACTATTTCTGGGATCAACTGGGCGAAGAGCGCATGAACTGGCTGAACACGCTTCCGCTGGACATGGACGAGTGGATTAGCGGCACGCATTTTCGCTTTTTCCACGGCCGCCCTGTAACGGATTTGATGCTTGTGCAGCACGACAAGAGTGTTCTGGCACAGCCTTTCACAGCGAACGGCAAAGTTTACGGCGGCGTAATTTTTGCCGACAGTCACCGTCCGTTCCTGCGGACGCTGGATGTGGGCTACATCGTCAATACGGGCAGCGTTGGCAACAGCATGGGCGTCCCGAAAGCCCACGCGGTGATTGTCGAGGGGGAGTTTGGCTCGCGTGAACCGGGCGTTCTGCTGATGTCGGTGATTTCTGTGCCATATGATAATGAAGCCGCGGCAGAGGTTGCGCGCAGGGATGCGCACCTCCCGCACCGGGAGGCGTACATTCGGGAAATCCTCACGGGGATTTATTCGCGGTGATGCTGGCGCTCCCCAGCACCCCTTGCGGGGGCATTGCCCCCATGCTAATTGATTTTGTTGTTGCAGAGGGAATCGCCTCTGCGGAGGCGACCAAAGGGCATGAAAACAGACGAATGTCTGCGGTCGCCCTTTGGAAACCTTCGGTCGCCACTCCTGTTAATTGATTTTTATCGAAGGCTTTTTAGTTAGTGTGCCTTTCGTTCTCCCAATAAACACTACCACATAGTAACATCCGGAGGCGAAGGCGAAGGGGTCAAGGGGGCGACCGCAAAGCCCCCTTGTCGCGCCCGCAGGCGCGAAACCCCTGCACAAACACGCGAGAGTAGTAAGAAAATGTCACCAACCAAATCGCGCGAAAGGGTCAAGGGAGGGGACTTCGTCCCGTTTCATTCTCCCTTGGGTGAATCAAAGAATGTTGATTGCTTGTGAAGATAAGAAGATGGAACTCGAACAGGGCATGACCGTTGAACAGTGCCTGATAAAGCTCGGTGTCAGCCGCGAAGGCGTGCTGGCCGTCCAGCAGGGCGGACGTGTGCTGGAAATGAACGCGCCCGTCACCCAGCCGGGGCTGCTCTACCTGCTCACCATGCATACGGAGGAAGGTCGGCGCATCTATGAGCGCTCGGTGCGCTTCCTTCTGCTTGCGGCGACGAACCGCGTCCTGCCCGGTCAGCGCGTCCGCATTGAGTATAGCGTCAGCGGGGGCGTGCTGCTGCGAATGCCCGGTCACGCCATCACGGAGGAGGAGACGCGCGCCATCGCCCGGCAGATGCATGCTCTCGCGGCGCAGAATCTGCCATTTGAGAAGAAAGAATGGACGCTCGATGACGCCATTGCCTACTTCGACGCGCAGGGGCAGGCGGATAAAGTCGCGCTGCTCTCCCGCCGAACAACGCCGTTCTTCCATATGTACGGGCTGGACGGTATGTGGGAGTACTTCTATGGCGCAATGGCGACACGCACGGGCATGACGCAGGTCTTTGAACTCACATGGCTGCCCGACCGCGGCATCGTTCTGCGTCTGCCGGCCGCCAATCACCCGGAGAAAGCCGCGCCGTATGTGCATCGCGCGGGGCATCTGGCAGTGTTTGACCAGTCGACGAGGTGGTGCGCGCTGCTGGGCGTCAACAACGCCGCCGACGTCGCGGAGATGATGGAGGGACACCGCTTCCGCCACTTCATCCGCCTGAATGAAGCGCTGCACGATAAGGCGATTGCCGACATCGCGGCGGATATTGCCATCCAGCACAAGAAAATCGTGCTGGTTGCCGGGCCGTCTTCGTCCGGCAAGACGACGTTCGCCCAGCGATTGGCACTCCACCTGAACGTCATCGGGCTTCAGCCGCTGGTGATTTCGCTGGATAACTACTATCTTGACCGCGACAGCATCCCGCTGCAAGAGGACGGCACGCTCGACCTCGAAGCCATCAGCACGCTGGATGTGCCGCTCTTCCGCCAGCATTTGGCGGAATTGCTGGATGGGCGCGAGGTCCTGCTGCCAACGTTCTCCTTCAAACTCGGCAAGCGCAATCCGGGCGGCACGCCAGTTCGCCTGCGGGAAGGGCAAGTGATGGTTATCGAGGGCATTCACGGGCTGAATCCGGCGCTGTCCGAGGGGCTGCACACGGAAGCCATCTACCGCGTGTTCGTCAGCGCCCTGACATGCTTGAACCTTGACGACCACAACCGCATCCGCACGACGGATGTCCGTCTGCTGCGCCGCATCGTGCGCGACATGCAGTTCCGCGCGACGCCGCCGAACAACACGCTTTCGATGTGGCCCAGTGTCCGCCACGGCGAAGAAACGTGGATTTTCCCCTATCAGGAGAACGCCGACCGCATGTTCAACACCGCCCTGCACTACGAGCTGCCCGTCCTGCGCCACTATGCCTACGACCTCTTGAAGGCGATTCCGCCGGAGAATGAGAACTATCTGGCTGCGCGCCGGCTGATTAAGACGCTGAACTACTTCCCGGATATTGACGAGGGCGTGCTGGCGGAAATCCCCCCGCTGAGCCTGCTGCGTGAGTTCATCGGCGGCTGCACGATTGAGGAAGCGTAAGCCATTTTGCTTGAAGGCTCAAAAGTGGCGATTCTCCCTGCAACGATAAAGTGTTACCGAATTGAAAAACAAGATTGCTTCGCTTGATGAAAGCGCAAAGCTGTGGTATAATAACGGCAGACGGAAGGAGGCTGATATTCCGTGTTCCAGATTGGAAACGAACGGGTTGCATTGGTGACGGATACGTCCTGCGATCTGTCGGATGAACAGCTCAGTCAATATGATATTCGCACCGTTGCGCTGCGTGTAGCGACCAGTCAGGGGGAATTCCGCGACCGGCTCGAAATCACGCAGGAGCAGCTTTATGATTTGCTTCAGCGGGAAGTACCGAAAACATCCCTGCCGCTGCCGGAGGATGTCAGCAACCTCTACCGCACCCTGCACGACGAGGGCGCAACGAGCATCCTGCACCTGTCCATCAGCGGCAGCCTGTCCGGAACGTTCAACATGGTCTCCCTGCTTGCGGAGGACTTTGAGGACATGAAAATTCATGTTTTCGACTCCAAAACGCTCTCCTGCGGGCTGGGGCTGCTGGTGCTGGAAGCGGCGGAATCGCTCCAAAACGGCATGTCGGTGGAGGATACCATCGCGCTGCTGGAGAAACGCCGCGAACATCAGCTGGGCGCGTTCGTCATCCGCACGCTCGAATTCCTGCGCAAGGGCGGGCGCATCGGGCGCGTTGAGGGCGCAATCGGCTCGCTGCTGCAAATCAAGCCGGTCATCTACGTGAACGACGAAGGTGTCTACAACACGCTGTGCAAGGCGCGCGGCTTCTCCAACGCGCTGACGGCGATGGTGGACGAGATCATCCGCCGCTATCAGGGTCACAAGGTGCGTCTGGCGGTGGTGCATGGCGCGGCATATGACGATGCCGTGAAACTCCGCGACCGCCTGATGGAGCGGCTCGACGTGGTGTCGAGCTTCATCAGTCCGGTCAGTCCCGCACTGGCGATTCACACCGGGCCGGGGCTGCTTGGCGCGATTGTACAGCTGGCGGAATAAAGGAAAAATGCATCAATTGCATATCTCGGCGGCTCTGCTGATTTTCGGAAAGAAGAAAGTCGGCAGAGCCGCTTTGCTTTGGAAAATTTCCACCCGCTTCGTTTTCAATGGCAAACGAAGAAGGATTCTTCATGGCACATAAAGGGGAGCACAAATAGCCAACAGTTCGCGTGGCAACGTAGTGCTGCTATGCTGCGTTTTATTCGCATTAGTCAGAATGCAAAAAGCCACTGCGCATCTTGCCGCATTTTCATCTGGAAAGAGTGTATAATACGCCTTCTCACCCCACGACGGAAGGCGCGGAAATTCCGATGGGCGGGCGACAGAAGTGCGGAAACCCGAAGAAAAAGTCTGCTTTTTGATGCGCTGATTCCACCTGTAATTCACCCGGCATGTAATATCCCCTTGCAATACACGATTGCCTATGTAGTGTTTTTGTAAATTCCAACTTCTTTTGTGTTTTCGCTGTATTTTTGCGCGAAATGTGTCGAAAGATAACACATGCTACTTTTCTTTTCCTGCAAAATGTGCTAAAATAGGCATACGAGAACTTCCAGTGGTGCAGTTTAGGCGTCAGGATGCAGCGCTGGAAGGCCGTTTTTCAATCATGGTATGCGTGAAGGGTATCGTGTATTGATTACAATAACCATTTTCTGACACTGACGCTTTGCTAAGGAGGTTTTTCCTGTGGATGATGCGAAATACCCTGCTTTTGATACCAAACCCTACCGAATCGTGAAGAGCCGCAGTGAGGCAAGCGTGCCCGTGAACGTCGCGCCGACGTACTACATCGTGGCTTCTGATTTACAGGGCTTTCCCCTACAGCAGGCGATTCCGCTCGTCCAGATGTCCACCAACGCTCAGCTTGCCCCTCGCCCGCCCGAAAATCAACTGCCGCCGCTGCCTGTGCCGAGACCGGGTACGCCGATGCGGTGGTATATCGCCAGCCTGCTGCGGTGTCTGGGTGTTCCGGCGCGGCTGTCGGGGTTCAACTATCTGGTGGAAACGCTGCTGCTGCTGGTGAATCGCCCGTTTGAGACGCGACTGGTGACGGGCGAGGTGTACCCGGTGGTCGCGAAGCAGTGCAACACCACGCCCATCGGGGTGGATCAGGCGATTCGCACGGCGGTCAACCAGACGTGGCAGGAGCAGAACATACCTGTGTACTGCGCGCTGATGGGGCGGAGTCCCGCGCCGCACGAGCCGCGCCCGACGAGCTGCGAGTTTCTGGCGAATGTGCTGATGTATGTGAGGATTCAGATGGCGGAGTGCCATTACTGATAGGGAACTGATGGCGAATAGAAGAAAGACTGTCTGCGCGGAGCGGGCAGTCTTTTTGAGTGCGCCCGGCGGCGCACGTTTCTAAAGGGTGAAAGACCCGAATCCGCCCGGTAGCGGGAAGGAGAAAGCTGAAGGCAAGGGTGTCCGTCGTGAGGCGGAATCTGAAGAAAGTCGGATGTGGGAACAGACTAACCACGGGCAAACCTCTGGCCTGACGAACAGAAACCGCATAGAAGGCTATATGCGAGGGTAAGGCTGCCCAACAAGTCGAAGCCCAATAGCTACACGGAATCGCATGTGGTAAATGCGGCAGGTAGATGGAGGGAAAGAAACGTGTGGTACCCGGGGAGGTCTGCGCGGAATGCGCCGAAAGGCGTAACCACAGTCGCAAGGCTGTGCTGAACGCGCAGAAGTCAGCCGAAGCCATAGTACCTTGGGGGAAAAATTCAAGGGAAGGGCGGAACCAATACAAGCCGGAGTAATCGAGGGAAGGAGGACGGCATGAAGAACGCAGAAAACGTCAGAAGCTGCCCGCAAAGAGACAGCACGGAATGCGAAGGGTATGCGGGAGCGCAGAGTGCCGTCCAGCCGGGGAAAGAAGAAACGGCAGGCAGAAGCCAGAAACTGCTTGAAGCAATTCTGTATAGAGATAACCTGAACAGGGCTTACAAGCGGGTAAAGGCAAACAAGGGAGCGCCGGGAGTGGACGGGATGACCGTAGAAGAAGCGCTTCCATGGCTCAAGGAACACGGCAAAGAAATGAGCGAAGCAATCCGAAGCGGAAAGTACAAGCCAACGGCGGTGAGACGGAAGGAGATTCCGAAGCCGGATGGAGGAGTGCGCAAGCTGGGGATTCCCACGGTCAAAGACCGGATTGTGCAACAGGCAATCGCTCAGCAGCTCATGCCACTGTACGAACCGAAGTTTTCGGAAGGGAGCTATGGCTACCGGCCAGGAAGAAGTGCGCAGGGTGGCCCACTGTCACCTTTATTGGCGAATGTGTACCTGAACGAATTTGACTGGGAATACGAAGGGCGCGGCGTGCCGGTGATTCGGTATGCGGACGACATCGTATTACTGTGCAAAAGTCAGAGAGCGGCGGAAAGGCTGCTGGAAAGCAGCATCCGCTATCTGGAAGGGAAGCTGAAACTGAGGGTGAACCGGGACAAAAGCCATATCGCCAGGGTGAATGCGACGAAGAACTTCAAGTTTCTGGGCTTCGCATACGGCAAAGGCAAGGATGGACTGTTCATTCGTGCCCATCCCAAAGCCCTGCTGAAAGCGAAGAACAGGATGCGCGCAATCACCAAGCGAAACCGCGGAGTTAACGTCCGAAAGGTCATGCAGGAAATAAAGGTCTACATGACCGGATGGCTGAACTACTACGGGATAGCGTCCCTAAAGACGAAAATGCGGGAATGGGATGAATGGCTGCGGCACCGAATCCGCGCATACATCTGGAAGCAATGGAAGAAACCGAGGACCAAACTCAAGAACCTCATGAAGCTCGGTGTGCCGGAATACTACGCACATATGGCCGCCAACAGCCGCAGAGGCTATTGGTTTACGGTGAACGCGGGAGCCGTGACAAGAGGCATAACAAACGAAAGACTCACACGCGCGGGATTCTTTGAACTCTCCCCGGCGTATGAGTCGATTCAGACTGCTTGTATTGGACGCGCCGTGTACCGAACGGTACGCACGGTGCGGTGAGAGGACGGGGGTTAATCACCCCCTCCTACTCGATTTCCGATGATTTCGTGGCAGCTGACTTGCAAATCCGACAGAGTTGTGCTACTATTTTGTCAGTTGTCCAGCCTCCCATTATCGTGCCGAAAAAGCTGCCCGTCACGGGCGGCAACCTCTGCGCAATCAATCTGTTAAGAGATTGATACTGTTTCCGGATTCGCCCGCGCTGTTTCTCTTCTGGCGTGCGAGCGCAGCACTGCGTTTTATTCACGTTAGCCAGAATGAAAAACTCGCTTCGCATCTCAGCACATTCTTGTCTGGAAATAGTATGTAGAACCAGCAATGCTGCTCACAACAAAGAAGGAGTATCCTATGCGTGAATACACCCCCGAACGGCTGCGCCACCTGACCCTGCTGGCGGAAAAATATCCTACCGCCTTGTCCGCGTACAGCGAAATCATCCGCTTGGAGGCGCTGCTCCGTTTGCCCAAGGGCACAGAGCATTTTATGAGCGACCTGCACGGCGAGCATGAAGCCTTCATCCATATTCTCAACAGCGCGTCGGGGGTCATCCGGGAGAAAATCGACCGTCTGCTGGGCGATACGACCCCGCCGGAGGAGCGCGCGGATTTGGCAACCCTTATCTACTATCCGCGGGAGAAGCTGCCGGAATTGAAAGCGCGTCAAAACGACCTCGACGGCTGGTATCAGCGGGTGCTGCTGCAGCTGATTGACCTCTGCCGGCTGGTGTCCAGCAAGCACACGCGGCGGCATGTGCGCGCTGTGATGCCCAAGGAGTGCGGTCACATTCTCGACGAGCTGCTCCACGCGCATTTCGAGGATCACGACAAGGAACAGTATTATGGCGAAATCATTGCGAGTATGCTGCGCTATGGGCTGGCGGATCAGTACATCATCGCTCTGTGCGAGGTGGTGAAGCGGCTGGCGGTTGACCGGCTGCACATTGTGGGCGACCTGTTCGACCGCGGCCCGCGTCCGGATATGATTCTCGAACGCCTGTACCAGTACCACGATGTGGACTTCCAGTGGGGAAATCACGATGTGGTGTGGATGGGCGCGGCGGCGGGCAGCCCGCTGTGCATCCTGACGGTGCTGAAAACGACGCTGGCGTACAACAACGTGGATACGCTGGAGCGCGGCTACGGCATTCCGCTGCGCTGTCTGGAGCATTACGCGGAGGAATACTACGCCCAGAGTGACCTGACCCGCTGGATGCCGCACGCCGACCCGAATGCGACCGACGTCCGCCCGGCGAACCTCGCGCGCGTCGCCCGGATGCATAAGGCGGTCACGGTGCTGATGCTGAAACTCGAAGCGGAGGTGATTGCCCGCAACCCCGATTTTGAGATGCAGGGGCGCGACTATCTGCGCCAAATCGACTATGACGCCGGAACGGTGCGCTGCGGGGGCAAGGTATATCCGCTGCTGGACTGCGATTTCCCGACCGTTGACCCGACTGCGCCGGAGCGCCTGCTGCCGCGCGAGGAGGACATTATCGCCCGACTTGTACGCGATTTTAAGGGCAGCGAAAAGCTGCAAAAGCACGTCGAATTCCTCTTTTCACAAGGCTCGGTGTACAGCTGCGTGAACGGCAATCTGCTCTACCACGGCGCTGTGCCGATGGATGAAGACGGGCAGTTCACCGCCGTGCGTTTCTGGGACGCGGAGTACAGCGGCAAGCGCTGGTTTGACTGCTGCGACCGCTGTGCGCGCATGGGGTACTTTGCGCCGGAGGGCAGCTGGCAGCGGCAGGTCGGGCAGGATTTCCTGTGGTATCTGTGGTGCGGCGCGGTGTCGCCCATTTACGGGCGGAGCGCCATGACGACCTTCGAGCGGCTGTATATCGCTGATCCGGCGACACATGCGGAAATCAAAAATCCGTATTATCGGCTGATTAACGACCCGGCGAATGTCGAGCGCATTCTGGCGGAATTTGGGCTGACTGCGCCGAACAGCCACATCGTCAATGGGCATGTGCCGGTTCGGGCGATTGAGGGCGAGAAACCGGTCAAGGGCGGCGGCAAACTGATTGTCATCGACGGCGGATTTTGCAGTGCGTATCACCAAAAGACAGGCATTGCGGGCTACACGCTGGTCTACAACAGCCACGGCATGACGCTGCGGACGCATCAGCCGTTCGAGAGCATCGAGAAGGCGATTCACGAGGATGAGGACATTGAATCATCAAGCGAACGCATCTACACCGCGCCGCGCCGGATTCTGATTGGCGACACGGACGAGGGGCAGCGCAAGCGCACGGAAATCGACGATTTGGAGGCGCTGACGGAAGCGTATGGGAATGGGTTAATCCGCGAAAAAATGGAATAAACGCAAACGGCGCATCCTCCTGTTTGGAGCGGTGCGCCGCAATGCTTCCTATTTATAATGCCAACTCTTCGCCGTCCTCCGTCAGCTTTTCCAGCACGCCGTTGTGCATCAGCCATGCTTCGCCGCACAGCATTTCGTCGCCATCGCGCGAAAGGATATAGCTGCCGTCGGGCAGAATATAGAACGTATGTCCAGTGCTGTCGGCAGCGGTGATGTCCTCAAAGAGCCGCAAGCCGTCCAGCACATTGTCCTTCACCTGATTGTAGTGCGGCAGGATGTTCCGCGTCGTCAGCCCCAAGCCGGGGATGAAGCGCTGATAATCCGGGTCAACCGCTTCGCCGGGTTCTTCCGGCTGGGCGTAGACGACATCGGCGCAGTTCATACTGCCCGCGCTGATGCCGATGATGACGCCGTCAAAATCCGCCAGCAGGTTACGCAAGTCCATCGACGCGAAAAAGGCGTTTTCGGTCGGTACATGCCCGCCGGAGAGCAGGATTACGCCGCTTTGCGCGACAAGCTCCGCCGCATCACCGGCGTTCCGCCTGTCCAGTACGCACACATCCTCCAATTCGATTTCCGCCGCCGCGAAACAGCCCTCAAACGTCGCCGCCATTTCGTCATTGCCCGCGAAAGCATCCGGGTCGCTGGCGATAATGAGCAGCTGCGCGCCCGGCTCAACGCTGGCGCGGAGGTTCTCGACAAAGCCGTTGCGCGCGTCGAAAATACAGGGAAGGTCAAGCCCTTCGGGAACGTTATTGTCGCAGGGGCTGCTGGTCAAAAAGAGCGTCATGCGGGAAAATCCCCCTTCTATCAGTCGCTGAATTGCCGAAAGGATTCGACGCGGAAGACGGAAATTCCTGCTGAATCGCGCGGGCGGGGGCTATCGGCAGAAGAATTCTATTTGGCGGATGAAAAAATCCGCATTTCTTTCGCTTCGGGCGCAAAAAAGGCTTTTCATCCGCACAAATTTGTGATACAATGAAGATGGCTATGCACGCGCATGAGCCTACTTTGCCGTTTGCTGAAAATGGCAGGTGTGTTTTGACTGAATCCGTGCCGCGGATTTGGAAATAGAGAACCCACAGACACCGAAACAATTGGAGGAATTGATTCATGATTACTGCTGGCGATTTCAAAAAGGGCATTACCGTGGAATGGGACGGCGGCGTCTGGACCATCGTTGACTTCCAGCACGTCAAGCCCGGCAAGGGCGCGGCTTTTGTCCGCACCAAGATTAAGAACGTGATGACCGGCGCGGTGGTTGAGCGCTCCTTCAACCCCACCGACAAGATGCCCAAGGCTATCATCGAGACGAAGGAAATGCAGTACGTCTACAATGACGGCGAACTGTACTACTTCATGGACGTGGAAACCTACGACCAGATCCCGATGTCGCTGGACAAGGTGGAGGACGCCATCCCCTATGTCAAGGAAGGCACGAATGTGACCGTCCGCTTCTTCAAGGGTCAGCCCTTCTCCGTGGAAGCGCCGAACTTCGTTGTGCTGGAAGTGACCGACACCGAACCCGGCTTCAAGGGCGATACGGCTTCCAACACCTACAAGCCCGCGACGCTGGAAACCGGCTACTCCCTGCAGGTGCCGCTGTTCGTCAACACGGGCGACAAGATCCGTATTGACACCCGCACCGGCGAGTACATGGAGCGCGCGTAATTATCTGACTATAAGTTCAAACCGGCTCGGTGGACAGACTTCCTCCGAGCCGATTGTGATACAAACAAAACCATCATTAGGAGGGTTGGACATGAGCAAACTGACGGACAAAGTGAGCTACCTGAAGGGCCTTGCGGCGGGCATGAAGCTCAACATGGAGAAGGACAGCAACAAGCTGCTGCTGGAAATCCTCGGCGCAATGGGCGACATGGCGGAGGAAATGCAGCGCATGGACGAGGCGCACAGGGAGCTGCAGGACTATGTTGAGTCAATCGACGATGATTTGTCCGACCTGACGGAAACGCTCTTCAGCGACGAGGAAGAGGACGACGAAGATGCCGATGACGCGGACGAATGCGACTGCGAGGACTGCGCGGACGACACAGACGATGAGGATGATGCCGCCGAGGAGGAAAATCCCGACGACGACCTGATTGCCTACGCCTGCCCGAACTGCGGCGCTGAGCTGACTTTCCACGCCAACGACGTTGACTTTGACGAGAATACCCTCTGCCCGAACTGCCATCAGCCGATTTTCCCGGAAATTGACGAGGACAGCGAGGAAGAGACGGAAGAGTAATTTCCTAAATTAAGGCACCACCGCACAATTCGGCGGCGCGTCTGGCGATGTCTTTTCCGCCATCTGCATCATGCAAATTTCTCGATTTACCGCCAGTAAA
>JABLTM010015178.1_pt1 | contig 19193 bp, 20 predicted proteins | sample 7160121 | NCBI WGS metagenome assembly JABLTM01 (sample SAMN14651224, study PRJNA627086) | human gut metagenome | isolation source: feces | host: Homo sapiens
ACAAAAAAGAATGTGATAAAATAGAAAGAAAACGGAGGGTTCGGAATGAAAGAACGAAAACATGAAGCGCCGCCACGCTATGATGCGGCGTTCAAGGAAGGTGCCATCCGGCTGGTGGCCGAGGAAGGTCGCCCCATGCGGGAGGTGGCGGAAGAATTGGGCGTCTGCACGGATACCATCCGGAATTGGCTCAAAGCGTCCGGCATCCAGCCGAAAGAAACCGAGCGGCAAAACCGCATAGAGCGCCGCCAGCGGGATCTGGAGGCGGAAATCAGATCCTTGCGCAAGCAGCTGGCGCAGAAAGACGAGGTCATCGAGATCCTAAAAAAATCCGTCGGCATACTTTCCAGACCATAGAGGACAAATACAGATTCATCCAGTCTTCATCTGCGGGAGTCTCTGTGGATCAGCTATGCCGACTTCTGGAAATCTCCCGCAGCGGCTACTACGCCTGGCTTCATCGGGGCATCAGCCCCAGAAAACTGCAGGATCAGCAGCTGTCCCGTCAACTCATCACTCTGCATCAGCAGCAGCCAGCCTCCGGGCTGGACACCCTGTTTCACATGATCCGGAGGAAAATAGTCTGCTCCAGAAAGCGGATTTATCGGCTGATGCGGCAGCTGCACATCCAGTCCGCACGCAAATTCGCATACAAGCGCACCACCAACTCCGAGCATTCCCATCCTGTTGCACCGAATCTGCTGAACCGGAATTTTCAGGTTTCTAAGCCAAATACTATCTGGGTTGGTGATATTACATATATTCCAACCGGGCAAGGATGGCTTTATCTGGCAATCATAAAAGATCTCTGCACCAAGAAGGTGGTGGGGTATGCGTTTTCCAACCGCATCGATACGGCGTTGACCCTGGCGGCACTTCGCATGGCTGTAAAACGGGAGCATCCGGCACCGGGGCTGATGTTTCATTCGGATCGGGGCGTGCAGTATGCGGCAGCGGCATACCGGGAAGAGCTCGAAAAACTGGGATTTGTGCAGAGTATGTCCCGGAAGGGCGAACCACACGACAATGCGGTGGCGGAAAATTTCTTCAGCTGCCTCAAATGTGAACTGGTATATCTGACCAGCTATGCAACCCGTCGGCAGGCGCAAAATTCAATTTTTCGGTACATTGAAGGATTTTATAATCCAGTGCGTCCTCATTCTTCCATTGGCTGGTTATCCCCGATGGAGTATGCCTGGCAGTTGAAGTGGCAAAATGTCGCATGAGCATACCGGAGCAATCCGACGATTCATTCGACTTTTGTGTGCTTTTTTGTGTCTATTTTACCGGGAAGGGGGCAATACCGTCACACTCTAAGCCTTTGGCGATTTTCTTGCAGCTTGCGCCTTCCAGATATCCTGTTGGATTCTGCAATTGAAATCGCTGATTGGCTTAATAAAAATGATTTGCATTTGCCGGACAACATCAGAACACTTAATTATTTTCAAGCGATAAATAGAAAAAACCATTGGAGAAAGAGGAAAGGCAACAGCTCCGTATGTTAGTCGAAAGTAAATTGGAGTATGAATCCACTTACGTTGGAGCTTATTTACTGCTGGGTGATTTAGAAGTTGCTCAAGTACATTATGAATGTATGGATAAGAAGGAACATGAATCTTTTCGAAATTTTCCTATTTACAACTTTTTTAAACAGGATGATTTGTCTATGGAAAGTAAAAGATAATGATCAGTCGGCAAAACGGAAAGGAGCATATTCTCTGGAAAACCAGGTAAAATGGGGCAGTACGCCTTATAAAATCGAAAATATATATGTTCTAAGCGGTTGTGGTGATATGCCACGACCGTTTTTTTATTTTCTATATGATCTCAAGATGCACGATGAATCCATCTCGATTGACAGATTGCATTGTGTTTTAGCAAATAATCATTTGTTAATTTTGCACAACTTGAAGCGTAGAATTGTTGAATAGATATGCAATCATACAGTTTATGCAGGGAACTGTTGACTGTATAGTTGGAATGGATGTATAATTTAATTGGATAATCTATATAATTTTGATTTGCCGAAGAAGAAACTGTTTTTTTGTGAAAGGATTCGTTATGAAATTACCAAATATACTGCTGACATCTGCCGTATGCTGCCTCTGTGTTTGCTTTTTTGGCTGCGCTGCACAGGATCCCAATTCATCCACCACCTCCAGGTTAAATGAATGGCAGATGAATTTGTTGGAAGCGGAGGGACTTCCCACGGAATATGACCAGCTTACAGTGAAACAGCAAAACACGATCGACCGCGTTTGGAAGATGATTTCCTATCTGAACAAAAAATATGATGAAGAATTTGTGTATGTGGATTACATTCCGCCGGAGCTGAATCAATCCGAAACGCTGACGGCATATCCACGCAGCACCGGTTCCGGAAACGGGAAATACCTGGTGACGGTCAAAACCACCAGGGGCGGCTTCAAGGACAACTACTTCGATTTCAGTGTGGAGGATCTGGCGGAGGAGCTGACGAACGAATTTTTGACAGAGCACTTCGGCGATTCATACAAGTATTTTGTGTCCCCGTTAGCTTGCGATGTCAAGATGTCAGAAATGGAAGACGGCAAGTTTCAGTGGAAGTACGGCGCAGAAAATCAAATCTTTCTGCTTGAAGAGTTGTGCAGTGTTGACAATCTGGAGGAATTCGCGGTCGAATATGCACAGTTTTTGTATGACCACGAGCTATCGGGGTGGCATAGAATAGAAGTGCTCAGGGAGTTTCCCGAAGATGAAGCCATATGGGCAGGAAAGGGGGTTGATATATATGGAAGTCCGGACAGGTGGAGCACAGGATTTTATTGTTTGAGCGCCAATTCTGATCACCATGCACCCACGGTATTTCATACAGATTATCACAAGTATGATCTGGACGCAGAATGGTATCTTGCGCAGGAGTTCAATATAACCAGGGACTATTCTGTTGACGAATTTTTATCAAAATACAATTAAAGGGAGGATTTTAAAATGATCAATCTGACGGATATGGAACTTTGTATGCTGGAACAGCTGACCTATTTGGATGAGGAAGTGGCAGCTGCCGCAGGTGTGAACACTAAATTTGGAAAGATAAATGATGGAATGGTTAATAAAACCATTGGCGATATTCTTTCAAATGCAAGGAATTTGAGTTGTAGCTTAAAATAAGTAAGGTGATGCTATGAAAAATGTGTGCAAAATATTGTTGGTTATGTGCTGTGTCTGTCTGTGTTCTTTTTCTGGCTGTTATGAAAAAAATGATTTGTATGAAAAACTTGATACTAAAAAAGCTGAACAAGTTGCGCTTGAATACATGATTGAAAAATATGGAGAGGGATTTAGCGTTGTCAGTAGTAAAAAAGAATACGAAGCAGGCTATGTGCCAGCTTCAATCCAATCCTATTGGTGTGATGTTGAACTTACACTTAAAGATTCAGAGACAATGGATAATTATATAGTCCGTGTAACTTTAAAAGATAATGGCGAGAAACCAGATTACGTTATAGAATGGGACAATTATATGACTTCTCTTGTATCGTCTCTTGCAAAAAGAGATATTAACGGTTTCTTTTCTGAAGCCAGTATAACTAATTATTTTATTCATTACTTTTATATTAGTGAAATTGGAACTGCCGGCGGATTTAAACCTGATTTCAATATTGATATTGAAAAGGATACTTTGAATTCTATCTTTGAGAAAAGTGGTATATGGCTCTATTTTAACTTATATATTCCTGAATCTGCTTATAAAAAGAGTATAGTGTCAGAATTTGAAAAAGCTTTGAAATCAGATTTGTCACATGTGACCGCAGATGATTATGTCAGTGTATCAGTTTTGTCTTTCGATGATGATTATTATTCTGAAATTAAAAAACTTAGTGAAAGTGGAAATGAACTTCCGCAAAATTATGAGTATAAATCGACACACGAGGAAACAATTAAAATAAACTGAATTAAGGAGAATCAATCATGAGTTTATCAAATAGACAACTTATCTTACTTGATACGTTGGATCATTTTTGATATAGTTGTTTTTACCAGTTGCAATAGTTTTCATTTTCAAGCAAACTGTATTTTCACTCTGTTTATAGCAATCCTCCACGCATAGCATCATTTGTTCTTCCACGCAGCAGCGCAATCGGTCTGCATCGCACATAGTGCCACAGGATCCCCATATCCATTGCCAGGAACACCAGAAGCAATGCTCCCAGCGTCCATCCGCCGATTTGCAGATATTCCCGCAGCGGAAGGGCAAGATGCATATGGATCAAAGCATATGTAATGCGGTCAATCACTGTGAGCGCCCCAAAGGACACAAACAAGGATAGAACGGTGGATATCAGCAAGCCAAACAGTAGCTCCAGATAGGAAACCAGCAGCAGACCGGGAATGGGCATGCCAACTGCCCGGAGCATGCCATATTGACGGCACTTGTGATTCGCCTCTTCCGCAAGAATCCGGTACAGGTTCAGCAAAATTGCCAGCAGCACCAAGCATCCAAACACAGACAGCAGCCGCTCTATGATCAGATGGATCGCATTGATATTATAATAGTACTTGGCACGGAGCCAGGAGAAATGGTTGATGGAAATGCCCTGATCCTCCAGCCGGGACAGCACATCCGTAATGTGATCATAGCTTTTGATGGGCAGCTTTACTTCGGCAGAATCCAGCTGAAACAGCCTGGTTGTGTGCTCGTTGCCCTGTACGAAAATCTGGGGCATCTCCGCAAGTCCTGTACACCGGAACAGATCCCGGTTGATGACTCCTGTCAGCCGGTAGGATTCCAACAGGGGCTCTCCATCTACAAGTATGGAGAGTTTCGCTCCCAGATACTGTGCTGGATCCCCTGTAAGGCCGAACTTCTCCAACATATAATCGCTGATGAGGATATCTCCTTGCCCGAGCTGCGCCGTACCGCACAAAAGCCACTGGGCATCCGGATACCGGTATGCGAACTCTGTCAGATCATTTTGAGAAACAATCTGCTCCGAATAGACCGCCCATATACGAAAGGGCACCGTAGTCGGTTCAGCCTCCCGTCCCGCCTCGAAGAAATCGTAAGAATAATCATTGATGCCCGGATGGGCTGTCCCGTCCAGCATCAGGGTCACGAACCGATTGTTTACAAAAATCCACTCCTCCTGCCGCCCCAGCACCTGTACCAGATTCGGCTGGGCAACAACCACCGGCTGGGCGATCTCATCCCACTGGACGGCTTGCTGAAACGCCCGGCTTTCTATTGGCTGACTGGATGCATCCAGGCTCAACATTACCGTTTCATAATTGGAGGAAAGTGTGCCGTAAATATATGCATCGTGTGCACTGCGCAATGCGGTGGTCAGTACCAGCCACACCACCAGCGCACAGGAGATCAGTAGCATATTGATAAAGACCCGCAGAGTATGCCGCTTTTTTCCCAGCATCGTATACGCCGCAATTCTGGCGCAATGTGTTATACGCATACAGTCCCCCTATTGGTCTTCCTGCCGGATCAATTCCACCAACTCCGGCGCAGCGTATGTCTTTTGAGAGAAAATACAGGTCAGCCACAGCAATCCGGAGGTGATCAGAAGGATCAGCAGGGAAAAGGGGTTCCACACACGTTCAGAGATTTTCACATCCGTAAACAGTTCATTCAGCAGATTGCCTACATATCGGTTCAGATAGGGCGCAAGCAGCATGGCTGCAAGAAACGCCACACTCAGCAGCGCCTGCATGAGCATGCACACCGTCAGAAGCATGCTCCGGTTTTGCATACCCAGCGCTTTGCACACGGCGAAAAAAGCAGTTCGTCTGTGAAAATAGCTTCGTGAGATGGTGAACACCATGCCGACTTCCAAAATGCACAAAAATACACAAACTACATATAAAGCGTAGACCAGAAGCATCACACTGTCCATAAATTCCTGGGCTTCATCCGGAAAGATCCGGTTTGCCCGGAGTTCCGCCAGAACATTCTGATAATCCTTCAGATTCAGCGGTGCCAGGGTCACCTGCATGCTCTCCACTGTATCCAGGGATTGCAGGTACAAGGGCAGGCTGACATAATAGGTATACAAATAGATGTTCTGTTGATAGATCCCTGCAATCTGACAGGAAATGCTCTGCGCCGCCGTACTGTCTGCACAAAAGGACACGGTATCTCCGCATACTGCACCCAGCTGTGCCGCTGCATCCTCTGACAGCCAAATGGCAGCATCTGCATCGTCCTGCCGTGCCGGTGCTCTGCCGGCAATCAACTGCTGCTCCATCTGTACGGCGTGGAACGAGTGCTCCTCCGGCAGCCAGCGGATCACGCCTCCTTGAAAGGGGAGGCTGCATGCGTCGCCATTCTCCAGTACCTTCTGGGGGCTCCAGTTGGAGGGTAATCCGATGGCCGTTGCCTCCAGAAAGGAAATATGATAGTCCATCACCTTCACCGGCATCGCATCCACAACGGAAAGCTGATCCAGGGGCAGTCGCTGAATCACGATGTTGCCCTCCCCGGTGGCTTGCATATACTCTGTGATCTCCCCGGGCACACGCCTTGCCAATGTAAAGATGGAGATCACAGCGGACAACAAAATGGCGGAGATCACCCCGAAGAAAACAAATCCCTTCCACTGGGTGCGTAATTCATACCAGGCGAGGATGCCAACCTTACAACAGCGTTTCATGCAGCACACGACCATCCTTCATTGTAAGTTTCCGTTCTGCCCGGTTGGCGTCCTCTTCGCTGTGAGTAATCAGAACAATGGTTTTCCCCGTCCCATGCAGCCGGTCAAACAGCTCCATGATAATGGCAGTATTCTCGGAATCCAGATTTCCGCAGGGTTCATCTGCAAGGAGCAGCTTGGGCTGATTCACCAGCGCTCTTGCAATGCTGACCCGCTGCTTTTCGCCGCCGGACAGAGAATCCGCCCGCTGCCGTACCTTTCCGGATAATCCCACTTCCTCCAGCGCAGACAGGATCCGACTGCGCCGTTCCGCTGTTCCATATCCGGCAATCAGCAGGGGAATCTCGATATTCTGGTACACCGTATAGCTGGGCTCCAGATAAAACGCCTGGAATACATAGCCGATCATCTGGTTCCGCAGCTGCGTCTTTTTGCGCTCCGGATAACGAAGCACCTGTTCCCCGTTCCAGATCATGCTGCCGCCGGTGGGGGTATCGATCAGCCCCAGCATATTCATCAGGGTGGACTTGCCGCTGCCGGATTTTCCTACAATGGCAACGTACTCTCCCTGCTCCAGGCTAAAATCTACATGATTCAGTGCCATCTGACTCTGCGTACCGCTGCGATACTCCTTTTGCAGATCCTTACATGTGATCCAAGGCATACTGTCCTCCTGTTCCGTCATATAAAAAGGCAGCACCCCCAAGCACGCCCCGGAGGATGCTGCCAGTTTTATGTTTGATTACTCTTGCAGTACATAGTACCCATCTCCGAAGCCGATGGTTCGATCGTCCCCGTAATAGGTAAGTCCCAGTCCCCAGATGGGTTCCCCGTTCTCGTTTTTCGCATTCAAGTTGACATCTGTTCCGTATAACTCTTCCAGATCATATGGAACCTCCAGTCCATCATATGCCGCAAAATCAAAGTGATTGGCTTCATCGATGATCCTGTTTTTTTCCGCATCTGAAAGTTGAAGTCCCTCCTTCTTCACTTCTGCTGACGCAGCAAAGATACGGCTGGCAATTGCAAACGGAGCGCAGGAGGAATAGTCCCCATTCTGGATCCGGAAGGTGTGCGCATCCACAGTGATCTGGGAGGTGCTCCCGTCCTCATAGGTGTACACATAGGTGCCGAATGGGACTGAGGCGCTCTGCTGTTCCGAATCCGTCTTGCTGCATGCGCTCAGACATAGAGTCACAGCAAGGCAAAAGAGCGGCAGCCGTTGAACTCTGTTCTTCATATGAAAACTCCCTGCTTGATTCGCAATCAATCATAATAGAAGATTGCCTTGCCCTCTTTATTTCCATCTCCGTCCAAGTCTAAGGTTTTCCAAAAAATCTCACCGGAAAAAGTGCTATATCGGCCATTTACCCCCCATTGCAGACCGCTTACCGAAGTGTAACCACCCTTCTTGGGTGTTCCACTCCAAGTTGCTGTAGAAGGGGCGATTACTTTATAGTTTCCTGCAGTGCCCAAGTCGATATAAAAGTCGGTTACCGAAACCTTCTCTCGTTGTCCGGTTGCTTGCGTCAGAACCATCTTGTTTGCATGACCAGGCACAGTGTCCCCTCCGGAACAATGTGCTGTAAACTGATACACATAGGAAGTGCTTGTTTCTGAATCACTGTGAGATGCTTTGCCATTACAGCCTGCCAACACACCACCTGCGATTGCAACGAGCAGCACGCTGATGCATAATTTTCGATACCTCATAAATTTTCCTCCTTGATGTCAATACAATGTCATAATTAAATGTTTGGATTGCGCGATCCATTCTGATTATATATTATTATCGGAAAATTGTCAATAGGGAAAATAAAAACGCACGCATTTTATTGCAGCACTATCATACATCTTGGACAGCGGGAGAAAAAGAGCCGCATTATCTTAGTGTCAACACTCCCTGATGTGATGTCTGGTTTATCAGGTTCAGTGGAAGTGAAAATCGGTTATGAGATACTTCCTCGATCCGATTGTAAAGGGATTTGGAGAGAGCTTGAAAGAAAATTAGAATAGTATACGAATAGGCGGCTGTGAGATTTATAGCCGCTTTTTGGGCGGACGCTTTCCATTATGACCGTCGTCGCTTCATCCTCGCATTTAATACCACCAGATATGATGCTATTTTACGGTTACATGCGTAAATTGAGAGGGATCCAGGTCAGTGTGCTCTATAAAGATACGCCTGATCTGTTTATAGATTGGGCGTTTTCCTTTCGACTCCTTGTCGTATTATGCATTGATGCCTACATGCAGCTATACTTCCCAAATGCACTTTATACAAAAAATGTTGTGAAACATCATCTTTATGTTACGATTTTTTATTGACGTGCTTTTAATATCAGTGTAAAATAAAGAAAAATACCAAAAAGGAGAATTCCCATGAACACTCACACATTCCATCAGAAGACTGCTGCGTTTCTTGTGTCAAGTGCAATGCTGATGTTCTTAGGGGCTGTCCCCAGTCTGGTAAGCACGAAAGCAGATGCCGCTTCCAACAAATCCCGTGTATCCGTACATGACCCATCTGTAATCAAGCTTGCAGATGGCAGCTATTACATCATTGGTTCACATCTTGCTGCCGCACGCTCAACGGATCTGCAAAATTGGACATGGACGGCAAACTCAAATTACGGCACGAAAAACACCACGTTTTTCCGGGATATTTACACGGATCTTGCGAAACCTGCCGGATGGTCCGGCACCAGTGAAAATTACGACCTTTCCGGCAACCTGTGGGCACCCGATATTGTCTGGAATCCCGATATGCAGAAGTATTGTATGTACCTCAGTGTGAATGGGGACAACTGGCATTCTTCAATCGTACTTTGCACGGCTGACAACATCGATGGCCCGTATCAATATTCCGATACCATCGTATACTCCGGGTTTGAAACCAATCCTGCCAATGGAGCAAACCATTATGCAAACACAGACGTGGAAAAAGTTCTCGGCAGTAATCCGGATCTTAGCCGGTATCTCAACAGCAGCGGAAAGTGGAACGCCGAATACGGCACAAATGCAATTGATCCCTGCACGTTCTATGATGAAGCAGGAAATCTGTGGATGGTATATGGTTCCTGGTTCGGCGGCATATATATGCTGGAACTGGATGAAAAGACGGGGTTGCGTGATTATACGGTGCAGTATAAAACGGAATCTTACAATGGCGCCGTACAGTCTGATGCGTATATGGGCGTTCATGTTGCAGGCGGACACTGGACTTCCGGTGAAGGACCATACATTGAATATATGAAGTCCCCGGATGCAGAAAAAGGATATTATTACATGTTCCTTTCCTATGGTTATTTCAACAATAAGGGCGGATACAATATGCGTGTTTTCCGCAGTGAAAACCCACAGGGGCCTTATGTTGACCAGAACGGCAATTCTCCAATTTATGCACAAGCCATGGATAATATTGCAGGCAATATCGGAGAACGCCTTATGAGCAATTATCAATGGAGCTGCAATACAAAGCCAAATACAGCACAGGGACACAACTCGGTGCTGATGGACGACGATGGCAAGCTGTTTTGCATCTATCATAACAAATTTGACGATAATTATGGTGGGCATGAAGTGCGTGTACACCAGATGCTTCTGAACGAGGACGGATGGCCGACTGCAACCGCATATGAATACTCCGGCGAAACGCTTTCGGCAGACGGGCATACAATGGAAGCAATTGTCGGCAACTATGAGTTGATCTGGCACAACCCGAATCAGAAATTTGAAAATGAAAAATCCGCCGATGTGGAAAAGCCGATTCACATTACGCTGAATGCGGATGGAACTGTCACCGGAGATATTGATGCAGCGTGGAAAATCACAAAGAACGGCACGCCGTATATGAGCTTCACCTGGGGTGGAGTGACTTATAAAGGCGCATTTATTGTACAGGAGGACGAATCGGATACGCAGGTCAGGAAAATGACTTTTACTGCAACAGGGATAAACATCTGCATCTGGGGCAGCAAGGAAACGGCATATAATCCTGTGGAGGATATCGTCAATTTGACACCGGTTGCCGATGGAACCTATACCATACAGAATGTCAACAGTGCGTTGTATATGCATGCAGACATGGATATCAAGAATGGCAGTGCAGAACAGAATACTGATGCACAAATCTGGAATATTACCGCTGTGGATAACGGATGGTATACGATTCGCACCACACATGGCAAGGCACTGACTGTTGAAAATGCAAGCGCTGAAAACGGCGCAGATATTGTGATTACAGATTACATCGGCGATGCCTCACAAAGGTTCAGATTTCTGGATACAGGCGGCGGACAATATGCGCTGCTGACCGCAGCTTCAGGGGGCAATTCCTGTGCGGACGTCTATAATATCAGTAAGGATGCCGGTGCGAATATCTGCCAGTGGGAATACTGGGGCGGCGATGGGCAGAAATTTATTTTAGAGCCTGCAGTGCCGGAAAAAACGGTGCTCGGTGATGTGAATGCAGACGGCAGCTTCAACATTGCAGATGCGGTTCTCCTCCAGAAATGGCTGCTTGCAGTGCCAAACACAGAGCTTGCCGACTGGAAGGCAGGAGATTTTTGCGAAGATGACAGGCTGACAGTTTTTGATTTATGTCTGATGAAACGAGCTTTGATTCAAAATAAATGATTTTCATTTGGTGCCAAAGGCAACACCGCAATCTTTGTGCGGTGTTGCCTTTACTTGTGGGAAAAAGACATGGTTGAGGAACAGGGGGAGAACGTTGTTTTTGCTCAAAAACGTTACATTTTTGAGCAATTAATGCATTGCCTAGCTTCTGAATTCATTGTATCATTATATACAGAAAGAACTGCATCTCGGGCTTCTTACCGATATATTTTACAGATTCCTAAGGAGGGATACTATGAAGAAAGTGCTCAATTTAAGGTTGTTTTCTATAGCATGTGCGTTTTTAGCGATCATCAGCATTTTGTTTACCAATGCTTTCTCTCCTGCGATTGCTGAAGCTGTTTCTGCTGATTATCCTGCCGTTTTGCTACGGATAAGTACTCATGATAATAGTAACCATACAAGCCTTTATAACTATGGCGGTGCTGCTGAAACTGCCAAGATGCATTGTTATGCTGATACAGCAAAAACTAGTTTGGATAATACGCATTTGAGTCATGCAGGAGCATTGAAAATTGCACGAATGATCACAGAGGAAACGAAAAAACTTGATCTGAAAATAGGAGACAAATTGCGATAACAGGTTGGGCAGCATTGCACCGAGATTCTAAACGATAAAAGATATTGCGGAGGGAACGATTATGAGAAAAAGGAAAGTTGGAATAATGCTGCTTGCCCTTGCAATGCTGGCGAACATAGCGGCGGTTGTACCGACTGGCACAGCTGCTTATGCCCAGCAAGGGACAGGGAGTTATACGATGGAGCATCTGGGTCGGGATGATTTGCTCAAAAACGTCATTTATTTGATCGATTCCTGCATTTGTTTTTTTACTGTTTTATGTTACGATAGAACCAGAAGAAAATCTGCTTGTTTCTGAAGCGGATTTGGCAGCAGGATTATATCATCCAGAAGAATGGCTGAAAAGGAGTGTGCATAATGAAACTACAGAAATTGTTCAGGAAATCGGTTTCTGCATTGCTTGCAATGGTGCTTGGAACGGGAATGCTAGTCAGTCCATCTGCTTGTCCGGAGCCAACAGCAGCGGCAGTTGGAAACACTATTTACAACGATACGTTTTGGAAGGACACATCCGGAAACAACATCTATTCTCAGGGCGGCGGCGTATTTCAATTCGGGGATACTTATTACTGGTACGGCGTGCACTACAACGGCGCAGACACATATGCCGCAAATCCGACCAAAAAGGTGAACGATACTTCCTTTCGCTCTGTGACTTGCTATTCTTCCAAGGATCTTGTGAACTGGAAGTTTGAGAACGATGTTCTGACGGCAAATACCAAGAATTTTGGCTGGACCTACTGGGTTGGACGCATGGGCGTTGCCTACTGTGCAAAGACGAAAAAGTATGTACTGGTGACCCAGTACAATGACAGCATCCTCTTTGCCTCCTGTGATACGCCTACGGGTAATTTCCAAGTGGAAACCGTGCAGGATCAGATTCAGAATGTGCTCAAGCAAGGCACTGGGGATCAGACTTTGTTCGTGGATGACGATGGGCAGGCGTATCTGGTTTGCTCTAATAAGGGCGGCAGAGGACATCAGTATATTTCCAAACTGCGGACATCGGATTTCCTGTATGCTGAACCTGCAGTGGAAGTGGCGAAGGGAAAGGGCAGAGAAGGTAATTGCCTGTTTAAATACAAGGGGAAGTATTATTTCTGTGCATCGGATCTGCACGGTTGGAATGCATCCCACAGCTATTACATGGTTGCCGACAAGATCACAGGTCCATATTCAGACTGGAAGGTGATGGAGGGAACGGATGAAGATTTCTCCTATGTGACCCAGACGGGCTTTTTCTACACTGTGCATGGCAGTAAGCAGGAGACAGTTCTGTATTGTGGCGATCGTTGGAGCGATTTTGCCGGAAATGGAATTGGCTATAACCAGTGGGTGCCACTGACGGTGAATGGTGACAAGGTGACATTCCATTCCCTGAGCGAATGGAGCCTGAATGCACAGACCGGTGAATGGCAGGTGGGCGCAGGCAACAATTATATTCTCAACCCCACTTTTGAAGCAGATCGGGTGTCCCAGACTACGCTTGCAGGCTGGAAGGCATCCGGCACCGGCAACAGCAACAAAAAGGGCGGACGTACAGGCAACTGGTGTGCACAGCAGTGGAGCGATAGCGCATACAAGGCTACTATGACACAGGATGTCAAGCTCCCCAACGGAACCTACACCATGCGGGCATGGGTAAGAAGTACGGGTGGTCAGAATTCGGCTATGCTGTATGTGCGGGGTGCCGGCGCTGATAAGATTATCAATGTGAATCGAAAAATAGACAATTGGGAAGAGGCCACTATTTCTGATATCCAGGTTACCAATGGTACCGTACAGATTGGAATTTGTTCAGATGCCAAGGCGGGAAATTGGCTGCTAGTGGATGATTTTTCCTTAGTTCGGGATTCGTCTCAACCACCGGTTGTGGAACCGGATCCCATCCCCGACGGGAAGCTGATCAAGAGTCTGAACGTATATGACAAGGGGAATGCAGGCGATTGGTCAATTCAGTCCGGGCTGAATGTTGGCAGCCAGGTATTTGGGGATAGAACCTGTAAGTTTACCGCAGTGCCGGAGCTTCTGCAGGATGCAGAGTGGATCCGGACAGCTTGTGATTCAAAAAAATATGCGGGTGAGGAAGCATGCTTCACGGCAGCGAAGGATCTGACAGCCTATGTGGCAGTGGATACCCGGGCAGAGCAGAATGCGTCAGCATGGCTCAGTGGCTGGGAAAAGACGAACATGACTTTGACGGATGACGGAAATCCGGTTGTAACATATGTGGTGTATCAGAAAGACGTAAAGCAGGATGCAACAGTGACGCTGGGTGCGATCAATCTGAACCAGGCTGTGAACTATGTGGTGCTGGCTGCGGAGAATACAGCCGAGCCGGTGATCCCCGGGGATGTAAACGGGGACGGCATGGTCAACGGCATGGATCTTGCAAGGATGCGCCGGGCATTGCTGGGACAGTCCCTGAACCGGAATGCCCTGCGCCGGGCAGATCTGAACGGCACCGGCAGCGTGGAAATAGCAGATGCGGTTGTGTTGACAAAATTCCTGTTAGGCGGTTCAAAAAATTAGCCCCCCTTGATGCTGCTGTGCAGATCTGCATATCCTGTGCAGCAGCGTATATATAAATCAGCCTCTCCAATTACGGTGAGGCTGATTTTATGATTTATTTCACCTACATAAAGGTGAAAAAGTTCCTGTTGAACATGAAGTGATGGCTATGGCTGGATCTGCTGTGCCTTGCGGTATGCATGTGGTGTCATGCCGGTTTTGCTGCGAAAGAGCATGATAAAATAAGGCACACTGGCATAGCCGCAGGCATCGGCAATCTCCGGAAGCTTTAGATTTGTGGTTCGCAGCAGTTGGCATCCCTTCTGGATGCGGCTGTCTGTGATGTCCTGGAGCATGGTAGAACCAAAGGCCTCCTTATAAAGATGCAGGAACCGGGATTGGCTTAATTGCATTTCCCGGGCAAGCACGTCTGCGCTCCACTCCTGTTCCGGCCAGCGAAAAATGGATTCCCTGATCCACAGTAAATGAGGCATATGCCGGGTCAGCGTTAGGATGGTATCGGAATAACGGAAGGCTTCTTGTTCGTGGAACTTATAAAGCATCATTCGGAAATACAGCGTGACGGATTCCTGCTTGCACAAGTGCGCAGAGTAAAACTCAAAGCACATGTTTCTGATAATGGCAGAGGCAGCAGCAATGTTGCCGATATAAACGGGTCTGTTCAGTGGAATGGATAGAGCTTGAAACAATTCTAACTCCTCCGGATCCGGGTAGAAATGCAGCCAGTCGTCGATGTAATCGGCACCGTCTGCACCATAGTGCTGAGGCGTATCCAGAGAATAGATCATATAGGAATTCGCTTTTGCGTGAATGATTTCTCCCTCAATGATGAATTGCGCAGGGGTCTTGACCAGCAGCAACAGCCAATCCGATGAGCCGCCTGGTCGTTTTTTCTGAAAGCTGCTGTCGTGGATATGATGATAGCCTACAGCGCTGCATCTCATACTAGTTCCTCTCTCTTTCTTATACAGCATTGCACCGATCCGTCAGCGGAGCGTGCGGTGCTGTTTTTGTTTCTATTGTAGCATTACTTTCAAGGTTCGTCAATAAAAATATCGCATTTTAGCTAAAAAAGAAGCATATTTCAGAATTGACATCGGAGCAATCCCATTGTACAATGTGTACAAAGAAGGACGGTATCGAATCATTGCTGCGGAGGATGGTGTTCTATGGGCGCAAAGGGGAAAATCGGTCTAATCCTGCCTGAAATCAATAGTGCATTGGATCATGCATTCCTGGAGGGAGCTTGTGATCAGGGGATTTCTCTGGGCTATGATGTCATTGTCTACACCGGTATTTTTAATTCTTTACGGGAGGTTCGCTTTGATCAGTATATCGCTGGGCTGGAGAATATCTACACGCTGATTTGTTCTCATCATCTAAACGGGGTTCTGTTTGCTGCGGATCGGTTTCACACGGACGAAGTGATTCAGCAGATCTTTGATAGCCTGAGGCAGACAGATGTGCCTTGCCTTGTTTTGGGCAGGGAGGAACCGGGATTCCCGACTTTTGAGGCGGAGGAGCATTCCGGCATGTACCAGGTGACAAAGCATCTGATTCAACGCCACGGCTGCAGGAAGCTGTACTGTATCACTGGATTGCCCAACCATGTTTCCTCGATGGAACGGCTTGGCGGATTTCTGGATGCCTGTGAGGAGGCGGGGATTTATCCCCAGGAATCGGATGTTTTCTACGGACACTTCTGGAAAGATATTCCTGAACAAATCGGAGTACAGATTGCATCCGGAGCGCTGCCCTGTCCGGATGGAATTGTGTGTGCCAGCGATGTTATGGCAGCGGCATTGGTAAGATCTCTGACAGCCCATGGAATACGAGTGCCGGAGGATCTGGTTGTGACCGGGTATGACGGAGGCATGGATGCGGCGGTGTGCGATCCTCCTTTGACCACTGTCCAGGGCCGCGACCGGCAATATGGCGCAGAAGCGGTTTGTCGACTGCATACCATGATGACCGGGCAGAACTGCGCATGCATTTGTCCAGCCCAAAGCGTATGGATCGGTAAAAGCTGTGGCTGCACAGGCATGAAGCATTCGGAAAATGACGAAGGCTTCTGGCTGGAGCGCTATGTGTACAATCAGATGCAGCGGAATGCTGAACAACAAGCATTTATAGCCACAGATTTTATTCATCGTATGACGGAGGCTTCTGATTTGCAGGAGCTATCTGATCGGATTGATCAGGTGGGACATATTTTTACAAAAGCGGATTGGATCGATATTTGCCTGTGCCGGGATTGGCAGGGAAATGCCCGCAATCCGGATGATGTCCGACAATATGGATTCCCGGAGCAGATGTATCTGCTGCTTTCCAAGCGGTTTGGGGGAAACCCGCAGTCCGGTTTTCTGTTCCCGACCAGTCAGATCCTCCCTGCATTGCAGACTTCCCATGATCCTCATGTGCTTGTGCTTACCTCTCTGCATTGCGATGGTCAGATTTTAGGGTTTACAGCAATGGGGTTCCAGGACAGTAGGGCTGTACGCATTGACGAAACCTATGTAAGCTGGTGTGACGCTGTTTCCAATGGGCTGAAAGTCCTACAGCAGCGGATTCGTGTCCAGCTTTATCCCCATCATTTGGAACAACTGGAGACGGATCCGGTTACCGGGATGCTGAACCGAGAGGGCTTCTTGTTCCGCCTGCCAGAAGTGACTGCCGGATATTTGAAAGCGGGAAATCGTTGTGTGCTGTTGTTACTAACTTACTATCCGGATCAGATCAATCAGTTGGATCCAGCTGCAGCAATCGGAGAAGCCATTCGGAGTTATCACACACATCGGCTGTGCTGTAGAATCGAGGACAGTATATTTGCTGTCTTAATGCCGATGCAGCCTGGTGAAAATGAAGCAGCATCCATTGTGGATTTGACGGCATTTGTGGAAAACAGTCTGCGTGCCCGATTCAAAATCCGGCAGGTTCCGGAATTTATCGATTATACTGTACAATTGACTTCCACAAGCCGGGAAGCGGTCGAACAGCAACTGGAGCAGGGGGTGCTGCAGCTAATGCAACAGAAACAGACTGTTCAGAATCATTACCTGGACTACAAAGCGCAGATTATTCGCATGCGTCGGCGCATGGTTGTAAATCCCCAGCTGGAGTGGAATATTTCAGACATTGCAGAGCAACTTTGCATCAGTAAAAGTCATTTGCAGAGATTATACAAGCAGGTGTTTGTCTCCAGCATCAAGGATGACATCATCAGTGTTAGGTTGAAGCGAGCCGCACAGCTGCTGTCTCACACCGATTTACGTATCCGGGAGGTAGCTTTACAGTGTGGCTACAACAATGAAAACCACTTCATGCGACAGTTCCGGGAGAAAACCGGCATGACTGCAACGGACTACCGGAAACTGCACCGACAGAATTCTGCCTGAGGTGTGAGTTTGAACCTTTCCCGGCATGGTCTGCGCATAAAGCAATGTGTTCTTGAAAAGAAAATCAACTCGCTTTACGGATACCCGACTTTGTTATTAGCTGCTGCTGAACATACACCTTGCGTATTAACAGAACAATTATCCGCCATTGCTGCAAAAAATCATAGAGCAGGAACAATTGGAAAAATGGCTTCAGATCCAATTTTAACAAACAACCCCGCATCGCTGAAAACCAGTGATGCGGGGTCTGCTTTATCTATTCGCATTTCCGTATGCAGCATCACCCCTGACCATTTCCCAAAGTCCTCCAGGTATTGCTCTCTCGTTGGTGGCATCAAAATTGTGAACTTTCTGTAAACTTTGCCGGGAGTGACATCTTTTTGGCATGCTCAATCGTTTATATAGTAGATGCGTGCAAAAAGATGAAGTGTTTGTGGGATGAACAGCGGCACGGAGAGCATCTACTGGGGCGTTCTGCTTGTATTCGCCTTTTTTATGCACCATTGTTTCTACAGTCCTATTTTCAAAAAAATCTAATAATGGTATTGACAAAGACCACCAGGATACTGTATAATGCAATTAAGGATAAAAAACGAGTAATTTCGATAATATGGGTGAAACGTGCCCAGACTGTAGGGTAATTGCTTTTTCCTGATTTAACGGTCAGGCTTTCGGGAGAAAAAGCTGTAATTATCAAATCAATCTCAAATCAAAGGAGGAATTCAGAATGAAAAAAGCACTGAAAAGAACACTTGCACTGCTGATGGCGACGGCGTCCCTTACGGTAAGCCTGGGGGGGATGAGCGTACACGCCGCAAACACTACGAACGCTAATATCACCGATTTTAATGCAGCCCCCGGCATTTCCGGTACCTATACGGAAGTGCCTGTGACGAAGAATGGTATCAGAGTCAAGACGAACAATTCCAGCGTGTATCTTTATCTTACGGATGCGGACTGTGATGTGTATGTTCAGACCTGGGGGCTGAGCGATACCAACTGGTCCTCTGCTGTGGCAAACAGAACCTGCAACAAAAATGGTCGCTCCACTGCCCGGGTTACAGTTTCAGCAGGTACTCGGTATGTTATCAAGAACCTGATCTATGAGCGTGGGGATGCCTGCGCCGGTCTGAAATTCGGTTCCACAAGCTATTATAACCCCTCCACCATTAACGGTGTATGGAGCCCGGACTTTTCCGGCAACCTGAGCGTGGTAGTTGCCAACTAACACCCGATTTTAAGCAGCAGGATGCCGGGCGGAATGAGATCATGCGGTCCGGCATCTTGTTTTCCTGTCAGAGAGAACTTGATGAACAAAAGGTGGAAGATATGAAGCGAACTTTTTTCTGCGGCACCCTTGCCTGTGCGCTTTTGCTGCTGAACGCCTGTACGGTTGGAGACATTCAG
>JABLTM010071439.1_pt1 | contig 19098 bp, 12 predicted proteins | sample 7160121 | NCBI WGS metagenome assembly JABLTM01 (sample SAMN14651224, study PRJNA627086) | human gut metagenome | isolation source: feces | host: Homo sapiens
CTTGTCTACTTGACAGGGGGCTGATCATAAAGCAGGATGTTATTTCTTTTTTTAGTCTGTTTTTTTTAGTTCGTCAAATATCTTCAAATCATCATATTTAAAAGTGAAATTGGAAAATTTTTACCTCGTATCAAAAACAGAAATCTCAAAATTTCTTTATTTTACAACAAAAACCGGTATTTTCATTTCCGTGTCCGCAGACACCAAAAAATAAAAATCCTATTGACTTACTTTGAATTGATGTGATACGATATCCGGCAGTTAGAAGGAACTAACTAGAGTGCAGCGAAGAAAGGAGAGCACAAAAGTGAAGAAAAAGTTGCGCAGAGTTTTATCTGTGCTGCTGAGTGTGGCAATGGTCCTCAGCACACAGACAGTTGCTTTCGCGGATAACGAAAGCAGCGGACAGCAGGCGGTAGAAGCCGGAACGTACACCGTGCCGGTGAGCAACAGTGATCCTGTCGCAGCCATGAACACAGAGTTCGGCGGCGTAGTGGGAAGCACGGCTACCGCGAATGTGAAGTCAGACGGGACAGTGGAACTGACCCTTGGTCTGCAGACAATTGTTGTCATGACCAGCTTTGATGCGTGGGTCGATGATTTTTACGGTTATTATGCGGAAGGATATGAGGATGGAAAGACTCCGACCGCGACCAATATCTCCTCGACCACTCAGGAGATTACGGTGAATGACGGCAGCACACATACGATGCTGAACAGCGTTACCTTTACGGCAGCGAACATTCAGGACAGCTACACGTTGGGATATCACCTGAGCAGCACGATGATGAGCTTTGATCGTCATCCGGTTCTGACGGTTGACTGGGCGAATCGTGTGAAGGTGAAGGCTCCGGCCGGTGACCGCACGCAGCTGAACGAACAGCTGGCGGCGATCGCAGAGCTGAAGGAAGAGGATTACACAGCCGAGAGCTGGGCAGCTCTTCAGGAAGCCGTAGCAGCAGCGAATCAGCTGGCGGAGGATGCCGATCAGGCGGCGGTAGACGCGGCGCAGGCAGCTCTGGCACAGGCGGTTAGCAACCTGGCGCAGGCGGAGAATGCTCCCGAAGGCTCGGTGGCTTCCATTACGGCAGCGGACGGAACGGTAAGCTACTACACCTCCCTGTTCGATCAGGCAGAGGTTACTGATGAGAATGGAACCATAACGAGACCGGCAGTGGCAGGTGCGGTATCTTCCCTGAAGGCAGGCGAAACCCTGACTCTCTTACAGGATGAGGCAAGCAGCGGTCTGGCAGTGAATAAAGAGGAAGCGGCAGCTGATTTCCATCTGGACGGCAGCGCAGTGTTCAACATGAACGGCAAGACCGTAACCATGAACACCGCACATAAACAGGGCTACGCATTCCGCATAAGCGCCGGCAGTCTGACAGTTCAGGGTGGTACGCTGAATGTAGAGAACGGTGGCGGCTGGAGAGTCGATGCCGGTGCAGCTCTGACTCTTACCGGTTCTCACAAGGCCAGTGCGAAGTACGCGACGGTTGACTGCTACGGCAGTGTGAAGGCGGAATCCGGCGTATACCTGGAGAACCTGGACGCTTCCAATGCTGTATGGGGCGGCGGCAATGATTTCGCCGGTATGGTTCTGGATGGCGTGACGATGTACGGTACCAGTTCCAATACGGTGGTTTCCGTTTCGAAGAGCAGCGCGGATACGGTAATCAGTGTTACGAATTGTGAGGCGGTATCGGAGAATGGCGTCGCCATCAATGTTAGCGGCAGTTCTGAAAACGTAACGGTAAAGGACAGCACCTTCATCCGCAAGAACGGAACGGGAAGCTCCTACGCGATTACCTTCAACAGCAAGGTAAAGGCAGTGGTAGAGGGTGTGACGGCAGAGTCCACCGGTATGTTTGCTCTTACTGCGAATTCTTCTTCGGAAGTGACTGTCAGCAACAGTAAGTTCAAAGCAGAGTTCGGTGCGGTTCGTGTGAACGGCAAGGCAGTTGTAAACTATCCCGAGAGAATGGTTATGAGCAATACACCGGATGCGGCTGGATACTATACCCTGATCAAAGCGGAAGACTACGTGCCGAGAAAAGCTGTGCAGATCGGCGAAACTTACTATGAAGATTTTGATTCCGCGATTGCTGCAGCCAAGGATGGCGACACGATTGTCCTGTTGATGGATGCGGCTGCGATTGCAAGCTCGACACTTGGCGATGCAGAGGTCCCTGCTTCCACTACAGTGGATCTGAACGGACACAAGCTGGGGATCATTGGCAGGCTGACGCTGAATCAGACGCTGACGATTACCGATTCGACCGGTAAGAAGAGTGGCCTGGTATTCTCCGGAGATATCTATGCGAAGGCAACGGCCGGACTGATCCTGAAGGGACTGACCATCAGCTCTTCCGGCAACTCAATCGTAAGCTGGATGGCAAATGACACCGGTTTGCAGATCGAAGACTGCACAATCCATCAGGAGAACAGCGTGCTGTTAAATGGGCAGAGCGGCTTCAGCGCCCCGGTTCGTATTAAAAACAGCGAGATTACCGGCACGGAAAAGGCAGGTAAATCCGGATATTTTTCCCTTCGTATGGAGGCAATGGAAGCCGGTAAAGTCGTGATCGAGGATACGACAATCTGCGTGGCAGACAGCGGCACTTATGCACTATATCTTGACTGCGGTAATGCAATCGTAAGAAATTGCATAATCAGCGGCGGCAAATATGGCGTCAGCATAAGCGATGATACAAATGTGACTTTTGAGGGCGGTAATAACATTACGGGTACGGAGGCGGCCATCAAGGCAGGCAAGAAGAAGAGCATTACGGTTAATGCCGGTACCTATAACACGAATGGCGCTTACGCAGTATCCGGTTCCCGCTCTATGGTTACTGTGAACGGCGGTACCTTCCAGGGCAGCGAAGGCGCAGCGGATGGTCTGGTAATTGTACCGGACGGCAAGAAGCTGGCACTGAATGCGAACAACCGTTGGGCTCTGACAGATAAGACCGGAAACGAGCCGGAAGAAGTGGCAGTAGCGCAGATCATTTTCGAAGACGGAAGCACGAAGAACGTAAGTAGTCTGGACCATCTGGTATTCTTTATGGAAGGAAATTGCACGGTAAAACTGCTTTCGGATGTTACTCTGGTAAATGGAATGGATGTGCCGGAAGGAGCGAATGTTACCTTTGATCTGAACGGAAAGAAAATAAGCGACGTTCACCTGGGCGAGACGGGCGAATTCGATGATTATCTGTTCAGCACCGTTTTTGGTACTCTGCTTCTTACCGATAGCAGCGAAGCTCAGACCGGTACGGTTGCACTGAAGACTGGTGACGAGAATTACTCCTCCGCTCTGTGCTACCAGGTGGCTGGTGAGATTACGGTAGACGCCGGAACCTATACGGCGGATATGGTAGCCGGTGTTGTGACGAAAACGGTAAGCCTGACTGGCGGAACCTGGAACATCGGCATCCGCAGCTGCGCGATGGCATTCGGCGGCGATATCAGCATCAGCGGCGGCCGCTACTCCAGCGCGGCTCCGTCAATCATGGCCAAGAACCTGAAGACCGGATACAAGTTCAGCGATGAGCTGACAGATGGTTACTACGACGTAGTAGAAAAGGAGAACCTGGCAGCTTACCCGGTAGCCAGCGTACTCCGCGACAGTACAGGTACGGTTCTGACCTCCGATGCGGAGGTAACTGTTGACATGGATGGCAAGGCATGGCTGGCAGTTACTCTGGATACGATGGATGCTTCCAAAGTAACCGGCGTGAAAGATCCGGACGGCAATACCGTAGAGTTTAAGACCGAGACCACGGAAGAGGGTGCGGTAAGACTGTTGATGCCTCTGACCGCGGTTTACGAGAAGGCGGACGAAGCGAATTACTCCGTATTCGCACATGGCATGTACTGCATGCTGATCACTCTGGACGAAGCCAATTATGACCTGACCTTCCGCTGGACGGAATATGCAGGCCCGGTAGGAACCAGCACCGCAAGCGATACTGCCATTAACGTAAAGGCAGAGGTTGCAGCGATGGGTACCAAGATGGAGTTCAATGTAACCGGTACGATGTATACCTTCGAGAATGGCTATACCTTCCTGAAGATGCCGATCGACGATATGTCGGCACAGTACAGCTCCAGCAGCGGAATCGCTTTCGGCGATATCAAGGGCTTCCAGGACGAGGACGGCAAGGGGCCGAAGTACCTGCGGATGGAGAAGGCTCCGGCAGATATGACGCAGTTCGATAAGTTCGAACCCTTTGAGTATGTAAAGAACCTGCTGGTATCCACGGACAGCATGCAGGAGCAGGCAACCATGACCATCGCAGTTAAGGTTAACGCCATGGGCTTTGACGTAGACCTGGACGGCGCGGTTGTAACCTGGGATAATCCCAACGTAACTCTGGACAAGCTGATCGCGGATGCAGAGCAGATTGTTGCAGAGGAGAATGAGAACTCCTATACCGCAGACAGCTGGAAGACTCTGAACGAGGCACTGGATGCTGCGAAGAATGTGAAGAACGATGCGGCTGCTACCGATGAGGCGAAGGCAGAAGCAAAGGCAGCACTGAAAAGCGCCATCAAGGGTCTGGAGAAGCAGACCGACTGGACGGCTCTGAATGTTGCGATCACGAAGGCGGAAGCGCTGAACGAAGCAGATTATACCGAGGAAACCTGGGCGGCACTGACCGAAGCGCTGACGGCAGCGAAGGAAGCCGCAGCGGCAGGCACCGCTGACCAGACCGAAGCCGATACGCTGACGGCGAACCTGAACGACGCGATTGCAGCGCTTCAGAAGAAGCCCGGCGAGGACGGCAAGAAGGCCATCAAGCCCGGCACCTATGAAGTGAACGTGGACATGAGAAAGGCCGGCAAGACCTCTGAGACTTCCATGGCGGCAGCCATCATGGATAAGAAGGGTACACTGACGGTTGCCGAAGACGGCACCATGAAGCTGATCCTGACCTTCCCGAAGGATGCTCAGATCGCAGGACTTTCCTCTCATGCCACCGGCATCGATGTATACGATCAGGACGGTGTAACGAAGATGGAAGTAGAGTACACCACCTACGAAACCACTCTGTACGAAGGCATCAGCGCAAATGCTCCTTCCCACACCGGCAATGCCGTAAGCGAGGCAGTAATCACTCTGAGCTATGAGGCAGAAGATGGAATCTACAAGGCATACATCTACGCAGACCGTATGCAGAACGATATCGCTCTGTACGTTGATTTCTCTACTGTAGCGAGAGACGGCGATGAAGACCATGATCCCGTGCCTCCGGTTGAGGACAAGGCGGACAAGAGCAAGCTGGCGGATGTAATCGCGAAGGCAGAGGCTCTGAAGGAAGCCGATTACACGGCGGACAGCTGGAAGCCGGTAGCCGAAGCTCTGGCGGCAGCGAAGGCTGTAAATGCGGATGAAAAGGCAACGCAGGCACAGGTAGATGAAGCCATGAACACGCTGACGAACGCGATGAGCGCTCTGGTAAAGGCGGACGACAAGAAAGACGACGGCGAGCAGAAGGATTACACGCCCGGTACCTACGACGCTCCGATCACCATGTATGTGGATGCGATGAATCAGAGCTTCCTGATTGATGGCCATGTGGTAATCGCTGAGGACGGAACCGCGAAGCTTCTCATCGACTTCAGTCGCATCTCCAACGACGGCGGCAAGACCTGGGTAAGCGCTTACGAGAGCGGAACCGTATACTACCTGGCATTCAACGGCTATTCCAAGGATGGTACCTCGAACAACCTGACCACGGATGGAGCAGAAATCACCTGGGTTGACGTAACGGGAGCTGATGGCACATCCTATCACTGCCTGGATAAGGTAACCTTCCCGCTGCCTTACCTGACCACGAACAGCGACGGCGTAGCAGAGTATCTGGTATCCCTGAGATTCTTCGTTCCGGGTATGAGCCATCTGGAGTTCGCAAGCGAAGGCTTCGATTACACCGTAAAGATGACCGTAGACCTGAGCGAGATCCCGGTGAAGAAGGATGTGGATCCCGGCAAGGATGACAATAAGAACAACGGTACGGATGACGGTAAGGACGATGGCAAGAACGATGATAAGAAGGACGACAATAAGGGCGGACTTGTGATCAACGGCGGAAGCACGACCACCAAGAAGGACAATACTACGACCAAGACCGGAACCACCACCAGCGGTGTGAAGGTTGCGAACGGCAGTGTAAAGACGGGCGATACCCTGAACACGCTTCCGTGGGAGATGGCCATTATGATGGCAGCTCTGGCCGCAGGTATCCTGGCAGTTACCGGAAGACGCACGAAGAAAGAGGAAAACTAAAGAAATGTTGAGTCAGGAGTCTCTGGCTTAGACATCAGACATAACTGTGAAGGGAGAAACAATGAGAATTCACAATAAGATCCGCAGGATCACTCATCTGTTTCTCTCCGCAGTCATGATGGTAGCAGCCGTCCTGGGGGCGGCTGTTCCTGTCATGGCAGCAGAGGGAGACGGCGTATATACCGTAAATGTAGACCGCTACTTTCTGGATCCGCAGACGGGTCTGTCCGGATGGGGCACCAGTGAGAATGAAGCGATCGGCCAGGGCATGGTGGAAAGTGCAGTCAGCAGTACCGGCCTTCTGGAGATCGTGAACGGAAAATATTATCTGACGATCCGTATTATTCTGGCCGGATCGGTTACAAATGTAAGCTTCGGCGTGCGCGAGAACGGCGGCAGTGACTTCAACGGTGTGACCGCATACTGCACGCAGGATAACACGAACAGCAACAATACCATCGACTACAGCATGGAGATTCCGAGTACCGACTGCACGGTAGCCGGATTTATGTACGTAGAGAAGATGGGAACGGATGTTGTCTTCTTCGCGAACATGAGCGGAACGGCTCAGCCCGGAAGCGGTGATTTCGCAGTGACCAATTACGTGGAAGAGACAGAAGCTCCTGCTACGACGGCAGCGAATAACAGCGGTGTGACAGTTCCGACGACGGCGGCAGCGGCTGCGACGGCAGCGGCAGTCGAGAGCAGCAGCGCAGAGGAGACGACCACGGTAGCGGAGACCACCACGGCAGCGGAGACGACCACCGCAGAGAAGACCACGACCGAGGCGGAGACCACGACCGTGGAGGAGACAACCACCGAAGCGGAAAGCTCCAGTGAGTCAGCGGCGGAAGAGACCAGCGGCAGCGGGACGAATAAGGTTCTGATCGGTGTGATTGTTGTTCTGGCAGCGGTCATCGTTGTCGGAGGCGGAGTCATCTTCAGCAAGAGAAAGAAGGGCTGAGGATGAAATTGGGAATGTTAAAACGGGCGGCAGCAGTAGCTGTCGCTCTGGCAGTAAGTGCTTCGATGACAGCCTGTGTGAATCAGCATCCGGAGGAGACCACGGCGGGCAGTATGCAGACGACGGCAGCGGCAGAAAGTGAGAATACAGAGGAAACCTCCGCAGCGGGAGCTGAAGCTTCGGAGGAGGATATTTCTGCATCCTCGACGGAGACTGCAGCAGACGTTTCGGAAGAGCGGGTCGTAGCGACGACTCCTTCGATCATGAAGATCTGCGATATGCTGGAGATTGATCTGGTTGGAATTCCGGATACTTCCAGCACGATTCCGGAGAGATATGCGAATTCGACGAAGGTTGGTATGGCGATGAGTCCTGACCTGGAGATTATCTCCTCTCTGGACCCGACGGATGTGCTGATGACCGGAGGCGGAAGCAGCGGCAAGACGGCATCTAGCATGATTCCCGGACAGGATTCAAAGCTCTCGGCGGTGGATCTTCCGGTGACCTACCTGGATGTAAGCTCCGTGGAGGGGCTGTACGATACGATCACGCAGCTGGGTGAAAAATACGGGAAACAGGAGCTTGCCGCAAAGTATGTGGATGAGTACCATGCGTTCATGGACGACTATCAGAAGAAGCTGGAGGGAAAGGAATCCCCGAAGGTTTTGATTCTGATGGGTCTTCCGGGCTCCTATATTGAAGCAACGCCGAATTCCTATGTTGGCGCTCTCGTTGAGATGGCAGGCGGAACCAATGTGGTCTTCGACGACAGCAACGAAGCTTTCCTGACCTGGAATACGGAGCAGCTCTATGAGCTGGACCCGGATTACATCCTGCTGACGGCACACGGTATCCCGGAGCAGGCCATGGAGATGTTCGCAGAGGAATTTACCACGAACACGATCTGGCAGAACTTCCGCGCGGTGCAGGAGGGCCATGTGTATCAGCTGGATTACACGATCTTCAATATGTCCGCGACCTTTGATTGGTCGGAGGGGCTGAACGAGCTGTATCAGATGTTCTATGAGGGCACCTGGGAGAGCTATCAGCCGGAGACCACAGCGGCACAATAACTAACACGATGGATAAAATCAAGAAAGATAAGAAAAATGAACAAGAAGAATCAAAACAAAGATGGAGCGGGGACAGGAAAACGAGTGCTGTCCTTTGTAGCGGTGATCCTCGTCCTGCTGGCGCTGCTGCTCTGGGCGGTGAATACCGGTAGTCTGAGCGTGAGTCTGTCTCAGCTGTTCCACGGACTGTTTGTCAGTTACGACAAGACGGTAGCGACCATCTACGATCTGCGATTCCCGCGAATCTTCATCTCTATGATGGCAGGCGCGGCGCTTGCCGTGTCCGGTGTGCTGTTCCAGGCGGTTCTGAAGAATCCGCTGGCAGACCCCGGTATCATCGGCATCAGCAGCGGTGCGAGCTTCTTCGCGGTTGTGATCTCCTCGTTTTTTCCCATGCTGTATTTCTTTACTCCTCTCTTTGCTTTTCTGGGAGGCCTTCTGGCGTTTTCACTGGTGTATTCGCTTTCCTGGAAGGGTGGCTTAAGTCCGATCCGCATTATTCTGGTCGGCGTAGCAGTACAGGCAATGTTCACCGGACTCTCGAATGCGCTGAGTTCAGCGGGAGGAATGAGCAGTGTTTCTTCTATTATAAATGCGAACATCAGCATGAAGACCTGGAGCGATGTGCGAACCCTGGCAGTTTACAGCCTGCCGGGACTGGTATTATCTCTCTTTACTGTGAAGTCCTGCAATTTGATGGCGCTGGAGGACAAGACGGCGCGTGGACTCGGCGTAAATGTGAACCGCAGCCGGATTCTGGTATCTCTTGTGGCAGTTCTTCTGGCAGGAATTACTACGGCGGTGGCAGGAGCTGTCAGTTTCCTGGGATTGATTGTTCCGCATATCGGACGTCTCCTGGTGGGACACGATCATAAGGTACTGATCCCATTCTCTGCGATTCTGGGAGCGGATCTCTATCTTCTGGCAGATACGCTGGGAAGAAGCATCGCCGCGCCGGCGGAGATTTCTGCTTCTGTGCTGCTGGCGGTGGTTGGTGGCCCGTTCTTTATTGTACTGCTCAGGAGGTCGAAGACATATGGAGGTTAAGAATCTTACCTTCGGCTACGGGGCGGAGCCGGTGCTGAAGGACATTTCATTCAAAGTGGCGGACGGGAAGATTACAACGCTGCTGGGGGCGAACGGTTGCGGAAAATCCACGCTGTTCTACATCATGACGAAGAACCTGGTTCCTGATTCCGGCAGCGTGCTGCTGAACGGAACGGATATCCGGGAGATGGGGCTCCGCGATTTCGCGAGACAGGTATCCATCGTGCATCAGAACAATACCGCCAGCCAGGATATCACGGTAGAGAAGCTGGTCAGCTACGGTAGAACGCCCTACATGCACATGATGAAGGGTTTCACCGACGAGGACGAGAAGCAGGTCGAATGGGCCATGGAAGTGACGAATGTGGCGAAGCTTCGGAATCAGGCGGTATCGCGGCTTTCAGGCGGTCAGCGCCAGCGAGTGTGGATCGCGATGGCGCTGGCACAGAATACGAAGCTGCTGTTCCTGGATGAGCCGACTACCTATCTGGATATCCGATATCAGATCCAGATCCTGGAGCTGGTGCGGAAGCTGAACCGGGAGTTTGGCATTACAATCCTCATGGTGCTTCACGACATGAATCAGGCGATCTATTTCTCTGACCGGGTCATCGGGCTGAAGGATGGCAGAATCTGCATGGAGGGTGATCCGGAAGAGGTTGTCACTGCAGATAAGATCGAGGAAATTTACGATATCCGTCTTTCTGTGGAGATGATCAACGGCAGAAAATTCGTATTAACTGCTAACTATTCAGAGCCGGGGCTCTGAATAGTTATAACAACTGTATCAATATGAAGCAGAAGGGAATTCAAAAATTATGATCAACAAGAGACTGCTGGGTCTGGTGCCCGGCTCCATGAAGTACATCAAGCAGAATGTACTCGTCAAATGGCTGTCCCTCGTTTTCAACATCCTGCTGGTCTTTGCTGTCAGTGAATATCTGCAGCAGCTCTTTGCGGGACGGGCGGGGATGAAGGAAAACCTGATGGCTGCCGGTGTGATTCTGGCAGCGATGATTGTGCGCGCCCTGGCGACGAAAGCCTCGGTGCGCCTGAGCTTTCTGGCGTCGAAAGAGGTGAAGAAGACGCTCCGTCAGCAGATTTATAAGAAGCTTCTGAAGCTTGGCTCCTCCTACGCGGAGCAGATACCAACCTCGGAGGCTGTGCAGATTTCAGTGGAAGGCGTAGAGCAGCTGGAGACGTACTTCGGCGCGTATCTGCCGCAGTTCTTCTACTGCATGCTGGGCCCGACGACACTTTTCATTGTCCTGGCTTTCGTCAGCCTGAAAGTGGCGATCATCCTTCTCGTCTGTGTTCCGCTGATTCCGATTTCCATCGTAGCGGTTCAGAAGATTGCGAAGAAGATCATGGGGCGCTACTGGGGACAGTACACCGTCATGGGAAATACCTTCCTGGAAAATATTCAGGGACTGACGACGCTGAAGATTTATCAGGCAGACGATTACCGTCATAAAGTGATGAACGAGGAGGCGGAGAAGTTCCGTAAGGCGACGATGCGTCTTCTGGTGATGCAGCTGAATTCTATCACTGTTATGGATCTGGTCGCTTACGGCGGCGCAGCGCTGGGTATCCTGCTGGCAGCCGGTGAGTTCGCGGCCGGACGTCTTAGCTTCGATGGATGCGTAGCGATTATCCTACTGGCGGCAGATTTCTTTCTTCCGATGCGCGCACTCGGTTCCTTCTTCCATGTGGCGATGAACGGCATGGCGGCCAGCGACAAGATCTTTCATTTGCTGGATCTGCCGGAGCCGGAGGAGAAGCACGGAGCCATCAATCCGAAGGATTGCGGCATCAGCTGCCGCGAGGTTCGTTTCTCCTATGAGAAGGAGAGAGAGATTCTGCACGGCGTATCCATGGACTTCCCGCAGGGCAGCTTCGTATCCATCGTGGGTGAGAGCGGCTGCGGTAAGAGTACGATCGCCTCTCTGCTGATGGGAAGAAACCGCGGCTACTCCGGTTCCATCCGGATCGGCGGTCAGGAGATCTCCGGGATCAGCGAGAAGAGCCGGATGGAGAACCTGACGCTGGTCAGCCACGACAGCTATATCTTCCGGGGAAGCGTCGGCGACAACCTGCGGATCGCGAAGCCGGATGCGGACGAGAAGGAGTTGTGGGAGATTCTTGCGAAAGTAAATCTGGCGGATTTCCTTCGTTCCGAGAATGGTCTGGAGACAGAGTTGCAGGAGAACGGCTCCAACCTGTCCGGCGGACAGAGACAACGTCTGGCGCTCGCAAGAGCTTTGCTGCATGACACGCCGGTCTATCTCTTCGACGAGGCAACCTCCAATATCGATGTGGAGAGCGAGAACGAGATCATGGCATTGATTCATGAGCTGGCGAAGACAAGAACCGTCATTTTGATCTCGCATCGCCTGGCGAATGTAACGAAGTCCGACCGGATCTATGTGTTGGATGCAGGTTCTATTGCAGAGGAAGGCACGCATGAAGAGCTTCTTGCGAAGAACGGAGCATACCGCAGACTGTGGGATAATCAGCAGTCGCTGGAGCAGTACGGCATGAACGATGCGAACACAGACAGCGGAAAGCACGCGGCAGACCCTGACAAGAATAGAAAGAATGGAAAAAGTGAGAAGAAAGGGGGTGCAAAGAAATGAAAAAAAGAAGCAACTGGAACCTGACCGGCCGCCTGCTGAAGCTGGTGAAGCCGCTTCTCGCTGCGGAGATCACAGCGATCGTGATGGGCGTAGCCGGATTCGTCAGCGCTACATTTCTGACCATCTTCGGCGCATGGGCGATCCTTGGCCTGATGGGCTTTTCGACGCCTATGGCGCAGAAGACCATGTGCACCTGGATTATTATCTTTGCAGTCTGCCGCGGTTTCCTCGGTTATGTGGAGCAGTACTGCAACCACTATATTGCCTTTCACTTGCTGGCGCTTCTCCGCGACAAGGTATTCACCTCGCTGCGCAGACTCTGCCCGGCGAAGCTGGAGGGCAAGGATAAGGGCGACCTGATCAGCATCATCATTTCGGATATCGAGATGGTAGAGCTCTTCTATGCGCATACCATTTCCCCGGTATCGATCGCATTCATTATGAGCGTGATTATGACCGTCTTCATCGGAAGCTTTCATCCGCTGGCCGGCGGGATCGCAGCTGCGGGATACATCACCGTCGGAGTCCTTCTTCCGTGGTACATCACGAAGATGGGCGGAACCAAGGGTATGGAATTCCGGAAGCGCATGGGCGCTCTGAACGGATATATTCTCGACAGCCTCCGCGGATTAAAAGAGATTCTTCAGTACGGAAAGGGCAGCGAGCGCCTGGATGGCATCAATGCCAGAACCGATGATCTGACAGCCAGAGAAGAAATTCTGAAGAAGGAGAACGCAGTCAACGGTGTACTTTCCGGCAGCCTCGTATGGGTATTCGCTGCGCTGATGCTCTTTGTGTGTGGCGCGCTGTATCAGTCCGGGAAAGTCGGCTTCGACGGCGTGGTTATTCCCTTTATCTCGATGATCAGCTCCTTCGGACCGGTGCTTGCGCTGGCAAGCCTGGGAAGCAGCCTGCAGCAGAGCTTTGCAGCGGCTGGCCGTATCATGGATATCCTGGATGAGACGCCGCAGGTGCCGGAGATCGGGGATGGCGAGCGCCTGGAGCAGTTCGACGGCGCAGAGTGCGCACATGTCAGCTTTGCCTATGATAAAGAGCAGATTCTGACCGGTTTCTCCATGAAAGTGTCGAAGCAGAAGATCATCGGCATCGTGGGAAAGAGCGGTTCCGGTAAATCGACCCTGCTGAAGCTGTTCATGCGATTCTGGGATGTCAATTCCGGCGAGGTACGTATCTCCGGGAAGAATGTATCGAAGGTGCGCACTTCGGATCTTCGCAATATGGAAAGTTTCGTGACACAGGATACGCAGCTCTTCCACGACACGATCGGGAACAATATCCGCATTGCGAAGCTGGATGCCTCGTATGAGGAGATCGAGGATGCCTGCCGCAAGGCTTCGATTCACGACTTCATCCAGACGCTGCCGAAGGGCTACGAGACAAATGTCGGTGAGCTGGGCGATACCCTTTCCGGCGGCGAGCGTCAGAGAATCGGTCTGGCCAGAGCGTTCCTGCATCAGGCGCCCTTCGTTCTGCTGGACGAGCCGACCAGCAACCTGGACAGCCTGAATGAGGCTGTTATTCTGAAGTCATTGAAAGAGTCCGGACAGGACAGAACCATTATCCTGGTATCTCACCGGGAATCCACGATGCGGATTGCGGATGAAGTATACCGGGCAGAGAACGGGAGGATGAGCTGATGGGAATTCATTTTCAGTCGTTTAAAGTAAAGGATATCGCATTTCTGGCCGTCATGGCGGCGCTTCTGATCCTGTGCGCCTGCGTGGCCATGCCCTTTATGGCTGTGCCGGTCTTCGGCCTGCGCAATATGGCGACTGCGCCCTTCTACGGAATCTTTGGCGTGATTGCGCTCTTAAAGGTGCGCAAACCCGGCGCGCTGACGCTGATGGTTACGTTCAATGCGGCGATTCTGTTAATGATGAGTCCGGTCATGTTCATAAATAATGTAGGAAGTGTTCTCATCGCGGAACTTCTCGTTATGCTGAGTTTCCGCTCCTATGACAGCGACAAGGCGGTGATCCTGGCGTCAGGGCTGGTGATCCCGTTCACGCTGCCGGTATCGATCCTGTTCAGCTACTTCCTGTACGGCAAGGAGATGAGCCAGATCGTGAACGGAAAACCGATTTACGTGATTCTTGCGTGCATCGGAACCGTGGTTCTGAGCTTTGCGGGAACCGCCATCGGCATGAAGATCGGTAAAGAATTAAAGAAGGCAGGCAAATTAAGATGATGCAGCGCATGGGTATGTTTCAGGCAAAGCGATCGCTCTATCCGTTACTGTGTCTGGTGTCCACGGTGTGCTTCCTGATCGGAGGAATGCTCATGGCCGGACGATCGCGCTTCCCACTGTTTCTGGCGGAAGTCTGCGTGTTTTACCTGCTGTTCGGCTATTGGAAGCCTCTCTTTGCTTCGGTATTCATGTTCATTCCGGTGAGCCTGTTCTTCGTGCTGCTTTCCTGTCTGATCAACCGGGATTTCTCTGTGGCGTTCGCCATGGGAACCCGCGTCTTTATGGTAGGCATCTGCGCCGTTCCGGCTCTCGGAATGCCGCAGATCCGCCTGATCCGCAACATGAACCAGATTCACTGCCCGCGCATGCTCACGCTCGGCATGCTGATCGCTGTCCGCTTCGTTCCTGTTGTGGGAAGCGAGGTGCGCCAGATCCGGGAAGCGATGAAGACACGCGGTGTGCGCGCGTCTTTGCTGAACTTCAGCTGCTTCTACCGCGCACTGCTGATTCCGCTGATCATGCGCCTGATCAATATCTCCGACACGCTCTCTCTTTCACTGGAAACCAGAGGCTTCGAGCTGGAGGATACGCCGGTCACGATCTACGAGCCGGTGAACTTTACCGTGCGGGACGGCATGTACCTGGCGGGAATGCTGGCGCTGATTGTCCTGAACCTGGTGGTTCTGTAGGGGGTAATTCACATGACAGCTATCGAAGTGAAAAAATATCAGGTTTCTTACAGTGAAAATGCAGAACCGATCCTGCGGGACTGCACTCTGACTCTTGACTATGGTGAATTTGTCCTGCTGTCCGGCCTGTCCGGTTCCGGCAAATCCACACTTCTTTCCTCCATCAACGGAATCATTCCCGGGGCAGTTTTCGGGATTCAGCAGGGCGATATCCTGGTGGACGGGGAAAGCATAAAAGGAAAGAAAATCTCCGAGATCGCAAGAAAGGTCGGCAGCGTCCTTCAGAACGCGGACAGCCAGATTGTGCATGTCCGCGTGGAGGACGAGATCGCTTTCGGCTGCGAGAACCGGAATTATCCCGGAGAGGAAATCAAAAAAAGGGTTGAAGAATCCTGCCGGATGATGCAGATCAATAAAGACTGGGCGACACAGACGCTTTCCGGCGGTCAGAAGCAGCGCCTGATCACCGCATCTACCATGGCCATGGGTCAGAAAATCCTCGTCTTCGACGAGCCGCTGGCGAACCTGGACGCGGAGGGCGCGCATATGTTGCTTGGTCTCTTACGGCAGCTGGCGAAGGAGCAGGGCTATGCTGTACTCTTCGTGGAGCACCGGCTGGATGTGGTTCTTCCCTATGTAGATCGCGTCCTCTGGATGGAGAACGGCAGAATCCGCGAAATCCCGAAGAACGAGCAGAAGATGATGCAGGGGCGAGGTCGCCTGGAGAACACCGGCTTTACGGAGCCGCCTGCAAAGCCGGTTCTCTGCCTGCAGGCGGAGCATATTTCCTTTGTCGCCGGAGGCCGCGAGATTTTAAAGGATATCAGCTTCACTCTCAATCAGGGCGAGCGGCTGGTCATTCTCGGCGACAACGGTTGCGGCAAGACCACACTTCTCAAGATTCTGGCAAGACTCTTGAAGCCCACCGGCGGCAGCGTACAGCAGTATCTTGATCCTTCGATTGGGAAGAAGGCATCCAAAAAGTGGTTCTGCCAGGCCGGATATGTATACCAGAATCCGAACTACCAACTGTTTATGCCGCAGGTAGAAAGCGAGATCGGATACCAATCCGAAAGCAAGGAGAACACGGAGGCCATCCTGCAGGAATTCGATCTGCAGAGTCTTGCAGGTTTCCATCCGCAGTCCCTCTCCGAAGGACAGAAGCGCCGGGTCAGCATCGCCGCAATTGCGGCGGCACATCCGAAGCTGCTGTTTCTGGACGAGCCAACTGTCGGCCAGGACTTCAACAACCTGAAGCGCATGGTCGAGACCGTAAACGAAGCCCACAGGATGCGCGGCATGAGCATGATCACTGTCACCCACGACGTCCGCTGCGCCGCCGCACTGGCGGATAAGGTCATCTGGATTCGCGACGGCGTTATTTATCGTGATGGCGGGAAGGAAGTCATTGCAGAGTACGAAGCACAGTATATATAACATAAGTACACGCAACACCGTGCATGTAAGGCCGGGGAAGTCCGGGGCAGAGAAAACGCCGGTATCACGACATAGGGATTAGGTATTGAACGTCTGTTCTGAATGTGCTATGATAAAAAAGTATAGTGATTTAGAAGTGGATGCGATTCTGGTTGCCCTCTGGTTAAGAATGGGGTGATGCCCGATGAACACAATGGAAGTATTAACTCTGTTGCTGGTGATTTTTACGGCATTGTCATACATAGACGACCATAAAAAGAAATAGCATCCCCCTCAGCTAAAGTCGGATGCTATTTCTTTTATAATTTGACCACTGAGGGCAAATCGGACATATCCGATTCACTCTCTGAATCCATGATACACCGGGGCACTTGAGAAATCAAGTGCCTCCTCAGAGAAAATATATCAGCGAGGAACATACAATGGAATTGTGGGACATTTACGATGCAAATAAGAAACCGACCGGCCGCACCATGAAGAGAAACGACTGGTGCCTGAAGGACGGAGAATACCACCTGACCGTACTCGGCGTCATTGCCCGTCCGGACAGAACCTTCCTGATTACAAAGCGCGTGATGACGAAGCAGTGGGCTCCCGGTGCGTGGGAAGTATCCGGCGGAGCCGCGCAGGCAGGCGAATCATCGAAAGACGCTGTTCTCCGTGAGGTTCGTGAAGAGACCGGTCTGGACGTATCGAAGGCCGATGGCGGTTATCTCTTCACCTATCACAGAGAAAATCCAGGCAAGGGAGACAACTACTTCGTAGACGTCTACCGTTTCTTCCTCGATGTAAAGGAAGAAGACCTGCACCTGCAGACCGAGGAGACTGACGGCTGGATGTTCGCAACGAAAGAGCAGATCGCCACATTCGCCGCAGAAGACAAGTTCCTGCACTACGACAGCATTAAGCAGGCATTTGAGGTGTAGGTTCAATATCTGCGGATGCAGAGAAAACAGAAAAAATATATAATGTAGTCAGACATGAAAAAGGCACAGGACAGAGAGAAATTGTTCTGTGCTTTTTGTGTAAAATCTTTAATAGAAATCATTGTAAAACGTTTTTGAGTAAGGTATCATTTTAAATGAACAGAAAGAATTTAAAAGAAAGCAAAGCGGAGGGGAAGAGATGGTTGATACCAAAAAGGAGCAGGAGCGTGACGAACTGCATCGTGCCATATGGGCGATCGCAGATGAACTGCGAGGGGCGGTCGATGGCTGGGACTTTAAAAACTATGTTCTTGGCACGATGTTTTATCGTTATATTTCTGAAAACCTGTGCAATTATATAAATAGAGGAGAAATCGAAGCTGGAAACACCGACTTTGACTTTGCAAAGATGCCTGACGAGGACGCAGAAGAAGCAAGAGAGGGGCTGGTAGAGGAAAAAGGCTTTTTCATTCTGCCGAGTGAGCTGTTCTGTAATGTCCGTGCAAATGCTGCAGCGGATGAAAACCTGAACGAGACCCTGGAGCGTGTGTTTCGCCATATCGAGGAATCTGCGAAAGGCAGTGAAGCGGAGAATGACTTTGCAGGCTTGTTCGATGACTATGATGTAAACAGCAACAAGCTCGGCTCTACAGTTGCGAAGCGGAATGAAAAACTTGTAAAGCTGCTAAACGGTGTGGGAGAAATGAATCTGGGCGATGTCAAAGATCATTCGATAGACGCTTTTGGTGATGCTTATGAGTATCTTATGACTATGTATGCGTCAAATGCCGGAAAATCCGGCGGAGAGTTCTTCACTCCGGCAGATGTTTCCGAACTGCTTACACGCCTTGGTACGATGGGAAAAACGGAAATCAATAAAGTATATGATCCGGCCTGCGGTTCCGGTTCCCTGCTTTTGAAGGCGGAGAAGATTCTTGGAAAGGATGCAATCCGCAATGGCTTTTACGGACAGGAAATTAACATTACAACATATAACCTGTGCCGGATTAATATGTTTCTTCACGACATCGGTTTTGATAAATTTAACATTGCCTGCGAGGATACTCTGATCAGCCCTCAGCACTGGGACGACGAGCCGTTTGAGCTAATTGTGTCGAATCCTCCGTATTCTATCAAGTGGGTGGGAGATGAGAATCCGTTGCTCATCAACGATCCTCGTTTTGCTCCGGCTGGAGTTCTGGCACCGAAGAGCAAAGCGGATATGGCATTTATCCTGCACAGCCTGTCATGGCTTGCGTCTAACGGAACGGCAGCTATTGTATGCTTTCCGGGTATCATGTATCGCGGCGGTGCGGAGCAGAAAATCCGTAAATATCTGGTAGATAATAACTACGTAGACTGTATCATTCAGCTGCCGGGCAATCTGTTCTTTGGAACTTCGATTGCGACCTGTATCCTGGTAATGAAAAAGAACAAGGCGGATAACAGAATTCTGTTTATCGATGCAACCGGCGAATGCGTGAAGGTTACCAACAATAATAAGCTGACACCGGAGAATATCGATCGTATCGTGAACGCATTCGCAAAACGGGAAGAAGTGACACATTTTGCGCATCTGGCAAGCTATGAGGAAGTATCTGGCAATGATTACAATCTCTCTGTATCCACCTATGTGGAAGCAGAAGACACCAGAGAAAAGATTGATATTGTGAAGCTGAATGCGGAAATCAGGGAAATTGTTGCCCGTGAACAGGTACTTCGTGATGAGATTGATAAGATCATTGCAGAAATTGAGGTGGGTGTATGAAAAAAGAAAAGTATGAGGCCAGCATCGTTCGCTCGTCTGCAGCGGAATATCTTA
>JABLTM010088563.1_pt1 | contig 19068 bp, 17 predicted proteins | sample 7160121 | NCBI WGS metagenome assembly JABLTM01 (sample SAMN14651224, study PRJNA627086) | human gut metagenome | isolation source: feces | host: Homo sapiens
AATCCACCCAGCATAAAGATCAGGACATTGGCGACCGCACCGATCAGGATCGCGACATAGGGCGCATAATCCGAAGAAAGTCTGCGGATTCCCTGAATCAGGGCCGTAACCACACAGAACGCTACAATACTTAGCAGCATCAGACTGTTGTCACGCAGCCCGGAAAGCAGCTGCGTAAGATGCTGCGCAATCGTCTCCAGCATATCTCCCTGAAAGGAGCTGTCTGCAAGAAATCCCGCGTTCCTCTGCACACAGTTCAGGAAATAGTAAGCGAAGACGCCCATACCGGCAGGAATGAACGACATCGCGCCTCCCACAAGCCCCAGAATCATCGGAACCACATAAGGAATATGCAGATAATACGCTGCAGGGATCAGCACGATCACAATACTGAAGCCCGGCAGGAACAAATACTGCATCAGCGCCGCCAGGAACAGGAAAACCACAAAAATCCCGGAAGCCTCCCAGGACAGCGCTGTCAGGTGAAGCAGTGTAAACGCGGCAACCACAAAACTCATAACGGACCATGGCAGCAGACAGCAGATCAACGCCAGGATCAGCATCACCGGAAGCCTGGTAAGGAAGTCCATATAGCCCAAATTCTCATTGATCAGAAACAGGACTACAAACATTACAAGGAACTTTAAGATTGGCAGCAGATAAATATCATATTTTCCGAAGAACTGTTTCAGTCGCTGCCGAAGCGCAAATATCTTTTCCATCTATTTTCTGTCAGCCTTTCCGTTCTTTTCTTCTTTCTGATAAATCTTCTGTATCTTTTTCAGGCTGGAGGTATACTCCCTCGCATGATCCCTGGCACGCCAGAAACGCGAAGTATAGACCAGCACACTGATCAGTATCGTCGCCAGAACCAGCATCAGGTAAAGAATCCACATACTCTTCAGGATCAGAAAAAGTTCTTCCACGGAACAGGCTGTCAGAAGCGCCTCCGAATTCTCCATAAACCAGAGTGCCACAACGAGCACGAATCCGAAAGAAACGCCCAGGACCGCCTTAATCACCTGAAAGCTGACGTAATCATCTCCATAGAAACGGCTGGTGATGAACATGCCTCTCTCTTCCTTCTTTTTTACCATGGCCGCTTTCGTCATCCATTTGACTTTCGTTTCATTAACCATAAAAACCTCATCTATATTTCTGGACAAAATTAACCTAGCTTACATAGTATAACACAATTCCTGGGAAATTTCGAGGAAATCTTCGATAAATTTGGATGTATTTTCTTAAGATTCTCTTTCAGAGAGCTTACTGTCGTCAGGATAAAGAAAAAACCTCCGGCAACAAATCGGCACCCTGTAACCAGAGCGCCGGTTCTTCTACCGGAGGATTGCTGTTCTTTCATGCTTCCATGAATACAGATTCTGTAGTTTCTCTCATTGTCCATATCTGCTGACTCAGGCAGAGGCTTGCTTACGCATCCAGCTGCTGAATCGCGCGAACCGTTCGGTCATAGGCTTCCGTCACTGCAGGAAGAAGAGCTTCCGTTTCCTCATAACGATCCGCCCGGAGGGCTTCCGTGATCTCATGGCTTGCCTGATAAAGCGGAGTGAAACCGAGATTCTGACTGACGCCCTTTAAGGTATGAGCCGCCCGGAATGCCTCCGGATAGTCCTTTGCGGCCAGTGTGCTGCACAGGCTTGCATAGCTCGGGTCATCTAGAAATTTTCCGGCAAACTTAATGATCAGCTTCTCCGAGTGGAAGCGGCCGAAAACCTCCTCATAATCTGCCCCCATAGCATCATAACATGCTCTTATGTCCATGATTTTCTCCTCCTCGTTACGATAATCCTAGTATATCACTCTTTTTTAGCGGTTGCAAGAACAATATAAAAACTATGCGTTTTTACAGCGGATCTGCGAAGTTCTGACGTTTATTTCATGTGTTTCTCAAGGAAGCCCCAACCCTTGTACATCAGGAAGCCCCAGATCAGGAAGAGAAGGATCAGTACGCTCATCGGCGTCTGTGACTGATAGGAACTTCCATCCACATATTTCTCAAACCCGGGGATGTCCGCGTAGTAATAGGCGCCGGCTCCAAAATCCAGACTGTCAATCAGCCCCAGGTGATGGAACATGATGTACAGCACACTGGCAAGCAACGCCAGCCCCAGTCCCCATTTTACGATTTTTCCGATGGATATATGCTTTTTCATAATGAAAGTCTCCTTTTCTCACAAATTCAATAACGATTCAGAACCTCCAGCCTGACCTGACAGCTCTGAATCGTTGCTTTCTTTAGTTCAGTGTCGGCAGCGGGAAGAATTTTCCGGACAGCAGCAGATATACCACTGCGAAGGTCAGTACAATGTTGAAGGTCTGGCCGATAATATACAGCGCCATTGCCTTTCCGCCTGCCATCTGTTCCTTAATCTCACGGAAATTGGTATCCAGGCCAATGCTGGTGAATGCCAGAACGAAGGCCCAGTTCTTGTATTGATCCAGTACCGTGTTGATACCGGACACTGCATCCTTGCCTGCCAGAGGCACTACTACAAAGGAAGCGATCAGCGATGCCGCAAAGAATCCCAGGATGAACTTCGGGAGGCGATACCATACTTCTGCGATCGTAACCTTCTGCTTCGTTCCATCTGCATTTTTCTCATGTGTTGTAAAGAATACCGCTACTGCAAAGGCGATAAATCCGATCAGGATATTCTGAATGGATTTCACCAGAACGGCTGCTGTCTGTGCTGTCTCGCCGAGAGCTGTTCCAGCTACGGCTACCGCGCCGGTAGAGTCAACCGTACCGCCGATCAGCGCACCGCCCATCAGCTCACCGATTCCGAATACACGGATCAGAACAGGCTCAAATACCATCATCAGTACCGTAAAGATAATCGAAATTGAAACTGTTACAGACAGGTCGCTCTTCTTCGCTCTGCTGGCAGCGCCGGTTGCGATCGCCGCGCTAGTACCGCATACGCTGGTTGCCGCCGCCAGAGTAATCACAAAAGGTTTGTTATCGATTTTGAACACCCTGGTTCCCAGGAACCACATAAAGATAATTACGATAGGTGTTACAAGCCAGGCGATTCCCAGTCCGTACAGACCGAAGTTTACAATATTCGAGAACAGTACGGAAAATCCCATGATTACCAGACCTGCCTTGATATAGAACTCGGTCTGTACCGCCGGCTTCAGCCAGTTGGGAACTCCTACGGTATTTGCGATCAGCAATCCAATCGCCAGTGCGAAAAACGCCCATTCCAGGTAACGGTTCAGTGTGTACTCCGCGCTGATCAGACGAACCAGAACCGCCAGTGCGAAAATTCCCGCAAACGCCGGAAGATATTCTTTCACTTTCTTGCCACGCAGCACGTTGCCGATCGTGAACAGCGTGCCCAGCACAAAAGCGGTTAACAGAAGCTTTGCTCCAAATGACGGTGTAAACTGCTCCAGCAGGCTCTTGCCATTTCCCCAGGTGGAGAACTTCAATGCACTGAAGTCAAATGCTCCCGTCAGTACCGAGATACTTCCGATCGCGATCACGATAAATCCGATCCAGATTGCCAGCCAGTCTTCTTCCTTCCAGAGATTACTGATACGAAAATGTCCTTCCGCAATGGCCTCCTCTTTCTTTACTTCCTTACTCATGTTCCTCTCTCCTCTTTTTCTTTATCTTTAAAACCTATATGTTTTGTATGTTTCTTGTTGATATAAGCATATCATATTGCTATCATTCTGTCTAATAAGCTTTATCAATACGAACTAATAAATTTATCCTATAACGGCAAATCTTTTTTACAAAATGCGTTCCTCAATTTTTCCGAATCGGATCTTCGAAGAAAGAAAGAGAAAGAGAAAAACAAAGAAAGAGAAAAACAAAAAGGAACGCACCTGCCGGAGCAAAATCCGTACAGGTGCGTTCTTCCCTTTTTATTTTTTTCAAGAGAGGATATGCGGTATCTTCTGAAAATTGTCTTATGAAATTACTTTACTGCTTCGAAAGCGTGATCCAGGGCTGCGATCAGGTCTTCTACCTTCTCGATACCGATGGAGAGACGGATCGTGTTGGGCTTGATCCCCTGCTCCAGCAGTTCTTCCTCGGTGCACTGGCTGTGAGTGGTGGTAGCCGGATGAATAACCAGAGACTTCACATCTGCTACATTTGCCAGCAGAGAGAAGATTGCCAGGTTATCGATGAACTTCTGTGCCGTTTTCGCATCCCCTTTAATCTCGAAGGTGAAAATGGAACCGCCGCCGTTCGGCAGGTACTTGTTGTACAGGTAGTGAGTCGGCTCAGACTCGATGGACGGATGGTGAACCGCCTCTACCTGCGGATGCTTCGACAGGTAATCCACGATCTTCAGCGCATTGCTTACATGACGCTCTACGCGCAGAGACAGAGTCTCCAGTCCCTGCAGGAAGATGAATGAGTGGACCGGGGAAAGGGTTGCGCCGGTATCACGCAGGATGACCGCACGGATGTAGGTAACGAAAGCAGCGGGACCTGCAGCATCCGTGAAGGATACGCCGTGGTAGCTGGGGTTCGGCTCAGAGATCCAGGGATACTTGCCGGATGCCTTCCAGTTGAAGGTGCCGCCGTCGATGATTACACCGCCGATGGCAGTACCGTGGCCACCGATAAACTTGGTAGCGGAATGAACAACGATATCTGCGCCGTACTCGATCGGGCGGATCAGGTAAGGAGTTGCGAAGGTAGAGTCAACTACCAGCGGCAGGCCGTGCTTGTGAGCGATCGCTGCCAGTTTTTCCAGATCTGCGATGTTTGAGTTCGGGTTGCCCAGGGTTTCTACGAAGATTGCCTTGGTGTTCTCCTGAATCGCTGCTTCGAAAGAACCTTCCTCGTAAGGATCAACGAAAGTCGTGGTGATGTTGTGGGTCAGCGGCAGGGTGTGTGCCAGCAGGTTGTAGGTACCGCCGTAAATGGTCTTGGCTGCTACGATGTGCTCGCCAGACTTCGCCAATGCCTGGAAGGTATAGTCAATTGCTGCCGCGCCGGAAGCAACTGCCAGAGCAGCTACGCCGCCTTCCAGGGAAGCGATACGCTCTTCGAATACGCTCTCGGTCGGGTTCGTCAGTCTGCCGTAGATATTGCCGGCATCACGAAGACCGAAACGGTCAGCTGCATGCTGAGAGTTATGGAACACATAGGAAGTGGATGCGTAGATCGGAACAGCTCTTGCGTCCGTTACCGGATCTGCCTGTTCCTGACCAATGTGAAGCTGTCTCGTCTCAAAACCCCAGTTCTTAGAATCTTTAATATCTGCCATTGTTTTATTCCTCCGTAATCTGTATATTAATCTGCTTTTTATTTTTTATTATTCACTGCTCACCAAGCATGAATTACTGTTTACTGTTTACTGTTCACTGTTCACTATTCACTGTTTACTGTTCACTGTTTACTGTTCACTGTTCACTGTTCTTCACCGGAACTGTCACATTCGGTTCCTGCTCAATATCTCTGCGTATCTTTTCATTTCTTTTGCCTCCTCATCGGCTCTGAATACATATTATCACAATAGGTTTTGTATGTCTAATACATGGAGCTGATATCTGGTTATAGATTGAATCTATAGCTCGCCAGTTTTTTATATGTTTTATCCACACAAAAAACGGCATTTCCTGCCGTTTTCTGATAATCTTATGGTTTCCTGTTGATTCACTGTGATTCCAAAGATTCCCGCTTTCACCAACGCTACAACTTCAGATATTTACGGATTTCTTCAATATAGCGCTCTCCCATCTGGCTTAAGAGCACATTCTTTCTCGTGATATACCCGATCTCCATAGCGCTATCCTCCTCCGGATTACTGTCATGAAATGGAACCGCAATATAATCGCTGCCATTCAGCTCCTCGCAGATAATGCCGGAGCAGAGCGTATAGCCGTTCAGGCCGATCATCAGGTTCAGCATAGTCGCGCGGTCATTCGCCTTGATCGTCTGCCGGTAATCACTGGTGGAGAGAATCTCCTCTGCCAGGTAAAATGCGCTATTGTCTCCCTGCTCAAAGGACAGGCACGGGTAGCTCTGCAGCTGCTCGAAGCAGATCTCCGGCTCCTTTGCCAGCGGATGTCCTTTCCATAAATAGACATAAGCGTTGCAATCGATCAGATGGTGAAATTCTAAACCAGCGGAATGGAGAAGCTTCGTCATGGATTTTCGGTTGAAATCGCTCAGGTAGAGGACGCCGATCTCGCTCTTCATGCTGCTGACGTCTGAAATCACCTCGCTAGTTCTCGTCTCGCGAATCGCGAACTCATACTGCGACATATCAAAAAACTTCGCCATATCCACAAAGGCCTTCACCGCAAAGGAATAGTGTTGCGTAGACACGCCGAATTTCTTCTTATAGGAACCGCCGGTTCCATATTTCTGCAGGATACTCTCGTACTGCCCATAAAGCTCCTTCGCGTGCAGCAGAAACTCTGCGCCGTCATTCGTCAGCGTCACACCACGGCCGCCGCGGTTAAAAATCGTAATGCCAAGCTCCTTCTCCAGTTCCTTCACGGCACTGGTCAGAGAAGGCTGTGATACATACAGAAGTTCTGCCGCCTTATTCAGCGACCGCGTCTCCGCGATCGTAAGAATATAATGCAGCTGAATCAGTGTCATTCCTCCTGCGCCTCCCTCTTATGATTTCCACGCGCGTCATAATCATCCAGAAAATTGTATGCTTCATCATCCTTATGATATCCGATTACCGTCCGCAGATTAATATTACGCACGCTGTTGAAAATATTGGTCTCGATCACATCACTCGTCTTCCGGAACTGCGCCACCAGCTCCTTCATCTCATCCCGCTTGGAACCACGGCCACCTCCGCAGCTGACGCAGTTCTCAGTGAAGCGGCAGGCACACTGGATAAAATGAAGTCCGTTCGAATCCCGCCAGGCCTTGATTGCGTCCTCCTTCACCAGGTACAACGGACGAATCAGCTCCATGCCCTCAAAGTTCTGGCTGTGGAGCCTCGGCATCATCGTCTCGACCTTGCCGCTATAGAGCATTCCCATCAGAATGGTCTCAATTACATCGTCGAAGTGATGACCGAGAGCGATCTTGTTGCAGCCCAGCTCTTTCGCATGTGAATATAGGTATCCGCGGCGCATACGGGCGCAGAGATAGCAGGGATTCTTCTCGATCCCGGCCACGGTATCGAAGATCTCACTGTTAAATACCGTCAGCGGAATCCCCAGGAGCTTCGCATTATCCTGAATGATATTCCAGTTGTCCGCATTGTAACCGGGATTCATCACGAGGAAGACCGCTTCAAAATGGATCTTTCCGTGGCGCTGCAGCTCCTGAATCAGCTTGGCAAGAAGCATGGAGTCCTTGCCGCCGGAAATACAGACAGCTACCCGGTCGCCCTCCTGAATCAGTTGGTAGTCATTCAGGGCTTTCGTGAAGGGTCGCCAGATAGTCTTGCGATAGCGCTTGATGATGCTGCGCTCGATCTCCGCCGTCTTCGCTTTCCGCTCTTCTTCCTCGCTCTGCATATAGCGGGACAGCGTCAGCCGCAGATACGCGCGGTATCCGCCGGTGATATTCACTACATTCTCATATCCCTGCTCCTCCAGGAAGAGCGCATAATCCAGGCTTCGCTCGCCAGTGTGACACAGCAAGTATACCGGCTGATCCTTCCGCAGACATGTATATCGCTCTTTAAATACTTCCATTGGAAGGCTGATTGCGCCAGGAAAGGTTCCTCTTTCGTACTGATCCTGCGGACGGATATCCACGATCTGCCCTTCGCCATCTTTCAGCTGTTCCAGTTCTTCTATTGTAATGGTGTTCATGGTTCATTCTCCTGCACTCAAACTTATTTGCATACTACCATTTATAGCCTAGTGAGTCAATAGCTTTTCTATGCTTTATTGTTGCTAAGCCACTTTCTTTAGGATAGCATACGAATTCATTTCCCGCAAAGGAATTTCACCTGCAGAAGACGAAAAAGCAACGGCAGAATCCCATTTCGATTCACCGCTGCTTTTCTTCATTATTATATAGGACGGGTTCAGGAACTGAACGACTCAAAGTCCCAGGAAAAATCTCCACCGCCGGAACTCAGATCCGCCAGACTCTGGATTTTCACCTTCGCATTCCGGCTGGTAAAACGATGTCGAATCGTCCGCTTGTCGATCCTTCTGCCAATGAACACCACTTTGCCCTTCGCTTCCGCTTCTGATTCGAGCCCGAGCTCCGGCTGGCGGATACTGTAACGATCCCCCGCCACATCGAACTCCAGGACCAGTCCCCCTGACGGAACCTGTCCTTTCGCGCGTATGATATCACCGAAGTGCCCGCGAATCAGCTCTTCCAGGAAAAGAATCAGCCGTTCCGGGGATTCCAGCGAGATATTCTCCAGAGAGAAAGAATCCAGGAGCGCTTCCGGGTTCTCCGAAGCATCATGCTCTTTCTCATCCTTCTCTGCATTCAGGAATCGCATCCAGAAAGAGCGATCCAGGCGATGATAATCTGTCACAATCTCAGCCTCGGAATTCTTTTCCCGTATCATAGACTGTACCGCCGCGATCTCTTCCGCACTGCTGTGTTCCGTCTTCGACAAAACGATTGTACCGGCCTCCCGGATCTGGTTATGATACAGCTCCGGAAAATCTCTCTCGTAATGCTGCCAGCTTCCAATATCTACGATCGTGATCGCTGGGAGAATGGCAATTCGTTCATATTCGATCTGACGCAGGTTCTGAATGATCTGACCCAGCATTCCGACTCCCGTGGGCTCCACCACAAGGTATTCCGGATCTACCGCATTCGCAATCGTCAGCACAGACGCCGCAAAATCGCCTTTCGCCGAACAGCAGATACAGCCTTCGGTCATCTCCCAGATATTCACGGTTCCGTCCGCCAGCGCTCCGGCGAGACGGTCTCCATCGATTCCGGAAGCACCGTACTCATTCTCAAGGACAGCGATCTCGCATCCTGTGTTCTTCGCAAGAGCCTTGATAAACGTCGTCTTCCCTGCTCCGAGAAAGCCGGATACAATCAATATCTTCATAAGTCCCGGTTAGTCCGCAAACTTAACAACGGGCTTAATCAAATCTGCAGGCTTATCTCTCATAAGGAACAGAGCCTCTTCCAGGTGATCCCAGCCTTCAAATACATGGGTGCTCAGAGGGCTCAGATCCAGCTTGCCTGCGGATACCAACGCACCAAGCTTCTCCATTCTCAGACGGCCGCCGGGCATCAGGCCACCGTTGATCTGCTTGTGGCCCATGCCAACGCCCCACTCTACACGGGGGATATCGATGTTGTCGCCGGAGCCAAGGTAGTTTACATTACCGATCTTTCCGCCGGGCTTCAGGCACTTCACTGCTTCCGCAAAGGTCTCTACACCGCCGCCTGCAATCACTATCTTATCCACGCCCTTGCCGTTCGTCATATCCAGAACCTGCTGGCAGATCGGACCATTCTTGTAACTTACAAAGTCAGTAGCTCCATATCCCTTTGCTGCTTCTACACAAACAGGACGGGTACCTACCGCAATGATACGGGAAGCGCCGCGCATATTCGCTCCTGCTACAGACATCAGACCTACCGGGCCGATGCCTACAACCAGAACACTGTCACCGAACTGTATATCCGCCAGTTCTACGCCATGGAACCCAGTCGGTACCATATCGGACAGCATGCAGGCGTCTACAACATTGATATTATCGGGCAGAAGCGCCAGGTTACCGTCAGCATCATTTACATGGAAGTATTCGGAGAATACGCCATCCTTGAAGTTGGAGAACTTCCAACCTGCCAGCATACCGCCGGAGTGCATGGAATATCCTGCCTGTGCCTCCAAAGAGTTCCAGTCCGGGGTGATTGCAGGTACAAGAACGCGGTCGCCGGGCTTGAAATCGCGAACCAGCTCACCGACTTCTACTACTTCTGCGCAGCCCTCATGACCAAGGATCATATTGTGGCGATCACCGATCGCGCCCTCCCAGAGGGTATGTACATCTGACGTACAGATCGCTACTGCCAGGGGACGGCAAATGGCATCCATGGGACCACACTTGGGGCGGTCCTTCTCAATCCATCCGGACTCGCCGATTTTTAACATCGCGTAACCTTTCATGTTATAAGCTCCTCCTGTTTTTGACTTTTTGTAAATTTGAATATCTATTAAGATTTCTTAAGAATTTACTCTTGCATTATAACATGAATCTGCCAGAAGATCAATATTTTTTTAACATATATGTTTTTAATTTAACGCAGATTATATTTTTTTAATGTATCAATATAGCGGCTATGCGTACTTTCATTATAAAAAGTCCCCGGGTTTCCTGCCCCGGAGACTTTATGATCTCTATATCCACTATCCATTATAAGAAAATGGATCCGATCCTGCTCTCTGCCCGGTCTCCATCGAATCAATGAAATGTACCTCTTCCGCTGTCAGTGAGAAATCAAAGATATTGATATTTTCTCCGATTCTTCCCTGATTGGCTGACTTCGGAATCGGTACCTGGCCATGTTCGATGTGCCAGCGCAGTACCACCTGCTGCACGCTCTTTCCGTACTTTGCCGCGATCTCCTGCAGCTTCACGTCCTGCGCGTAAGCGCCGCGGTTAATCGGGCGGTAATCGATGACCTGAATCTGATGTGCCTTACAGTAATCCGAGATTTCTCTCTGTTGGAAGGACGGATGGCATTCCATCTGATTGATGACAGGATATTCGCCGAATACCTCCTTCAGGCGCTCCATCTGATCCGGCTGGAAATTCGATACGCCCAGCGTACGGAAATATCCTTTCTCACGAAGCGGAAGAAGCTGCTCATATGCGTGCAGGCGCTTCGTCTCATCCGTGCCCGGCCAGTGAATCAGGTACACATCCAGGTAGTCCACGCCAAGCTCTTTCATCGTCTTCATCAATGCGGCTTCCGCATGTTCATAATCCGTCGGCCACAGTTTTGAGAGAAGAAAAATCTCCTCTCTTGGGCCGCTGAACTGCCGGATGGCCTCGCCGACCTCAACCTCATTCTTATAGCAGGAAGCGGAATCAATATAGCGGTAACCCGCTTCCAATGCCCAGCGCACCGCGTTGATTTCTTCTTCCCCGAAGGAATTATAATTGCCGAATCCAATCTGCGGAATCTCATATCCATCCTGCAATTTCCATACATTTTTTTCGATCTTTTCTGTCTTTTCCATTCTTTTATTCCCCCGTTTTTTAGATATTGCAACAAGTCATATTCCCGGCTCAACTTCCTTTTCACTGCCTAACGCAGCGGCTTACTCTGAATCATCCAGATATTTCTTCGTATCCGCGAGCGCTTTCGTGAGATAAGCTTCCATTCCCATCTGCTCCGTCATGCGGCGGTTCGGAATTTCTATACCGCGCACCACATGCGGAATCTGCTTCAGAATCGCCCGCATATCCACGGCGCCGCTTCCGGGGATCATGCGCTCCTCCAGGCCGGTTCGGATCAGTTCTTCCCGCTCCATCGGAATCTCTGCCGGACAATCACATAAATGCACATACCGGAACCATTCCTTCGGAAGTCCTTCCAGATCCTTCACCGTGTTTCCAGAACGGTAAAAGTGCAGCGTATCCAACACAATACCCTGATTGGGGCGGTTCACCCGGCGCAAAAGCTCCGACGCTGCGTTCAGATCCTTCACCCCGGACCAGGTGACAAATTCCAGGTTTACGCTCAGGTCATACTGCGCTCCCAGATCGCAGAGGCGGCCGAAGGCATCCTCATAGAACATTGCATCCTCCGTCCAGATATTCGTAAGAATATGATGAATCCCAAGCTCCGCTGCGGCTTCCAGATCTTTTTCATAATCCTGCACGTTCACACCGTCAAAGATTCTGGCATTTTCCGTATCATGAATCTCGATGCCCTCTGTTTTTGCCGCCCGCCTCGTCTCCCGCAGCAGTGCCGGATTTTCCGAAAGAGCAAATGGCATCTTTCCGGTAATATTTTCTCCAACGGATTTCTCCTCCCGGTGCATTCTCGTCGGAATACTGCGCAAGCTCACGCAGTCAAACCCCGCCTTCGCCGCCAGCCGGATAAAATCCGGCGGCGGACAGTCCGCGGCAGTTAAGTGGACTAAAGAATATTTAGAACTCATATCTTATCAATCTCCTTCTTATAAACTTCCATCACAGCGCTCTTCTCTGCACTCTCCGGCGCCGATTCCACCAACTCCTTCATACCTTTGGAGCGCAGTGCAGGCAAAAGGATTTCCCGATCCATCAGCGGCAGGATTTCCAGGAATGATTTACGGAAGGAATTGTTCTGTGTTCTCAAAAGCTGGTGCATATTGCGAATCAGCTCTGCCCGTTCCGGCGGATAACCGCCGCCGACCGGTGCGGAAAATACCTGCTGAAGAATCAGACGAATCTGTTCTTTTCCGGCCAGCCCCCAGCCGCGATTCAGCGGAAGGCTGATACAGTTTCCTGCATTTACCCGCATATACATCCAGGCCTCCAGCGGATCGTAGATCAGACCGCACCGGATATCCGGATAAGCCATAACTCCATTGAAGAAGCCCTGTCCGCTTCCGCATCCGCCGATAACAAAATCCACAGCCTTTAAGTTCAGCAGAATTGCTGTGATTGCAGATGTCTGAAGAAAGTTCAGTGTTTCTTCCCCTTCCTCATTTCTCATGCCCAACTGATATCGCTCATGCTCCGTAAAATCCGAAAGAACATCCCACACATCTTCTGCATGATGTTTCGTGGAACCCTCTACGACTAATGCAACTTTCATATAACGTATCTCCTTCTTTCTTCAAACTTTCTCCAAAATAGACGCTCATCCAACTCCAAGTGTTGCAGAAATTGGAAGAAACAGCGCACCGATCAGTGCGATTGCAAAAATCACAAAGGCGCAGATCATCTGACTCATGGTATAGGTTTTCAGGCCACCGCTGACTTTCATGCCGGATAAGTTCGTAGTTACCCAGAATGCACTGTCATTCAGATGTCCGGGACCCATGCCACCGCTGAGGCAGGCAACTGCCAGGAAAAACGGGTGAATGCTAAGACCACCGGCAAATCCTGCCATAATCTGCATACTGGTAATACCTGCCACGGTACCAGAGCCCTGCGCAATCTTGAAAATAAAAGCGATACCGAAACCAACCAGCATCAGAATAATACCGCCGGATGTTCCCTCGATTCCCATGCCTTCCACGATCTTGTTTCCAATATCCGTTGCCTGAATGACTGCTCCGAAAGCTCCGCCGGCCGCCGTAACCATGGCCGCAATACCGCTTCCCTTTAACGCCGCATTTCCAGCTTCATCCAGTCCCTTTTTGCCGAGGCTCTTATAGGAAATCAGATATGCAGCCAGAGTACCCAGAAGCATCGCAGGAAGGCGATTTCCCAGAATCGTCAGAATCATCGGAGGCTCTTCCCAGAGTGCATTGCCCACAGTGCCGCAGAGGATGCATGCCAGCGGAATAATAATCGGAAGAAGGGAAGCAAAAAAGCTCGGACAATTCGTCGCCTTATTCGCACCGATTTCAATCTCCGCATCCGGGTCCAGATCAGACTCCTTAAAGAACCCGCGATCCATAATCGTCGTATATAAAGGAAGCACGATCAGCACATTCAGCAGACCGATAATCAGACCGCCGATCAGCATAAAGCCAAGATCAAAACCGAAGATCTCCGGCGCTGCCAGCGGGTTTGGGGTCGGAGGAACCAGCACATGTGCCGTACAGCCGCCGATCGCAATAGCGCCAACCACATAGGCAATGGACTTGTTAATCTTCTTCGCAATCGAAATGCCAATGGGAATCAGGATAATAAAAGTGATATCAAAAAATACAGGAATGGAAAGAATAAACGAAGTGAGCGCAATCGCATACAAAGCTTTTTTCTCTGGAAAGACACGAACCATCGTCTCCGCAATCACATTCGCTCCGCCCGACTGACTGAGCAGTTCTCCGATAATAACCCCCAAAATAATCGAGATACCCATGCTGGCCATCGTATTTCCAAAGCCGCTTCCAATGGTGGAAATAGTATCCATCCATCCCAGTCCGCTAGCCACGCCCATATACAGGCTGGCGAGTACAAGCGAGATTACCGCATTCAGGTGGAATGCCATAATCGTAATCAGAATAATTGCAATAGAAATAATAAGATTTATCGTCAAAATTGTTGTATTCATATTCCTCGATTCCTTTCTATCACTACAAAGATACAACGGCTTTCGCTGTAGTATCTATGCCAGGGATAATTACCATTCTCATCCCATACAGGGTCATTTACATTGCCAGGGGCCAGCGGGAATTCCTGATATACCGTATCCTGATCTTCTTTATAAAGAAGCTGTACTCGTCCGGTTCCCCATACCTGAAGGTGTACTTCATCGAAATTTTCTCCATGCTCTCGATGAATCGCAGAAGGGATATTCGCTTCCGCCAGACAGAAGTTCATGCCGGTATCTCCGCCTACCACGGTTCTCGGTGACTTATAATAGCGCACACCCCGGTTTCTCTCCAGATGCGAATACTCCCAGAGAGATTTCCACACTCTTTTAATTGCATCCGCCTCTTCATCCTCAATCCGGAACTTTCTCTGATAATCGTGGATAACCAGTGCCCGTCCCTCAATCTCTAGCGTTCCATTCATTACGATCGTACTGCGAAGAGGCTTCACCGGTACCGGACGAACTCCGACAAAGTCAGCCTCAGAGCGCCCCATATTCAGCACAAGCGCCGGTTTCTGAATTGAATAGGCAGCCTCATGCTCTACGTAATCTACTCTAAAAAACGGTTCTGCAAAATCTAATTTCTGAATCATAATTTTTCTCCCAGATATTTCTTCGTACATTCCAACGCTCTCGCTGCATGTTCCTTTATGCCAAGCTGCTCCCACTGCCTGTTGTTCGGAATCTCGATTCCATAAACCGGCCATTCCGCAGCATTTGCAATCTCGCGGATGTTAATGCAGCCATCCCCCGGATAGAGACGCCCCTCCCGCGCCGTATATGCAAGTGCATCCGCATCTGTTGGAATACCTTCCGGCGCATCACAGATATGCAGACAGTAGAGCCATTCTGCCGGAATCTCCTTTAATGCCTCCAGAGTTACTCCTGATCGGTGAAAATGAAGCGTATCCACCAGGATTCCCGCATTGGGACGCTGCACAGCTCTCAGGATGTCCGCTGCCGCTTTTAAATCCTTCACGCTCGACCAGGTCACAAATTCCAGGTCAATCTTCTGATCATAGCGTACAGCCAAATCGCAAAGCTCTCCGAACTTTTCTTCCGCATATCCGCGATCTGCAGACCATATATTTGACAGGACATGGCGAACTCCCAGCCGTGCCGCCGCTTCCAGATGCGGTTCATAATCCTTCACACTCATGCCGTCAAAGACTCTTGCGTTCTCGATCGAATCAATGGAAATCCCGGTATCCTTCCGTGCCCGTTCCGTCTGTGCAAACAGCTCTTTGTCATTTGCCAGATCAAAGTTCTTCTCCCCGGGAAGTCCCATCGGAATCGTTCTTACATCGATGCAGTCGTACCCTGTCTCTGCCGCGATATACAGCATCTCCGCCGGGGAACTGCATTTTGTTGTCAGATAAATCATCGAGTATTTCCGCTTCATCTTTTTATAATCTTCCTCCTTTAAAAATCCTTTGGCGCCATAAGTTTTTGTATGTTTAGTATACCATTTGAATTATAATTTCAAAAGAAGCCTTTCTGTCAGCATAGCAAATAATCCTGCTGTCTTGTCCTTCTTTCAACAACGTTTTTCCGTTGTTTTATCTTCTGTCAGGCAAACAATCCTGCAATCACATAAAACAATCCTGCCTGTATTCTTTTTTCTGTCTTTGGGTTTTTTTCTCTTTTTTCTTTGAGTTTTCTTTCTATCAGACTCTTTTCTTCCTGCGAAATTTGCGCTATACTGATAACGTCAGGTCAGTGCTCGGCCTCTATATCATTCGTTCACAAAACCTTTTACACCGCAAAACGTATTATCCTTACGGAGGCTTTTATGATTTTTCTTCCTTTCACTCTCACTAAGGAAAATATATTTACGGAAGATTCCCACCCGGAACTTCTGAAGATTGTACATTCCTGCGATCAGCCTGGCTGGAAACTGAATGCGCATTCGCACACCAGACAAGCCGAGATTCTTTACATTGCCGGAGGAGAAGGCATCTATACCGCTGACAATATGCCGTATCATGTTCACGAAGGGGACATTGTAATCTTCAACAGTGATGTGATTCATTCGGTAGAGTCGAACGTCGCGGCTCCGCTGGATGTCTGGTCGGTTACAATTCAGAATTTTCAGCTTCAGGGACTTCCTCCGAATCATCTTCTTCCGGATCGGGCATGCCCGGTTCTTTCTTCCGGCAGCCGCCACGCTGTCTTCGCTTCTCTCTACGAGGAAATCTGCTGGCAGCGTCAGCGGGAACAGGCAGGATATGCACAGATCTGTCACATGCTGTCCGTCTCGCTGCTGCTTCTGTGCTATCAGTTAAGCAAGGAACCGCAGAATCCGGCGGCTCCGCAGACACTGGAACTGGCTTCCCGTGTGCTCTCCTATCTGGACGAACATTTTCGCGAACCAATTACGATGGAAACACTGGCTGCTCATTTTCATGTCAGCGCCAGTCATATCAGCCACGAAGTCAACAGCGCGTTCCACGTATCCCCGATCAATTACCTGATCGACCGCCGGATCCGCCACGCGCAGTGGGAACTGGCTTCCACCGACCATTCCCTGAAGGATGTCGCCCTTCACGCAGGCTACGAAAATCCGTCCCATTTCAGCCAGCTTTTCTTCCGACGGACAGGATTAAAACCGTTGGAATTTCGACGGACCTATACGGAACAGGATAAGAATCCCCGCCCATGATGGATGATTTCCTGCAAAAGGCAGATTTCCGCAGAAAAAATTTCCGAACATCTCTGTACGGAAATCAATCTTCTATAAAGAAAGAGGAGGTGACACCTTTCGATGCCACCTCTTTATATGTGCAGACATTTTTTGCATAAATTTTCGTAACCGTTCCTGCCGCAGCCCGCTCAGAGCCATATCGTTTAGAACAGACCGCCGTTTACATCCACAATCTCGCCGCTGGTCCATGCCGCGTCGTCGCTGGCCAGATAAGCAACGGTTGCCGCCACCTCAGAGAACTCACCCAGGCGCTTCAGCGGGATATTCGCGGAAAATGCCTGCTGCTCTTCCTTGGATACGGCATAGAACATGCGGCCCTTCAGCGGTCCGGGAGCAATTGCGTTTACCGTGATGTTCCACTCGCCGAGCATATATGCCAGGTTCATCGTGATTCCGTTTACGCCCGCCTTGCTGGCTGCATAGTTTACGCCAACCTTTCTGCCGGTACGTCCGCCGATCGAAGAGATCAGAACGATTCTTCCGTATTTCCGTTCCTTCATCGAGGGTACGACAGCCTTACAGGAATGGAAGATACCCGTCAGGTTGATGTCAATAACATCCTGCCAATCCTGCTCACTCATCTCATCGATCGGCATATGGCGGATAATACCTGCCGTAGCTACCAGTGCATCCACCTTGCCCCAACGCTTGATCATCTCCTCAACGACATGATCACAGTCCTCCTGACTCTTTACATTGCAGGGAATTGCCATGATGTCATCCGGATTAAATCCTTTCTCCTTCAGCAGCGCCACAGACTCATCCAGTGCCGCCTGAGAGAAATCCGCATACGCAATCTTTCCTCCCTCAGTAAGGATTCTCTCGCCGATTGCCTTTGCCATATCGCCTGCGCCTGTGATCAGTACAGTTTTTCCTGTGAAACGTTCCATTTTTATACCCCTTTCAGCTGTAAAAGCGCTCTTTCATTTCTTTTTCTGTGAAATGTTCTCAGCAATTCTTTGTCTTTATGCGTTTAGTATAGCATTTAAATTATAAGGCCGAAAGAATCCTTTCTGTCAGGATTGCAAATAATCCTGCTATTTTACGTCAAAAGAACCGACGTATTTTCGTCAGTTCTTTTGAGAATTTAATAACTATCCTGCTGTTACGTTTAAGAATCCTGCCGCGTCTTTCCCGGCATTGCAAAAACATCATCCTTCGATTTTCTTTTCGCCATGATTTCTAATAGGATATATGTATTTGCTGTCTGAGTACATTTCGTATTATAATATCTTCAGAACAAGGGAGAATCATTTGACCTGTATCAGGCAGATAGAAAGGCGGAAGCCATGAGTGACAGATATAATGAAAAAAATATAGAAGAGAACAGAAAAAACGATATAGCAAAAAAAGAACAGAATGCACAGATTCTCACGGACGAAGAGCAGAAAATGGTTCCGGAATGCAAATCAAAGAAATTGGATATGCTGCACGGATCAATCTGGAACAAGCTTCCCCGGTATGCGCTTCCCGTTGCCGCAACGGCGATTCTGGAACAGCTTTTCAACGCTTCTGACCTTGCTGTTGTCGGGAACTTCAGCTCCACAGACCGCACGGTTGCCGTAGCCGCCGTTGGAGCTAACAGTTCTATTATCAGCCTGATTCTGAACCTGTTTATCGGTATTGCTCTCGGCGCCAATGTCGTAATTGCAACAGCTATTGGAAGGAAGAACCAGGAAGAGGTTCAGCGCGCTGTACATACCTCGATCATAATGTCCATCCTCGGCGGCGTTCTGATCGCAATCCTGGGGGAACTGGTCGCCAGTCATCTGCTGGGAATGCTCAACATACCAGACGACGTACTTCCTTCGGCTCTAATGTATCTTCGCATCTACCTGCTTGGTATGCCGGTGATTCTGCTCTATAACTTTGAGGCTGCAATCTTCCGCAGCATCGGAGATACAAAAGTTCCATTGAAGGCACTAACTATGTCCGGCATACTAAACGTTCTGCTGAACCTGTTCTTCGTTATCGTTTTTAAAATGACTGTCAACGGCGTTGCTATTGCTACCGTTCTTTCCAATGCTTTCAGCTCCCTGCTGCTCCTGCAAAAACTGATGCGTACCGACCGTATGATCCATGTCGATCTGAAGGCGTTAAAGATCGATCGCTGCAGTCTTATGCGCATTCTAAAGATCGGTCTTCCCGCAGGTATTCAGAGTGCGGTATTTGCGGTTGCGAATATCATTATCCAGGC
>JABLTM010089945.1_pt1 | contig 18944 bp, 16 predicted proteins | sample 7160121 | NCBI WGS metagenome assembly JABLTM01 (sample SAMN14651224, study PRJNA627086) | human gut metagenome | isolation source: feces | host: Homo sapiens
CACATCAAAGAAACTTTCATCTTATTATTTACAATGGCCGGCGCCTGCCTCATCGTCTTCCTGGTTCCCGGACTTTTCGTCCTTTTTCCTGGAATCCTCTGCGGCATCGCCAGCCATCTGATTGAGCCTGGTTTAAAAAAGGCTCTTGCCATTGATTAATCCAGTTCTTTATCAATGTCACTTAGTTAAGCTTATTAGCTCACCTCATTGTGAACCTCTAACAAAAAAATTAAAATTGTAGTTGACATATCAATCAAAATGTGCGGCCGCTCACTTTCTTCTTTTGTAAAAAATCCAAACAAGGATTTTATTCGTAAACGCAAACGTGATTTTCAGAAAATGATGCAACTCATCATTTCCTTGGAAAGTGGCAGTTTAAATCATGAACTTCTCAATTTTTTTGACTATGATTCTTCAGTTCCTACTGGCTCCGCTTTTTATCAACAACGTTCCAAACTTTCTATTTCTGCGTTCCGCCATCTTTTGAAGGAATTCAACCTTAAATTCCCTTTAAATAAATTTCGCGGAAAATACTATCTTATTGCCTGCGATGGCTCTGAGTTTAACATTGCCAGAAATCCTAACGATTCAGAGACTTTCCACGAACCTAACGGAAAATCTGCATCCGGTTTTAACATGGTTCATACCATTTCATTATATGAATTATGTTCTAAGAGATATCTCGATTTAGAAGTTCAGCCCGGACGTCTAAAAAATGAGTTTCAGGCTATTTGCAATCTTATGGATCGGTATGCCTATGGAGGTTTGCCGATTTTCATCGCTGACAGAGGATTTTCCAGCTACAACGTTTTTGCCCATGCAATCGAAAATAAAGTTGATTTTTTGATTCGTGCCAAGGATTTGAATGTACAGCGTTTTCTTGGTGTCGAGACTCTTCCAGATAAACTGGATACAACCGTTGAACTGATTTTGACCAGAACACAATCAAAAAAGAAACATAAATATCCGCTCAAACTAAGAATCGTCCGCTTTGAAGTGGCCGATGGTGTTTTTGAACGAAGTCTGTTTCTGTTTTTCTGTTTTATCACATCCTTTTCACGATAGCTACGTACTCAACAAACGGGAGTGCCCACGAGACGCAATGTCTTTCTACGAAATTACGGAAAATCAAAAGAGTGGCAACGAACACTTGACACAAACTAACATTGACTTTTTCTTGTGTTTTCAATACCCTTATGATAATATATAAGTAGATAATATATTATACAAAACACATAAATATACCACAATATAGATAATATATTATCTATAAAAACAACAAATAAAGGTGACATAAAATGGCGAGACTAATATGGGAGACAGCAGAGGAAATCGATATGAAGCTGGCGGGCAGAATACGAGGGATTCGCAAAAGGCGTTCGATTTCCCAGAAAAAATTATCGGAAATGAGCGGTGTAAGTTACGGCTCAATTAAGCGTTTTGAGACGACAGGGCAGATTTCACTACTCTCTTTAACGAAGCTGGCATTTGCTCTGAATGAGGTGGATGAGATACGGAATTTATTTACGGATGTTCCGTATCGAAGTATTCAGGAGGTTATCAATGAGGGAAAATAAAGTGTTGCATGTTTATTACGGGGAGCGGCTTGTAGGGACGATGGCACTTACAGAATCAAAAAAAGCAGCATTTGAATATGCTGATGAATGGCTGGCGGATGGTTTTTCTATCAGTCCTTTTTCACTTCCTTTGGAAAAGAAGGTTTTTGTTCCCACAAAAGATTATTTTCGAGGTTTATTCGGCGTGTTTGCAGACAGCCTGCCGGATGCGTGGGGACAGTTATTGTTAGATAGAATGTTAAAAAAGCATGGGATAAATAGAGATGAATTTTCAATTATTGACCGTTTGGCAGTAGTAGGAAATCAAGGGATGGGAGCACTTATTTATCGCCCCGAAAGAAATCTGTCCTATGGTCAGGACGTGGATAATCTAGATGAACTGGCAGAAGAATGTCAGCGCATTTTGAATACAGAGGAGACAGAAAAACTGGATGAATTGTATCGTTTGGGCGGAACCAGTGGCGGAGCCAGACCTAAAGTTATGATGGAAATGGATGGGGAGCCATGGATTATTAAATTTCCGGCGCATGTGGACCGTGCGGATATTGGAAAAATGGAATACGATTATTATCTGTGTGCCGAGCAGTGTGGAATTACGATGAGTGAATGTAATTTGTTTCCGTCAGATAAATGCAGCGGCTATTTTGGTACGAAACGCTTTGACCGGAAAAATCAACATGAAGAAATGGAAAGAGTGCATATGTTGACAGTGGCGGCACTTTTGGAGTTGGATTTTGAGCAGCCTGTTCTTGATTATCAGGATTTGATGAAACTTACGAAAATAATAACCAATAATTCACCGGAGGATTTGGAGAATATGTACCGCCGTATGTGTTTTAATGTGTATGCTCACAATCGAGACGACCATGCAAAAAACTTCTCTTTTCTTTATGAAGAGGAGAAAAAGTGTTGGCTGCTGAGTCCGGCGTATGATTTGACATATAGTACGACATATTATGGAGAGCACACGACAACTGTGGCTGGGAATGGGAAAAATCCGGGAAGCAAAGAATTAATTTTTGTAGGAACACAGGCCGGCTTATCAAAAGAAAAGTGCCGGAGCATCGCAGTGGAAATCAAAAATTGTGTTTCTGATATGCTTTCAGAATATTTGAATCCATAAAAATGCGAATTTCCGGCACTTTTATCTTTATCATTTTGCAGCTATTACGCTGACTTTAATTTTAGCGTTTACACCATTTTGGGCAACGGCATAAATTGTCGCATGCCCTGCTTTTTTTGCTCTGATTTTACCTTTTTTTGATACGGTCAGTACAGAGGAATCGCTCACAAGGTAGCGGATTTTTTGAATGTGCCAGCAGGTTTTTTTCCCTTTTGGTACAATTACTTGTGCTCGTATTTTCTTAGTGCTTCCGGCCTTTAAAGAAAGTTTTTTACCACTGCGGATTTTTACGCGCGAAGGATTTTCATAAGTTTTACTTCCTTTCGTCAGCGAATGTAATTCCAGTGATTTACTGATTGCAGTTTTTTTCTTCCCGATAATGCGGTAAGCCGTAATACGGTATTTATACCACGTATCTTTCTCGCATTTTTTGTGAGTATAAGAAGTGGTTAATCGGTTTTTAATATCGGCAATTTTCTTTACTTTACGCTCTTTTCCGTTTTCGTTGCAGGCAGAGGCGTAAATGAAATATCCGTCCGCATTTTTTACCGGATTCCAGAAAAGTTGGTTAGCGTTTTCGCTTGCTTTTACCGGTTGAATCAGCTTTTTGCTTACGGAAGCTTTGACTGGTTTTTTCGTAGGTGCTACGGTTGGCGCAGCGGTTGGAACCTGAGTTGGAACAGTCGTTGGTGCTATGGTTGGTGTCATCGTCGGAGTAGCCGTTGCCCGCTGCGTTGGAGTGACAGTCGGCGTAGTGGTTGGTGTGGCAGTCGGTGTAGCAGTTGGTGTAGCAGTCGGTGTAGCAGTTGGAGTCGGGCTTGGGGATGGTGATGGTGTCTGTCCCACCTCGGTTGGTTCCGGCAGAGGTATGTATTTATCGTAATAAACTTTAAGTATCGTGGCATTGTTTGGCTTAACAATTCCAAATGTAGCAGTATAATCACCACCCTCTATATATCCATTTGGAGTCTTAATTTCTGCATAAACGGTCTTCCCAATGTAGGTTGGGGGGCTTACGTATTCGTTCAGCAGTTTATAGTTACCATCTTCTGTTTCCTGATAGTAGAGTACCTTATAGGTTGTTTTCTCCGGTTCATAATACAAATTCATTTGGTAATGTGTATCCGCGTTTTCGAGTGTGACAGAGGAATCCTGCGGTGTGATTGTGCTTATGTGATAGTAATCATTACTATATTTTGTCGCATAGCTGGGATCTGCTTCAGCCACAGTGACAGTGTCGCCAACGGCACCTGTCATAACCTCGGAAGATTCTGCCTTTTCATAATTTTCTGTGTCCGGATTAAACTTCCAGTAATTGATTCGATAAGATGCCTCTTCGTCAATTGGTTTATAATCATTGGTAAACTGGAAGGCGTGCAAAGTTGTATTCGCCTTGGAGGCATTGATTGATGAAGAAAAACCAATCAAAGCCTTTTTGTTGTCAAAACGGGAGTGAAGGTCAATTTCTTTTTCAATCTGCGGTTTGGCCGGTCTTTTCGCATTGGCAAAATCGCCATTGGCATAGCGGACATACATTTTTTCACCATCGTAGTCAATCCATACGGTAAAAAGCCTGTCATTTACCCCTGCGTCTGCAAAACGGGTGGCACAGGTGGAAGAATCGCTGACTTCGATACTCTTTTTTGAAGTATCCTGATAGGCAGCCTCTAACTTATCTGTGTCATCCAGAACGCCACCTGCACAGGCATCAAAATAAGCAAGATTCTCGTACGCCGTATAGTTTTTTCCGTCTTTTGTTTTTTCAACCGTTTTGGTTGGGTCAAGACCGTTTAGGTAATAAATGGCATCGTGACGGGCATGGTCGCTGTTTAGCGTGATACCGATATGGTCAAAGTGTTCGGCATACTTGTAATTGCGGTAAGCCACGTACTCTCTGCCGTCCGTGCCCTCATAAGGATTAAAGTTTTTTTCGTAGTCATTTTTCCCGGTATAGGTTTGGTCTTTGTGAAAGTATAATTGGTTATCATAATCCCAGCTTTCATAGGAATATGGGCGATTTTCATCATATGGATATACGTCGCCCGTTTTATTCATGTTACAATAGGCACCATTATATTGGGAATCCATTTCGACCATGAGTCTTTTTTCGTCACATTGCATGCCGAATGGATAGGTGTCACCACCGGAATACGTATACGCTAAATCTTCCGGATCGGATATGTAATCTTCCATGAAAAAGGCAAGGCCGTCGCCGCCGACTTCTCTGGCGAATTCTTTCCCTCCTGCCTGTTTGGTGTTGACGCAGGCGTCCGGGAGTGAAAAGGTAAATTTTGTGGAAAACTGCGATCTGCTATTTAGCGGAACCAGTTGATTTAGTGTGATTATTGTGGAACGGTAATCAGAGGTACTTTTATTCGGATCTTCTTCGGCGGCGGATTCGGGTGCAGAATACGGTTTTGCCACGTCAAACAGCCGGATTACTTTTTCCGGGGTTTCCTTTTTTGAATATGGATTTTTTTTAATACCATAAGTGTCTGAGCTGGGTTGGTAGCTTTCAATAGCCAGTGAACCTTTGTGTGGCTCTCCAGCCGCATTAGAGTCCATCACCCAGGATTCTTCCTTAAATTCTTCTCCGGTACCCTCGCCCTCGGCAAAAGTCATTACGGCCGGCTCTGCTGCCGCCGCTTTTTTGGTCTGGTTTAATGATGATGTTACCGGTACATTTGCCAAGGGGAGTACCAGCCCCAGAAGAAGAGACGTAATCAAAAGTCTCTTGTGAAATTCTTTCCTTGTCATAATATCCCTCATTTCTTTTTTGTGTTTGCCTCATGAAATGTAAAATCATATTTCATTGCCAGAGCCATAAACAATTTATTCATGACCTGACCGGTGATTTCCCGGATTTTTAATTTCCCAATATAAGCGATGGTTTCACGCTGTATATCATCCGGTACATGATATGCGCCAAGCGTTACTCTTAGAAACCGCTCAAGTTTCTTTTCCAAAGTAAAATACATATCACATTTTTTTGCAATATAGGCACGCATACATCCGGCTGTCCCAATTTCCATTTCGTAAAAATCACTTTCCTGAAAGTCTTTATTATACTGCCTGAAAATCATCGCGATTTTTTTTGCTGTATGCTTGTGAATATAATCCATCAATGCCGGCTGCGTGTAGACTTCCATGTAAATATCCCGCAGATGTTCATTCATCTCGGTAAGCGTTAACTGAATACAGGTTTCAACGGCGTAGAGAAGCACCGGATTTTTCCCGGTTCCGATGATTTTTTCTGCTACACCAAACTGATTTTCAAACATGAATTCTGTAAGTTCTGCAAGAACGCCATCTTTTGTGTGAAAAATGGAGTGAAAACTGCTGCCGGATACGCCTGCATCATGAAGAATTTCCGTCATCGTTGTCTCGTGATATCCCTTTTCTATAAACAAGCGGACACTGGATGACAGAATTTTCTGCTTCGTTTCTTCACTGTCGTATTTTCTTGCCATGTACTTTGCATTCCTCCTTCCTTTTTTATTTTATGTAAAATCCCTTCGTGTGTCTCGAAATAGAAATGAATTGCTATTTGAGTTGTAACCCAATTATAGCATGTGGGGAATTATTATGTCAATGAAAGAATTGTCTATGGACAGAATTTGCCGGAAATCTTATAATGAAAGGGATTTATATACGATAAGGGGAAAAGGTATGACATTACAACAGTTAAAATATCTGGTGACAGTTGCGGAGTGTGGGAGCATTTCAGAAGCAGCACAGAAACTTTTTATTTCGCAGCCAAGTCTTAGTGCGGCAATTCAAAATTTGGAAAAGGAAATGGGCGTGACTGCTTTTTCACGCTCCAGCAAAGGTGTTGTGATAACGAGAGAAGGTGAGGAACTGCTTGCCTATTCACGGATGCTTTTGGAGCAGGCGGATATTATGCAGGAGCATTTTGGCAAGGACAAAAACCGGACGCCGAAATTTTCGGTGTCGTGCCAGCATTATTCCTTTGCGGTCAATGCGTTTGTGGATTTGGTGAAACAGTACGATGCCAGCCAGTACAATTTTATTTTGCGTGAGACGCAGACCGGAGAGATTATTGATGACGTGGCGCAGGGGAAAAGCGAGGTTGGAATTTTATATTTGTCGGCGCACAACGAGGAAGTTCTGACAAAACTTATGAGGAAAAACGGACTTGTATTTGAAGAATTGTTTGTGGCAGAACCGCACGTGTTTATCTGCCGTGAGCACCCGCTGGCAAATAAGAAAGAAATTACACTGGATGATTTGCAGCCATATCCATATCTGGTATATGAGCAGGGAGAACGGAACTCTTTTTATTTTGCTGAGGAGTTTTTGAGTATGCTGGATTTTCCGAAAAATATTCAGGTGCGCGACCGTGCAACGCTGTTTAACCTTGTGATTGGGTTAAATGGATTTACGGTTTGCTCCGGTGTCATCGACCAGAAGTTAAATGGTGAAAATATTATTGCAAAGCCCCTTGTGTCGGATTGTGATATGCGGATCGGCATGATTCGTATGAAAAATACGATGTTAAGCCGCTACGCTTTATATTATCAGGAGGCAATAAAAAATTACCTGGCCATAGTCTGAAACTATGGAAAAGGCATGATTATATGTATTTCACAAAAGAAATAAACAATGCTACACTATCCTCATCAAAAGAAAAACGAAACGGAGGATTTGAATATGACAGCATTGCAGGAACCATTTCGATATGATTATGTAGGAAGTTTTTTACGCCCGGAAAAAGTAAAGAATGCGAAAGCGCTGTATGAGGATGGGAAAATTGAAAAAGAAGAATTAGACGAGACAATCAATGAAGCGATTCGTGAAGTAGTTGCCAAACAAAAGGACTTGGGATTTCATGTGATTACCGATGGTGAGTTTCGAAGAACTTACTGGCATTTGGATTTTATGTGGGGATTTGAGGGAGTTGCGCATGAATTAACTGGAGGCGGCGTACAGTTTGCAGGCGAGCTTGCTTCTCTGGAAGATACTTATGTAGTTGGAAAAATTAAAGCGAAAGCACATCCATTTGTTGAATACTTTAAGTTTTTGAAAACTTTGGAAGATGAAAATACAGTTGCAAAATATACAATTCCAGCACCGGCACAGATGTTCCAGCAGTTTATTGTTCCGCAGAATGTGGAATCGACAAGAAAATTTTATGCGACAGATGAAGAGCTGATTCATGATATTGGAGTGGCATATCAGGATGTTATCCGCCAGTTTTATGAGGCAGGCTGCCGCAATTTGCAGTTGGATGACTGTACATGGGGTGCCGTTGTGGGTGATGCCGCAAAACAGCGTTACAAAAGCCTTGGTATTGACTTAGAAGAAGTGAAACAGAGTTTGCTGGCTGTGAATAATCTGGCATTGGAAGGAAAACCGGAGGATATGGTAATTACTTCACATATCTGCCGCGGCAATTATCATTCAACATATTTCACCAGCGGTCCTTATGACAGTGTGGCTGATTATGTATTTGCCAAAGAAAATGTAGACGCTTTGTTCTTGGAGTATGACGACGAGCGTTCCGGCGGTTTTGCACCACTTGCTAAAGTTTCACCGGACAAAAAAGTGGTACTTGGACTGATTACAACGAAAACACCGGAGCTTGAAGATAAAAAAGAAGTTATTGAAAGAATTCATGAAGCAGCGAAATATATTCCACTTGACCGCTTGTGCTTAAGTCCACAGTGTGGATTTGCTTCCTGTGAAATCGGTAATAAATTGACTGAGGAGCAGCAGTGGGCAAAATTGAAACTCGTAAAAGAGATTGCAGAAGAAGTGTGGGGATAAAATATAAAATAAAACCATTGAAAAAAATGGCGCATTCGCGTGACAAACGCACAGGTATGAATAGGCAGCAAAATTTATGTCTGATACCTGTGCGTTTGTATCCATTTTTTCGCAATGGTTTTATTTTGTGATGGTGGCGAAAGATTTGTGTGGTGAAAGGAGGGGAAGCAATGCAACGCTATTTTAGGAAATTGACATAAAGAGTTGTAATTTTTCCTCGTTTTCCGCTTTCAACAAGTCGTTTCGCGACAAATCACATTGAAAAAACAACGTTTTGGGTAGTTTTTGCCATAGAGAGTTGCATTGGAGCAAGAATGATTTCGTTATGTTGCAACTCTTTTGGGCGTTGGAGCAAAATAACGTTGTATTATGCAAGTTGCCATCCCTAAAATCCATTGTCCAGCATTTGCGATAAAAGTGGCGACACAACTTTTCAGCTTTCCATCAGCTACAAGACTCCCTTAGTGGTGAGGGCACTACAAACCTCGCAGAGGTTTGTCAAGTGGCAGCGGTGCACGAACCACTAAGGGAGTCTTGTAACTGCGGAAACTAAAAACTGTGTCCCCCCTACTTGAAATAAATTCTCCATTCCCAATTCTTGTCCTCTCCCTCTATTCGTTGTATAATAAAAGTTAGCGAACAAACGAAAGAAGATGTGTAATTTACATGATACAGGAAAAATGTACGACCCGGTAATTGGCAGATTTGTACTGGATAATTGGGATAAAGTGATCACTGTTTTGCAAAAGGATGAGAACTCACCGGAAGTTCTAATTCAATGACATATTCGCTTTCGCGGTTCGTCTCATAACTGTCGATGTGGCAAAGTTCCATCGGGTGTCCGGTGACAGTTAAGTGATGTTTTTTTGCATAGGCATAGAGAGAAGGCATCAACTGTTTGGTCTGCTTTAAGGAGCCGTGGTAGTACAGACACAGATATTCACCGGCAGGGAGAAATGTATCCGTCTTCGTTTTTGTGCTGTCAGTCAAAAAGAAAACATTTTCCGTGCGGTAGTAATCGGAGTCTGGATTTGATTTTTCTAAATCCAGCGTGTAACAGTCGCAGAAACCGATGGTATCTAATTTAATCTGGTTCTTTTTCATATATTGAACCATTGTGTAGTCAACATAAGCGTCCGGCAGATTTTCCGTGGAAATCATGGCAATCGGGCGTTTTTTGAATGTCTTTAATCGAATGGAAGTGTCCGATGACTCATTCTGCACGGCTTGCAAAGACTGAATCCGGCTGACGATCTGCTCCTTTTTCTTTTGAAGAACTTCCATCTTTTCCTTTATAATAGAAAGCTCCGTATCTAACATTTCCATTGTGGTGGAAATATTTCTATTCTTTAAGAACTCGCTAATCTGCTCTTTGTGAAAATCAAGTCCCAGCAGTTCACGGATCATCACTAAGGTCTGGAAATCATCCAGAGAATATTCCCGGTATCCGTTATTTTCATTTCGTGTCGGGCAGATTAATCCCTTTTTTTCATAATAACGAATCGAATCGACACTGATATTAAATAAATTTGATAATTCTCCGATGTGAAATGTGCTGTTTGTCATGATCATTCCTCCTAATATAAAGGTAGTGCCCCCTCACATGCGTTCGGCGGCAAGTCGTCGGAACCGATTTCAAGCAAGAACTTCGTTCTTGGCGGTTCCTCCTAAAAACGGCGCTATTTCATAGAAACAGCGCCGTTGCAAGTGCCTTTATTTTAGCAAAGATGAAAAAAAATGTCAAATTTTCAAAAAAAGCCCTTGACCCTAGTATGGTTCTAGGGTTTATACTTCCCGTAAAGAGTCAATGGTGACCACGTTTGGTGCCAGTGGCTCTTTTGTTGTTTCTAAATCAATTTGAATTTTGGAAAGTGAGGATTACGGTATGGAAAAGAGAATTGAAAATCATCCGATTTTAGGGGAATCTCCAAAAGGAAAATTAGTGAAATTCTCATATGACGGAACAACGTTGGAAGGGTATGAGGGAGAGCCGATTGCAGCAGCTCTTCGTGTAGCAGGTGTGATGGCACATCGTTATACAGCAAAACGCCATGAACCACGAGGTGTCTTTTGTGCGATTGGACGCTGTACCGACTGCGTTATGGTAGTTGATGGAAAGCCAAATGTGAGAACCTGCATCACCCCGTTGAAAGAGGGAATGGTAGTAGAAACCCAGTATGGAGCAAGTGCAAAGGAGGAAGCGTAAATGAAAAGATATGATTTGATTGTAATTGGAGCAGGACCGGCCGGATTGTCCGCAGCAACCGAAGCAGCAAAACATGGATTGCATCCTCTGGTACTTGATGAAAATGAAAAACCGGGCGGACAGTTATTTAAGCAGATTCATAAGTTCTTTGGCTCAAAGGAGCACAAAGCAAAAATCCGCGGATTTAAAATAGGAGAGGAACTTCTCGCTGAGGCAGAAAAGTATGGCGTTGAAGTTATGTTAAATGCAACGGTAATCGGTTTGTATCCGGAGAAAGAAATCACGGTGCGAATCGGAGATGAAGTAAAACATATGAAAGGGGATGCCATCTTAGTGGCAACCGGAGCCAGTGAAAACATGGTAACGTTCCCCGGCTGGACACTTCCTGGTGTAATCGGAGCAGGTGCAGCGCAGACGATGATGAACCTTCATCACATCAAAGCCGGAGAAAAGATTCTGATGCTTGGAACCGGTAACGTAGGATTGGTTGTCAGCTTCCAGTTAATGCAGGCAGGATGTGAAGTGGTTGCCCTCGTTGATGCGGCACCGAGAGTTGGCGGATACGGGGTACACGCTGCGAAAGTAGCAAGACTCGGGGTACCATTTTATCTGTCACACACCATCGTAAAAGCAGAAGGCGAAGACCGGGTAACGGGTGTTACGATTGCAGAGGTCGATAAAAACTTCCAGTTCATCGAAGGAACGGAAAAACATTTCGATGTAGACACCATTTGTATGGCAGTTGGTTTGTCACCGATGTCACAGTTACTCAAACAGGCAGGCTGCGAAATGAACGACACACCGGGTGGTTATGTACCGGTTTGTGACATCCTTGGTGCAACCAGTGTACCGGGTATTTACGCAGCAGGTGATGTATCCGGAATTGAGGAAGCAAGTTCAGCAATGATTGAAGGTCGTATTTCAGGAGCTGTCATTTCTGAGTATCTGGGTTACATGACAAAAGAAGAAAGAGAAGCCCGCGTAAGCGAATTGGAATCCGCACTGGAAGCCCTTCGTCAGGGAATGTTTGCTCCGAAAAACCGAGGCAAAAAAATTGAGAAAACCGAAGAGGGCATAGACATTTCCGAAAACCTTCTTGCAAAAGGTTATGTAGCAGACGATGAGATTGAGCGGTATCCGGGTGTTACCCATGCAGTCGGTGTTCATCCGGTTATGGAGTGTACGCAGAACATTCCGTGTAACCCATGTCAGGATGCCTGTGCGAAAGGATGTATTTCCATCGGCGATAACATTACATCGCTGCCGGTTGTTGTGCCGGGTTCCAAATGTATCGGATGTGGTATGTGTGTAGCTTCCTGTTCCGGTCAGGCAATCTTCTTAGTCGATGAGGAAACGGAGCCCGGATTTGGTACCGTCACTCTTCCTTACGAATTTCTTCCGCTGCCGGAGGCAGGTGAAAAAGGAATTGCGCTCGGACGAGACGGACAGAAAGTGTGCGACTGCGAAGTGGTATCCTGCAAAACGGCCAAAGCATTTGACCACACCAATCTGTTGACAATTAAGGTGCCAAGTGATATGACAATGAAGGCACGCTTCTATAAGAGAGCATAGAAAACGCGAAAATAACGCGCGAGACAGCGCAGAAAAGAGGAAAACGATATGATGGATATTCAGGAAAAATTAAAAGAAATCGGTCCCTTTGTACCTGGCGCAGATGATGATATGCTGATATGCCGATGCGAGGAAGTGACCAAAGGCGAAATTCGAAAAGCCATTCACGAGGGCATTGTGACAATGGAGGAAATGAGACGATATCTGAGAAATGGCATGGGGCTCTGTCAGGGACAGACCTGTGGTAAATTAGTAAAAGGAATTATGGCAAGAGAGCTTCACGTAAGACCGACGGATATCGAACCGGCGGTATCAAGAGCTCCGATGAGACCAATAGAGATGAAAGTTTTAGCAAGGGATGGAGGTGACTGCAAATGAAAAAAACAGCAGACGTAATTATTATCGGTGGCGGTATTAACGGTTGTGCAACCGCATATTACCTTGCCAAAAGAGGAATCAAAGATGTTTTAGTATTAGAAGCAGATGACAGTATCGGACACGGTGGTTCATCAAGAAACGGTGGTGGTGTCCGTCAGTCCGGACGTGATGTCAGAGAACTTCCGTATGCGATGTATGCGGTCAACAATATGTGGCCGACACTTTCCGAAGAACTTGGTGTAGACGTTGAGTATTACCAGCGGGGAAATCTTCGTCTTGGTAAAACAGAAGCACATTTGAAAAAACTTGAAACCCTAGCTTCCAATGCCAGAAGCGTAGGACTGGATATGCATGTAATTGACGGCAAAGAAGTCAAAGAAATCTGTCCGCATCTTTCGGATGAAGTCATTGGTGCAAGCTGGTGTCCAACCGACGGTCACGCAAACCCAATGAAAACAACCCTTGCCTTTTATACCCGTTCGCTGGAACTCGGTGCACGTTACATAACCGGAGCAAAGGTAAAAGCAATTGAAAAAGTTAAGGGAAAAGCAAGAAAAGTAATTCTTACAACCGGGGAAGTATTTGAGGGCGAAACCATTATTCTGGCTGCCGGCTACGAGAGCCGTTTTATCGCCCGCACGGTAGGAATTGATGTGCCGATGACAAAATTCTTTGAAGAATGTCTGGTAACGGAAATGCAGCCACATATGTTTGATATCATGTTAGGAACCGCAGATGCCGATTTCTATGGACATCAGTCACAGCATGGTTCATTTGTATTCGGTTCGGATTCCGGTTTGGAAGAATCGATTGATAAATCGTTTGACGATTTGCGCACAACATCGATTACTGCTTCAGCAGGATGCCGCGCGATTATGGGATACATTCCGAAACTGGCAGATGCCAAAATTGTCCGCACATGGGGCGGCTGGTGTGATTTGTGCTTTGACGGCGTACCGGTTATCGACCGTGTAGATGAAGTTCCTGGACTGATTCTTGCCTGTGGATTTACCGGTCATGGGTTTGGCACCGCACCGGCAGTTGGACTGATGTTGTCCCAGATGGTAGCAGGAGAAGACACAATAGTTGATATTTCTTCCTTAAGCTATGACCGATTTAAGAGTTTGAAATAAACTGAGCAAAAGTCAAAGGAGATGAAAGGCATGAGTGAATTAGAGGCTGTAATTGCAGAAGAAAAAGCAAAATTAGTAGAATCGAAAAAACTCCGTATGCTTTATTTAGATGAAGAGGATATGATTGAGGCAGGAGTTATGGATGCTGCCAAATGCGTTGATGTGATGGAAGAGACAATGGGACTTTTGGAAGACGGCGACTTCATCATGGGTGGTCCGGAGCATAACTCTCACGGAATTATGCTGGAATTTCCGAAAAAATCCGATATTGACGGATTCCCAATTAATGACGGCGCAGACCGGCGGTTTATCGCCATGCCGGCGTACTTAGGGGGCAAATTCCATGTCGCAGGATGTAAATGGTACGGCTCAAACGGAAATAACCGCCCGATGGGAATTCCGCGCTCCAATTTGATGTTTGCCCTAAATGATGTGGAGACCGGAGCACCGCTTGCCTATATGTCAGCGAACTTGTTAAGTTCAATGCGTACCGGGGCAATGCCGGGACTGGCAACCAAACTTTTGGCAAGAGAAGATTCAAAAGTTCTTACGATGTTGGGTGCAGGACCGATTGCGAAAGCTTGTTTCCGTGCCATTATGACAAATGCAAAAAATATTGACACGGTAAAAATTAAGGCAGGTTCTTTAAAATCCAAAACGGCGGCTGCACTTAAGGAGTTTATTGAAACCCATTATAAACAGGTGAAGGAAGTAATCATCTGTGAGACGTTAGAGGAAGCAGTCCGCGGCTCTGATATTATCAGCGAGTCGGTTTCTGTGAAACCGGGACAGTATCCGACCTACAAAAAAGAATGGTTAAAACCGGGTGTTACCCTGATTGCGACGAGCTTTTTCAACATGGATAAAAAAGAACTTGTTAGCATCCGCAAAGTTGTCGATAACTGGAAGATGTATGAGGAGTACGGCATCGAGGATGAAGAGGGTTACGATGAAAATGGAATGCGTAAGGCGACCGGCTGCATGGGTGAGGAGTTCTATTACATGGTAGAGGATGGCCTGATTACGAGAGATTCCATTGACCATTTGGGTGAAATTATCCGCGGCAAAAAACCGGGAAGAAAGTCCGACGATGAAATTATTTTTGTTGCCATTGAAGGAATGCCGATTGAGGACGTTGCATGGGGTTCTGAAATTTACCGTAACGCCGTCGACCATGGTATTGGTACGCAGTTAAAAATCTGGGATCATTCATCCAGGTAGTAAGTTTTTTGTGTGATTGGAGTGATTGATATGGACAGTAAAAACATTTTTAAACGAATTTTATATTACATGAATCCGAAGCATATCGAGCCGAAAATGGTAAAACTCTGGGCATTTTGGATTGTGTTCTGGGTTGTCTTGTTTTTGGTGCCAACAAAAATGGTGACAGGAAGTTTCTGGATTCTTGTTCCACTGGCAGGGCTGTTTGTATATGCTCTGGTCACAAAAGATGTTATGCAGTCGCTGGTTTTAGGTACATTTTCATGTTACATATTGTGGTATAAGGGGGCCTGTTTTGGCGGCTTTATCAATGATTTATATACCGTGCTTGGTGACCCGGAAAATATCGAGATGTATATGTCATTTTTCCTTTGCGGCGGTTTGATTATTGCCATGAAGCGAACCGGAAGCACAAAGGCGTTTACCGAGTTTGTGACAAGCAAGGAAAAGGGAAAAGCAGCTGCCGTTATGGTGACGGCTGGTGTGTACGCCGGTGCGACATCGGTGGATGATTATGTGTCGGCACTGACTGCCGGTGCGGCGTTTTCTCCATTGATTGATGCACTGAAGAAGCCGAGATTGGCACTTGCCTATATCATCCGTACGATTAGTATCTGTGCGTCGGCGATGCTTCCGTTTGGTGCGTGGGGATATTTTATCATTTACCAGATTGTGGAAGCGGATAATGTTGCGGATAAGGCACAGGCGACGGATATTTTCATCCAGTCAATTCCATTTATGTTTTATGCGATTGTTGCGATTGTTCTCTCGCTCTTATTTGCTGCCGGTAAAATTCCGATTATCGGACCGATGAAAAAAGCGTACCGGATGATGAAAGAAAAAGGAATCCAGATGGGTGACATTAAAGGGAGTGATGAAGAGGCTGATGCAGAGGAAGAAGAGGATTTTGATGAAAATAATGAGAGAACAAAACACGTCAGTGTGTTAAACCTCATTTTGCCGCTTGTCTGTATTGTAATTGCTTTGTTAGCAACGGGGCTTAACTGCTTTACGGCGTTTGCTATTGCGGTTATATTTACCGGATTTTTATATGTCATGCAGGGCTTACAGACGATTTCCGAGTATGTGCAGTGTATCGTGGATGGCTTTATCGACATGGTTGACATGGTAATTATTCTGATGCTTGGTTATGCGATGCAGGAATGTATGTATGCGATGGGAATGGAAGATTTTGTATCCGCTGTCTGCGGGGCAATTCCGGTTGCCAGTCTTCTGCCGTTTATTTTCTTCGTATTCTTTAGCTGCTCGGAATATTTGTTCAGCTTAAATTATACGTTGTATCAGATTGCGATTCCGGTTATGATGGTAGTATTACCGGGCGTTGGTGCAAATGTTCCGTTGTGCCTTGGTGCGATTATTTCTGCCGGATTATTCGGCGCAAATGCGTGTGTTGTTTCTGACCTAGGCGTTGTTTCGGCGCGAGCATGCCGGGTAACGATATATGACCAGTATCGGACGAGCCAGCCGTATGTGCTGATTGCCGGTGCGATTTCTGCGGCACTTTATTTGGCAGCAGGATTCATTTTCTAATGTTTTGAAAAGGAGTGGATACGATGCAGAATTTTTATTATGATATTCCAACGAAAGTATTTTTTGGTGAGGGACAGATTCAAAATCTGCCGGAGCTTGTCAGTGAATTTGGACAACGTGCCCTTTTGGTGTACGGTGGCGGCAGTGTAAAGCGCAGTGGTTTGTATGATACGATTGTGTCGCTGCTAAAAAAGGCAGGAATTACAACGTGGGACCTTACGGGCGTGGAGCCAAATCCACGGCTTAGTACCGTGTGCCGCGGTGTGCAAATCTGCCGTGAAAATCAAATTGATGTGGTGATTCCGATTGGCGGCGGCAGTACGATTGACTGTGCGAAGGCGGTTGCAGCGGGATTTTACCATGAGGGAAGTCCGTGGGATTTGGTGCTGGATAACAGTTTGATAACAAAAGCACTCCCGATTATTACGGTGCTTACGCTGGCGGCAACCGGTTCTGAAATGGATGGATTTGCGGTAATTAACAACGAAGAAACTTCGGATAAGCAGGAGATGTGCAGTATTTTACTGTATCCGAAATATTCTATCATGGACCCGGTTAATACATTTACTGTGCCAAAATACCAGACGGCAGCAGGTACGGCAGATATTATGAGCCATATTTTTGAATTGTATTTTGATGGAACACCGGGAAAATATATGCAGGATCGTGTGATGGAAGGTCTTTTGAAAACGTGTATCCATTTTGGACCGGTTGCTTGCGAGAAGCCGGATGATTATGAGGCGAGAGCCAATTTGATGTGGACGTCAAGCTGGGCGATTAATGGATTTTTAGCGTGTGGTCTTACATCTTTGTGGCCTGTGCATGCGATGGAGCACCAGCTCTCGGCGGTGTATGATGTTACACATGGACATGGGCTTGCTGTGCTCACTCCGGTGTGGATGCGCTATATTCTAAATGACGATAATGTGGATCGTTTTGTAAATTACGGAGTGAATGTATTTGGCATTTCGCCGGACAAGAAGCCGTATGAAATTGCGGAACTTGCCATTCAAAAGACAGAAGAAGTCTTTGAAAAAATGGGGCTGAAACTGTCGATGCAGGACCTTGGAATTACGGACGAAAGCCACTTTGAGAGTATGGCAGAGCGCGCCGCGGATGGGCTCGATGAGTGTCAGGTTCCGCTTGATAAAGACAAGATTGTAGAAATTTACCGTAAATGTATGAAATGATGAAAATGAAATCGTTACATTTTCACAAAAAATAAAAATTAGCATTGACAGAAAAATAATTTGGTGCTAGTATCGCTTTAAAGTCAACGGAGACTCGTGGAGTTTCCGCTGGCTTTCTTTTTTTGTAACAAGTAAAACTTATCAATCAACGTAAGGAGGGCATGATTATGAAAAAGAAAATGAAACATTTAATAGCAGTTATGATGTGTCTTGTACTGAGCATAAGCGTTCTTTCGGGATGCGGCAGCAGTTCAGAGAGTACCGGTTCAAAAGAAAAAGCAGACAGTTTAAACATTATGGTCTGGGAAGGAACCTGGTCGGAGGAGATGTTTCAAGACTTCACCAAAGAGACCGGAATTAAAGTCAATATCAGTTACATCGACAATACGGATACTTTGTTGGCGAAGATGATTGAAGGAAGTGCCGATTACGATTTGATTGACTTAGAGGGTGCTTATGTAAAATCCTTTTTGGATGGTGAATTGTTAGCCCCAATTGATAAGAGTAAGGTCAAAAATGTGAAAAATATTCAGGAGAGTTTTTTGAAAGAGGGACCAATTGGAGATACCGAAGAAAAATATACAATTCCAAACATGGGATGTAGTTATACAACGATTGTTTATAACAAAGAGACCTGTCCAATCAAAATTACCTCGTTTAAGGATTTGGCTAATCCAAAACTGAAAGGAAAAATTGCGATGGTCAATTCAACGATTTCCCTTTACGGTGAAGCGTTAGCAGCCTGTGGATTTAAGCCGGATTCGACAAACGAAGAAGAGATGAAAAAAGCCAATGAACTTTTGACACAGATTAAGGCAAATGTAAAAGCGTTTGTTGGTGAGAGTGCCGTATCGCAGCTTGAAAATGGTGAGTGTCCGGTAGCGTTTTGCTGGGATTATACAACACTTTGTGTAGACTCCAAAGATAACTGGGATAAATTCGAAGCCATTGCTTTGAAAGAAGGATGTGAGCGGTTCCAGCAGTATTGGGCGATTCCGGCAGCATCGGAAAAACAGAGTGAAGCAACTGAGTTAATTGATTTTTTGCTTCGTCCGGAAGAAAATGCAAAAAGCAATGCCGAGTACGGCGGTGTGCCAAACTTAAAACAGAACTTGTTAGCACCTCATCTTGACAAAGATTTTTATGAAAGTCCGGACATCACCTGCCCGCGCTGCCGTATGACGCTGAGCAAGTTCATCAAGACCG
>JABLTM010033862.1_pt1 | contig 18829 bp, 9 predicted proteins | sample 7160121 | NCBI WGS metagenome assembly JABLTM01 (sample SAMN14651224, study PRJNA627086) | human gut metagenome | isolation source: feces | host: Homo sapiens
CATAATAGTTTGTAGAATAGGTTTAGAATTTCTAAGAGATTTTGATATTATGGTTTTTATATAGAATCATGATTAATTGGTTTCGGGATTGGTGCGTAGTGATTACGCGCCATTCTATTTTAAAAGACCAGCATCCTTTTCTGTAAACTAGAACCTGGCAATTCTTCATAATATAATAAGGTGACTGACAATAAATGATAAATCTAAAAATAATTGTAACAATGAACAGAAAGAAATTGTTAATATCACTCGCTATGGCTATGCTGTCAATGGCGGGGCTGGCTGCAGATAATCTGCCGGCACTCCGTGTGCAGGGTAAGAACCTGGTGGATGCCAATGGTAAGACTGTTGTCTTGCATGGTGTGATGGATACGCCGAACCGCTACTTCAACGGTTGGAGATGGCAACAGTGGAAGCCTGATTATTCTGAAGCCGACATCAAACCTTGCTTGGAATATTTCTCTAAGCAGTTTTCTGCCATCACCGACAAGAAGCAGGGTGCTTATTGTACCGTGTTCCGATTGCACATGGATCCATGCTGGACCAACGATCCGGCAAAGAAAGTAGAAAACGAGGCTGATATCTCGGCATTCAACATGGCGCGCTACCGTCGCTATCTCCAGAAACTCTACATTCCTCTCATCAAGGATGCTATAGCACATGGACTTTACGTCATCGTACGTCCACCGGGTGTCTGCCCTGGTGATATCAGTGTTGGCGACAGGTACAACAGCTATCTGAAGGGTATCTGGAAAGCATTTGCTGCCGATGAATACATCAAGCAGAATGAAGGAGTAATCTCCATCGAACTTGCCAACGAGCCTGTGAGAGTACATCTTTCAGACGGAACGAATTCGGAAAGGGCTTTGCATGACTACTTCCAGCCGGTGGTGGATGTGATTCGCGAGCAGGGCTTCAAGGGAATCATCTGGGTTCCGGGCGCAGGTTATCAGAGTCAGTACCAGGATTACGTCAAGTATCCTATCACCGATAGCGAGGACAACTTCTCTTATGCAGTACATGTTTATTCCGGGTGGTATGGAAATATGACCGATAAGAATTACGATCACGATACTTTCATCCGCAACTTCAAAAGTCAGGTGCCGATGGTAGAGACGAAGCCTATCATGGTAACGGAGATAGACTGGAGTCCGGAAGATCCGGACAAGGCGAGCGAAGGTCACTATAATGAGTGGGGACAGTGGATACAACCTAACCTGGGAAGCTGGGCAACAGCATCTACCTCGAAATGGGGATTGGCATGGAAGGCAGTTCACGACCACTTTGGCAATATCGGAATGACGATTACCCATCCACAGGAATATTACGATATTGATGTATATCTTAAAACGGGCAAGGTGATTCCAGGTTTCCAGAATGCCAAGAAACACGGATTGTTCGAAGAGTGTTGCGGCTATGCCTGTATGAACTGGTATAAAGAGTGGTATTTGAAACAAAATACAACGGGAATTAAACAATTAGAAACCCAGGCAGACGTGGTTTCCACCTTATATTATAATATAGAAGGAAAAGAAGTTGAAAAGCCAACTGCAGGTGTTTATATAATAAAACAACTGTTAAGTAATGGGAAAATACGTTCTCGCAAGGTTTTTCTAAAATGATAAACTTTCTGTTACACCACGCAAAGTATGTTTCGAAAGAAATCCATACCTTTGCCGCCGTGAATAAACAGTTTTAGCGCACGCCTAAATTTTTAAAGCATAAATCAAAAATGAATAGAACATGATTGAACAAGTGTTAACAATGAAACGGACAGCAGCCTTATGCTTGGTGGGAGCTTTCTGCAGCCTGAATGCTCAGGCACAGAATATCCAGGTCAAGGGTAATCTTGTTGACGGTACAGGTGAGCCTCTGATAGGTGCCACTGTAAAAGTGAAAGGTAATGCCAGCGTCGGTGCGGTCACCGACTTAGATGGTAATTTCAGTATCAGTGTTCCTTCAGAGAATTCTATCCTCGTATTTACATACGTAGGTATGAAGACCAAGGAAGTAAAGATTGGTACGAAGAGAGAGTTGAAACTTACTCTTGAAGACGACAATGCCATTGGCGAAGTTGTAGTCGTTGGTTATGGTCAGCAGAAGAAGGCTTCTGTCGTGGGTGCCATCACCCAGACCACAGGAAAAACGCTGGAGCGTGCTGCGGGTATCAGTGATATCGGAGCAGCTCTGACTGGTAACCTTCCTGGCGTTGTTACCACTGCATCCAGTGGTATGCCGGGTGAAGAGGAACCTCAGATTCAGATTCGTGGTGCTTCTTCCTGGAACAACTCTTCTCCTCTCGTGTTGGTGGATGGTATTGAGCGACCAATGTCAAGCGTTGATATGCAGTCTGTGGCTACCATCTCTGTATTGAAGGATGCTTCTGCCACCGCCGTTTATGGTGTGAAGGGTGCGAATGGTGTCATTCTGATTACCACCAAACGTGGTTCTGAAGGCAAGGCTCAGATTAGCGTTACTGCTAATGCAGTAATGAAGATTCCTTCAAAGTTGCCTGATAAATATGATTCTTACGATGCGCTTATTGCCCGCAACAAGGCTATCGAACATGAGTTGAACATCTCTCCAGGCAGTTTCGACAAGATGGAACCGATGAGTTTCATCGAGAACTATCGCAACCAGACTACACTGGAGCAGCGTGAGCGTTATCCGAACGTAGATTGGCAGGATGTACTCTTCAAGGATTACACCATGTCATACAATGCCAATGTGAATGTATCGGGTGGTACCAAGTTTGTGAAGTACTTTGCAGGTGTGGATTTCGTGAACGAGGGTGACCTTTATAAGGATTTCGGCAATGGTCGTAACTATAGTTCAGGTTATGACTACAATCGTGTGAATGTTCGTTCTAATCTCGACTTCAACATCACAAAGACTACCGTGTTCAAGATGAACCTTGCTGGCTCTAATGGTCAGCGCAAGGCTCCTTGGGTAAATAGCTCTGATGGTTATAGCGATTGGCAGGTCAGCCAGCAATGGGCTGGTGCATATAATATTTCTCCAGATGCTTTCTTGCCTAAGTATAGCGATGGCTCTTGGGGATATTTGCCAGGATCTACTAATGTAACCAACTCTGCCCAGCAGGTTTCTTTGGGTGGTACCATGACTTCTACCACTACTCGCATCACTACTGATTTCGTGTTGGAACAGAAACTTGATTTCATTACCAAGGGACTTTCTGCACGAGGTATGATTTCGTGGGACAATACTTTTGTAGAGAAGAATCGTGGTATTAATGATATGAACCATGATCCTCAGCTGAAGTGGATAGATCCTCATACAGGAGCCGTTTCTTACAAGAAGCCATACGAAGCATACGATAAGTTCGATTATGCTATGGGAAACCAGTGGACCGTGAATGGTGGTGAGGTTGACAATAAACTTACACAGCGCAACCTGAACTATCAGGCTCAGCTCAACTGGGCTCGCAGTTTTGGCAAGCACAGCGTAAGCGCCATGGGACTTTTCGGTCGCCAGGAATATGCAACAGGTTACATGATTCCTTCTTATCGTGAAGACTGGGTGTTCCGTACCACTTATGATTGGAATTCCCGTTACTTCTTCGAGTATAATGGTGCTTACAACGGTTCAGAGAAGTTCTCTCCAGATAACCGTTTTGCCTTCTTTAGCTCTGGAGCTCTAGGATGGATGATATCGGAGGAGCCTTTCATGAAATATTTGCGAGAGCATAAAATAGTGGATATGATGAAACTCCGTGCATCTTATGGTGAAATCGGTGATGATAACGTAGGAGACCGCTTCCTCTATATGACTCAGTGGGCATATGGCGGCAAGACTCAGTTGGGTACGACTTCCAGTGATAAGGAGTCTATTTATACATGGTATCGTGAGTCAGCAGTAGGTAACCCTAACGTACATTGGGAGAAAGTGAAGAAGGTAAACTTCGGTATTGACTATGGATTTTTGGGTGGTTTGATTACTGGTGCTGTGGATTTCTTCCATGATACTCGTTCAGACATTCTGGTTAGTGGTTCAGATCGTTCCGTTCCTTCTTACTTCGGTCAGACTGCTCCTACAGCCAACTTGGGTAAAGTAACTACCAGCGGTTATGAGTTGGAAGTGAAGTTCAACAAGGTTTTTGCCAACAAGATGCGTCTTTGGGCAAATTTCAATATGACCCATGCTGTAAATGAGGTAAAAATCAAGGATGATGCGGCGTTGCTCCCATCTTACCGCAAGGCTGCAGGTCATGCTATCAACCAGACTTACACCTTCCTTGATAAGGGTATTCTCCAGAACTATGATGATATATATGGTTCTCCGAAGATGGATTCCAACGATGGCCAGCGTCTTCCAGGTGACTACTACATCGTAGATTTCAATGGCGACGGTAAGGTGGATAATGTGAACGATAGAGTTCCTTACGGTTATACCGGTACTCCACAGAACTCCTACAATGCAACAATCGGTTATGAGTACAAGGGCTTCAGCTGTTTCGCTCAGTTCTATGGTGTAACCAACGTAACCCGTGACGTAACCATGATTAGTTTGGTTGACCCAATGCTTGCCAATGTTTATGACCAGGGAACCTGGTGGAGCGACAATCACAACAACTGCGATGTCATCACTCCACGTTTCAACTCTAAGCCAATGTCGAATGCGGCTTACTATGGCACTCAATATCTTTGCGATGGTTCTTACATTCGCTTGAAGAACGTAGAGATAGCCTATACCTGGAACGGCGGTTGGATCAAGAAACTTGGTTTGAACAACCTCAAGGTTTACGTAAGTGGTAACAACCTCTGGCTCTGGACCCGAATGCCAGACGACCGAGAGTCAAACTTCTCTAGTAACGGTGGAGCCGTAGGTGCTTACCCTACAATGAAGCGTGTGAACTTCGGTGTCAAGTTTAATCTTTAAACATGCATAACAAATGAAAAATAATTTAGTAAAAATATTTTGTGCGCTGAGCCTCACTTGCGGATTTGCTTCTTGTACAGATTACTTAGATAAGAGCCCTGATACAGATGTGAGTGCAGAACAAGCGTTCAAGAACTTCACCAATTTCCAGGGATATGTGGAGCAAATTTACAACTGTATTCCAAGTAAGGAGTCGAATATGTATTGTACATCATTCAACTGGGGTGAAGATGAAATCATGAATACTGGCTTGGGAGATGATCATGTGACTGCTCATTTTGATTTAGGCGACTACCGTAACTGGTATGACAATAATCAAAGTTTCTTGCACAGACCATCTTCTGGAAATCCTGGTGAGTACCTTGATCCGACTTCAACCAGTAAAATGGCTCATTCTTTGGAGCATGCCTGGTATTGCATCCGTAAGTGCAACATAGGTCTTGCCAATCTTGACCTGATGACCGACTGTACTCAGGAAGAGAAGAACTTCATCAAGGGACAGTTGTTGTTCTTCCGTGCATGGTGGCACGAGGAGTTGATAGCTTTCTTTGGCGGTATGCCATACGTAGACACCGTATTGGATGGTGCATCAGCTTTGACTTTGCCTCGTCTTTCTTATCAGGAGTGCGCATTGAAATGTGCCGAAGATTTTAAGGCTGCTGCAGAGTTACTTCCTAATGATTGGGACAAGACAACTATAGGTAAGAAAACTTTGGGCAAGAATGAACTTCGTATTACAAAAGTTTGCGCTTTGGGCTACTTAGGTAAAGTGTTGCTTTGGGCTTCTTCTCCATTGAATAATATCGGTGCAGAGATGGGGGCTTCCAAGAATGGCGATACCTATAAGTATAATACAGAGCTTGCCACAAAGGCTGCTGATGCTTTGGCAGAGGCTATTGCTCAGGTAAATTCAGGCAAAACTCCATATGCATTGTGTACCTATGACTACTCTGATATTTATAATCATGTAGCAAAGTCTGGTTCTACAAACAACTTTTCTGATATCTTCCGTACTACAGGTAAGAATTGGAAACAACCAGGTTCTACAGAGGCAATCATGCGCGGTCCATATATTGGCGAGAATTCATCAAACTGGAACTTCACCAAACTTTGGGGACCTAAGATGGAAGATATCGTACAACACGATGCTGTGATTCACCAGCCGACAGCCAACTATGTAAACTATTATGGTATGGCTAATGGTCTGCCTTTGAATGATCCTGATTCCGGATTCGATCCAAAGCATCCATTCAAGGATCGTGATCCACGTTTCTATCATGACATCGTCTTCGATGGTTTTAAGTATATCAATACAACCATTGATGCAGTAAAGGAACCAAAGGTTGCAGCATTGCAGTATATGCCAATGTATTCTGGTAGTGAATTGCGAAATTCTTCAAGTCAGGGATGCCGCACTGGTTACTATACTCAGAAGCTGGTTCCTCACCAGGCAAATAAGTATGATGGCATGTACGAATGGGGTGGTGCCTTGCAGTGCGACCTTCCTTACATGCGTCTTGCCGACCTCTATCTGATGTATGCTGAGGCTGGTGCTGCCGTTCAGGGAGCCAACTACAAGAGCTCAAAGCTCAACCTTACCGCTGCTGAAGCAATCAATGTGCTTCGCGATAGAGTAGGAGCTGGTCATGTGGCAGATAAGTTTATGAACGACCAGAAGAAGTTTATGGACGAGGTTCGCCGCGAGCGTGCCGTAGAGCTTGCCTTTGAGGGCTTCCGCTGGAACGACCTGCAGCGCTGGTTGCTTCTCACCGAATATCCATACAACATCAAGACTTCACAGGAATTCAAGCGTGTAGGTAATTTCGATTATACCAAGAACGATCCACGTGATGCCGAGGTGACAGGATGGAGCGAGGAGACCATCGTGACCCGCAACTTCTCAGAGAAACACTATCTCTTGCCACTCAAGGAAAGCGATGTTTATCTGTATCCTGAGTTCGGTCAGAATCCAGGATGGTAATCACCCGGAGATGTGATATATAAAAAGCATAAACTTAGAAATAATCATATTATATATGAAAAATAATAAGAAAACAATATACTCTGCTCTGACAGTGGTTACGGCACTTCTGGCACAGTTGCCTGCTTCGGCTCAGGAATCTGCTGATAGCGCAATGGTTAACGTGGCGTTCAAGAAGGCGTACCAGAGCGATGTGCTCGGTGGCGTGAGTACCGTCAACGTCAGAGAATTGACAGAGAAAAACTATAATACCTACAGCCTTGACAACATGCAGGGTTATGTATCCGGTTATAATGGCAGTGGTATGTGGGGTTATTCCAATGCACTCGTTCTCATCGACGGTGTGCCACGTGAAGCCAGTAATGTTCGCCCCGACGAGATTGAGGATATCTCTTTTCTGAAGGGAGCCCAGGCCACAGTACTCTATGGCAGCAAGGCTGCCAATGGCGTGGTTCTCATTACCACCAAGCGTGGTAAGGTTAACGATGGCTTGTCGGTAAAGGTGAATGCCAATACGGGCTGGAACGTAGCCAAGGCTTTCCCTGAGTATCTCGGTTCGGCTGAGTACATGACTCTCTACAACGAGGCTTTCCTCAATGATGGCGGTGATGTAAACAACCTGCCATATTCTGCAGAGACCATCTACAACTATGCATCCGGAAAGAATCCATATCGCTATCCTAGCGTAGACTTCTATTCTTCTGATTACATCAAGAAGGCGTTCAACCGCTCGGAGGTTTCTGCCGAAATAGAAGGTGGCAACCAGAAGGCGCGCTTCTATGCCAACGTGAGTTACTATCGCAACGGTGACAACTTGAACTTCGGCGAGGCTAAGAAGAACTATACCGACCGATTCAATGTAAGAGGTAATGTGGATTTCGCCTTGAGCAGCACCATCAATGCCTACGTAAATGCGAATGCCACCTTCTACGGGGCTAAGTCGGCTAACACTAACAATAGCAGCTACTGGGAGCAGGCTCGCACCTTCCGCCCTAACCGTGTGGCTCCGCTGATTCCTGTGGAAATGATTGACCCTAATGCCAAGTCGGCGCTGACTATGATTGGGGCTACCAGCAATATCATTGATGGCAAGTACTTCCTAGGTGGTTCTTCTGCCGACCTCACCAATGTGTTCGGCGATATTTATGCTTCGGGTACCAATGTCTATCACAGCCGTCAGTTCCAGTTTGATGCAGGTTTGAACTTCGACCTCTCTTCTGTACTCAAGGGCTTGAGTTTCCACACGATGGTAGCCATCGACTATGCTACGGCATACTCAACATCGTTCAACAATTCCTACGCCACCTTCCAGCCTACATGGGCTAACTACAACGGCAAGGATGTTATCGTAGGTTTGAACAACAATGGTACGGTGGACAAGAAATCGGGTGCTCAGAATATCTCTGGTTCTACCGATAACCAGACCATCGCATTCAATGCGCACTTCGATTACAACCGCACCTTCAACGATGTGCACAACGTAAGCGCCATGCTGGTGGCCAACGGTTATCAGCAGAGTAAGTCTGGAGAGTATCATAAGGTGAGCAATGCCAACCTGGGCTTGCAGCTCTCTTATAACTATGATCATAAGTATTATGCCGATTTCGCTCTGGCTACACCTTGGTCTGCCAAGTTGCCATCAGCCAAGCGATTGGGTGTATCTCCATCTGTCACTCTGGGCTGGCGCCTCTCTAAGGAGAAGTTCATGGAGAATTCATTCTTCGATGATCTGACCCTCAGCGCAAGCTACACCGATATGAAGACCGATTTGGGTATCGACGATTACTACATGTATCTCGGAACCTATCAGAGCGGTGGCTGGTGGGATTGGAATGGTGGTTCCGGTCACTCAGCTATGCAGTCTAAGCGTGGTAGCAATGACGAACTCAGCTACCTGCACCGCAAGGAAATTTCTGCCACGGTTCATGCAGAGGTGCTCAACAAGGCTTTGAGTTTCGATGCATCTTACTTCCTCTCTAAGTGGACCAACGGAATTCTGGAGGCTCGCAATCAGGTGCCTAGCTATCTGTTCAGCTACTATCCTGAGTCTTCTTTCGTTCCTTACATTAATTTTAATGAGGACAAGCGCAGCGGTTTCGACTTTGCTGTGAACTACAAGAAGCAGTTTGGTGATTTCGGTTTCGGCGTAGGAGCCAACGTAACTTACTACACCACCGAGGCAACCAAGCGAGATGATTCGCAGTATGCTGATACCTATCAGTATCGCCAGGGTCAGCCACTCGATGCTATCTGGGGTTATGAGTGCCTGGGCTTCTTCCAGGATGAGAATGATATTAAGAACTCTCCAACTCAGATTATCGGCGGAACCATCCGTCCGGGTGACCTGAAGTACAAGGACCAGAACGGCGACAACGTTATCGATAGCAAGGACCAGGTTTACCTGGGCAAGGGTGGCTGGTATGGAACTCCTACCACTATCGGTATGAACCTCACTCTGAAATATAAGGGCTTCACCCTCTTCATGCTCGGCACAGGAAACTTCGGTGCTCATGCCGTGAAGAACTCCACCTACTTCTGGGTAGGCGGTGATGCCAAATATACAGCAGAGATGCGTGGCAGATGGACCAAGGAGACTGCAGCCACAGCCACCTTCCCACGTCTGACCACTGAGGCAGGTACGAACAACTATCAGACATCAGACTTCTGGATGTACTCTACCGACCGCATCGACCTTCAGAAGGTGCAGTTGAGCTACGACTTCCCTAAGGCGATGTTCATGAAGAGTTTCGTACGCGGACTTCAGCTCTTTGTCAACGGCAACAGTCTGCTCACCATAGCCAAGGAGCGCAAACTCATGGAGATGGATGTTAACAATTCAGGCTCGGCACCATTGAACCGCTTCTATAGCATCGGTGCTAAGGTTTCATTCTAGAATTAATTAAAGAATTAAAATTATGAAATTATCAAGATTATTATTGATAAGTGCAGTCTTAGTATCGCTCACTTCTTGTGACGACCTGTTTGAGCCTGCCTTGGAAAATAACCAAGATATCAGCGAGATGTATAAGGATCCTACGTTTGCCCGTGGTATTCTTGACAATGCTTACCTGGCTCTGCCATATAGCACCTCTCCATATACTGATGTGGCTACAGATGATGCTGTCACCAACGAAAACTCAGGCGACTATTTCAACCATAAGAAGATGGCTACAGGTTCTTGGGCTGCAAATATGAATCCGGTTTCACAGTGGGATGGTCGTTATCACGCCATCCAGTACTGTAACCTGATGTTGGAAAACTGCGATAAGGTAGAGTGGTCTTACTCCAGTGAGATTCTCAATCAGATGTATTGCGACAACTACAAGGGTAATGCCTATGCTTTGCGTGGCTTACACATGATGTACTTGCTCCGTGCTCATGCCGGAATGGTAGATGGTCAGTTGATGGGTGTGCCTATCCATCTTTCTTCAGAAGATTCAAAGTCTGATTTCAATCTTCCACGTAACTCCTTCAAGGAGTGCTACGATCAGATTATGTCTGATTTTGATGAGGCTCTGAAGTATTTGCCTGAGCAGTATGCCGATGTGGATGAGGATAAGGTTCCTGCCAAGTATGCCCAGAAGGGTGCTACCAATGCAGAGTACAATCGTGCCTTCGGTACCAACCATCGTGGCAAGATTGACGGTCGCATCATCTTGGCTTTCAAGGCTCAGCTCGCCATACTCGCCGCTTCTCCTGCTTATAAATCTGCCGGTGTAGCCTCTTATGAGGATGCTGCCAAATATGCTGCCAACTGCCTGAGCGAGTTTGGTGGTTTGGATGCAGTGGATCCTGACGGATGGAAGTGGTTCTGCAATAAGTCGCTCATAGACGGTTTGGGTGCTACATCCGAGAATCCTAAGGAGATTATCTGGCGTGGAAATGTTGAAGAAAGTAACACTCTGGAGACAGATTACTATCCTCCTTCGCTCTATGGTAGCGGTAAGATCAATCCAACCCAGAACCTGGTGGATGCGTTCCCTATGGCAAACGGTTATCCTATTACTGATGACAATGCAGAATACGATGCCAAGAATCCTTATCAGAACCGTGACCCACGTCTCGCTGCCTACATTCTTGTAAATGGCGATAAAATCGGTTCTACTGATGGAGTGGTAAATACAGCTGCCGATTCCAAGACTCTGGATGGCTTGAACAAGGAGAATGGAAAATCAACCAAGACGGGTTATTATCTCCGCAAGTTGCTCCGTCCTGATGTGAACCTCAACCCAAGCTCTGCAACCAAGCAGAAGCATCTGCCAGCTCGTATCCGTACTACGGAAATCTTGCTCGACTATGCTGAGGCTGCTAATGAGGCTCAGGGTCCTAAGGCAAATGTGGGCGGTGCCAACTATTCTGCCTACGATGTTATCAAGGCAATCCGTGAGCGTGCCGGACTTGGTGAGTTTGGCGAGGATCCATACTTGGAGGAGTGCGCACAGAACAAGGACAAGATGCGTGAGCTGATCCGCAACGAGCGTCGCTTGGAACTCTGCTTCGAGAATCATCGTTTCTGGGATTTGCGCCGCTGGAAGGTTGAACTCGCTGATCTCAATGAGGCAGCCAAGGGTATCAACATCACGACAGATGCCACAACAGGCAAATACATCTACAAGACTTTCGACGCTGAGGAACGCAACTATTCAGACTATATGTACTATGGTCCTATCCCATACTCTGAGATTCTGAAATACAGCAACCTCAAGCAGAACGAGGGTTGGAAATAATAAACGGCTAATATTATAAATAAAGACTAATGATTATGAAACGATATATCAAAATGGTGGCAGCCCTTCTGACACTGATGGCTTCTTTCACTGCATGTGAGAATGGAGACCAGGCTTTTGATGATTACGAGGGTGGAACCACTGCCATGTTCGTTTATCAGAGTCCGGTTCGTACCATCGTCTTGGGCGATGATGAATACGATACCTCTCTCGATAAGGAGCATAAATGCAAGATCAAGGCAACTTTTGCCGGCTCTTACAATGGAAGAAAAGGTTATGTGAACGTAGCTGTGGATAACAGTCTGTGCGATCATCTTACTTTTGCAGATGGCACCCTTGTCAAGGCGATGCCTGCAGAATATTACTCTCTTTCTACCAACAAACTCGATTTCAAGGGTGGAATGACGGGTGAGACAGTAGTTCAGCTGACTGATGCTTTCTTCAACGACCCTGATGCCGTGAAGAATACCTACGTGATTCCTCTAGTGATGACCGATCAGCAGGGCTTCGACAGAATCTCTGCCGGTACTCTGAAAGAAGGTGCTACAGGCTCCCGTACCAATGCATCCATCTGGGAAACAGCTCCTAAGGATTACGTGATGTACTGCGTGAAGTATCAGAACAAGTATAGTGGCTGGTGGTTGACAAATCACAATACAAGCACCGACAACATCGAGAAGGCTTCACAGGTTCAGATTACTACCCGCACCCTGAACAGCTCTGTTTATTCAGTAGAGTTCCAGGAGGGCAGTACCATCTACAAGGCAGACCTCCTGCTCACCTTTGATGACAAAGAAAAGTGTACCATCACTTCGCTCACCGATGGTGTTACGGCTACAGGCTCAGGCTCTTGGGCTGACGATGGTATCCATTCGTGGAATAACAAGGATCGTGACCTGATGGAACTCAACGCCGAAATCACCTTCGCTGAAGGTGTAAAGAAGAGTTTGAACGAGAAACTCGTCTGGTGGCGTAGTGGAGTAACTTTAGAGGAGTTCTCTTATACCTATAATAATTAATGATCGCATAAGTTATGAATAAACAAATATTAGTATCTGCACTCGGGGCCATGCTTTTGGCCTCTTGTGTAGACCACTTCGACCAGAATTTCGAGACCGTACGTCCTGATAAGGAAGCGCAGTATGGTTATCTGGAGCAATATGATGCCTTGAAGGAATACATCAAGGACCGTCCAAACTTCCACCTCGGAATCGGAACTGCTGTAGATGAATATAACAAGAAGGAACTGGTGTATGCTTTGACCAACAGCAACTTTAACGAGACTGTAGCCGGCAACGCCATGAAGATGGCTTCTTGTGTTGCTGATGATGGTAGCATGGATTTTGAGAAAGTAAAGGAATATGTTAAGAATGCCACAGATGCAGGTCTTTCTGTTTATGGTCATACCTTGGCTTGGCATGCTCAGCAGCCTAACAAGTATCTGAAGCGACTGATTGCAGATAAGGAGTTACCTCCTGCTGGGGATAATCCTGGTCTTATCATTACAAGTGGCGATCCTAAGGCCAATACCTGGGATTATGAAATCTACTATGATTTGGATGAGCCTCTTAAAGCTGGTAAAACTTACGTGATTTCACTTAATGTAAGGGGAACTAATCCTGGAACGATTGATTTCTGGCCTGGTAAGAAAGATGGTTCTGCTACACAGTATGGAGCAGGTTCATTTACTGTAGCTGAAAGTGCTGTTGACAATAAAGTCACTTTCACGCCAAATGCAGATATTGACCGTATGCGTTTCTGTTTCGGAAAGGTTGGCGGAACACTTTATTTTGATAATTTTGTATTGAAAGAAAAGGGCTCTGACCATAATCTTGCAGTCAACTCTACCTTTGATGAAGATGATATTTCGCATTGGACACAAGTGCCTTGGGTACCCATTTCATATAAAATCGGTAATGTTGCTGGTGCAGCTGCTATAGATATAGAAAATGAAGTTCATAAGCAAACCTATACTGATGGACCTTTCCCATTCTTTGCTATGGGATGTGAACCACCTGTTGTGAATGGTGCTATCCATTTTGTTCCAACAGGAGATTGGTCTCAGTTCTTTGTTATGCCAAGTAGCAACAATACGCTTTCTGAGGAGGGTAATTATGTGGTTTATCTTGACTTGTCTGCTTCAAAGGATGCTAGTGGAGTAGAATTGACTATGCAGAATGGTTGGGATGCAAATAGTAACCAGCAAATTACTGTAAAAGTACCTGTTTCTGCTGGTCGTCATACCGTAAAACTTCCGATGCCTAATATTGCTGGAGGTAATTATGATATTATCTTGAAACCACAGACAGCAGATGCTACTTTGGATGTACATTCTGTTAAGGTTTGTCAGGTCAAAAAATCCAATACTAAACCTTTGACTGATAAGGAAAAGAAGGAAATACTTACTCCTGTTTTGCAGAATTGGATTTACGGCATGATGGAAGCTACCGAGGGTAAGGTGAAGGCTTGGGATGTTGTAAACGAGTCTATCTCTGGTAAAGATATTGATGGCGATGGTTACTACGAGCCATGGTCTGTCACACGTGGTACAGTTGAATCTGCCGATGAGGCCAAGAACAATTTCTACTGGCAGGATTACCTGGGTGACCTTGATTATGTTCGCACTGCTGTAGCTGCAGCTCGCAAGGGCTTTGCTGATGCTGGTGGAAATCCTGAGGAGTTGAAGCTCTTCATCAATGATTATAACCTTGAAACTGCTTACGACCAGAACAAGAAGCTCAAGAGTCTGATTCATTGGATTGAGGAGTGGGAGAAGGACGGCGTTACCAAGATTGATGGTATTGGCAGTCAGATGCACGTTACTTGCAGCATGGATCCTGCTAAGCAGAAGGAAAATGAGGAAGCTTACGTGAACATGCTCAACCTGATGGTTGGTTCACAAAAGTTGGTTCGTATCTCTGAATTGGATATGGGCTTGGAGGTTAAGAAAGACGGCAAAGATATCCTGGTAAATACTACTGATATGACCGAGGAACAGCACAAGGCAATGCGTGCTTACTACGAGTTTATCGTCAAGAAGTATCTTGAGATTGTTCCTAAGGAGCAGCAGTGGGGTATCTGCCAGTGGTGTGCTACTGACAGTCCAGCCAATAGTGGTTGGCGTGCTGGTTTGCCAGTAGGCCTCTGGGATTTGGATTATTATCGCAAGCACACCTATGGTGGCTTTGCAGCAGGTCTTGGCGCTCCAGAATATTGGAACAACGCCAAGTAATTACTCTAAAAGACATTAGTTTTAGGTTTATCATACAAAGATTAACCGAAAAAAGATGTTAGTCGTTAAGGTTGGCTGTGTTGTGATGACACGGTCAACCTTTTTGCATTTTTTTAATGATGAAAATATTCTCTTTCTCCTATGTGTCATTCTTGAAAGAGATTGTCTAGTGTGACTTCGCTGTTTACTATACTTGAATGGATGCCATTGGCAACACCAAATGTTGTGACAAAGGTATTTACCAATGATTTTGTGCAATGGGTTCGGTCTCTGAATAATTCCATCCTATTGCGCAGCTTTATCTCATAATCTGCTGAAATTTTGTATTGGGCTTGACTAAATTTCATCTCGCAGAGGTTGATGACTCGGTCGGCACGCTCTATGATGAGATCTATTTGGGCTCCTCTCTGATTCTTGGTTTTGTCAGCCTTGTCAAACCAAATGTAAGCCTCGCTAGCCACGCCACCAATATTCAATGCCGTGCGTATTTGGCTGATATGGAACAAACAGAGTAATTCGAAAGTTAAACCTTGCCATGCCTCAACACTGTGAGAGAGATAATGCTTGCTCCACCATTGCTCATCAAAGGAGTCGATATTGGGCTCTATATACTTTAAATAAAATAAGGTATAAAAGTCTGTCAACTTATATAGGCGGTTTTGCGTCTTCTTGCCATAATATCTGAACTTCATGATGAAGTCACATCTCTCCAGATTCTTTAATATCTGGCACAACTTCTTTCCGTCCAGTTCGGCTGCTTTAGCAATTTCTGCATTTGTCATGCCGCCTTTATGATTAGCCAAGAGCCTGACCACCTTGATGTAATTGTCTGCATGAGTAAATAAGGCTCCATATAATTCGTCAAATTCTTGTCTTAGTGCCCCTCCCTTGTTAAAGCACAGGGCATCAACATTCTGTACAAGGCTAAGACTTGGATCTATTAAACTCAGATAAAAAGGAATGCCTCCAAAGAACATATAGCATTGGGCTATCTGGAAGCGATCCCAAGAGCATCCCCGCGATTTTAGGTATAGTTCTGTCTCATACAAAGTAAATGGGCGTAAATATATCTGGCAAGTGATGCGAGCATGCAGACCTCCTTGGTTTTCTATGAGCTTGTCTACCATCCATGATGTGGCAGAACCGCTAGCGATGAAAACTATATCGCGACGACGGGCTGCCCATCCATTCCAAAAGTTTTCAAATGCTGGGGTGAAGTCGGAACGCAAGGAATCTATCCAAGGCATTTCGTCTACAAAGATTATCTTTTTGCGGTCTTCTGGCAAGGATGACAGATATTCTTCCAAAACATCAAAGGCATCAAACCAATCTGATAATTTGCGAGCTGATGTCTCGCCCATGGCTTGTTTTAATGCTTTGGCAAAACTGCGCAATTGGGTGCGTTGGGGGAGATTGTGTCCTCCAACGAAAGTGAAGTCGTACTTCCGACCAAAGAATTCATCTACTAGATAAGTCTTGCCGACACGTCTTCTACCATAAACGATAACAAGTTCAGAGCGATCTGAGTCTATACAACGTTGAAGCTCTGTCTTTTCTTTATCTCGTCCGATTATTAAATCTGCTTTCATACTTCTAATGTTTTGGTTCGACTGCAAAATTACGATATTTTTCCTTAAAATGGCACGAAAACGCACTTTTTCTCACTTTTTTTTCGAGAAAAAGTGCGTTTTCGTGCCAAAATCTTTAATTTGGCTTCCCAGAGAAGGACGTGATGTATTAGGTGAAATCCTCAGGATATAATACTCATAAGTCACTAGACGAGTTTTGTGCTAAATATTCTGATCGAATAGATAAGAGATATCTCTTGTATACAAAGGATTTGAAGAAAGATGGACAAACGCTCCTCTTACCGATTTATATGACTCCTTTGTTGTGATTTCCTCTTCAAATAGGTTTGATGGTGTATCATTTTCGTTATAATGTTGGCTATCAAACCTATTTGGTACTTCTCACAAAGTATTTGTTATACCACGCAAAGTCTTTTTCAGCCTTTTCTGTTACTTTTGCCTGTGGAAATGAGAAACATTTCTCGTTCCACGAATGAACAATTATTATCAATAAACTTAAAATTAAAAGCTTATGAAAAAAATTTTTACTTTGATTGCTGCTGCCTTGATGGCAGTTAACGTGAGTGCAGCTAACAAGGTGCTGAAGATTACTGGCACCGCTGACAAGGTTAATCCTTGGGACAGCCAGTGTTATATCAACCTTAAGAATCTAGAGAAGGGCAAGGCTTATGTCGTGAAGTTTGATGTGTACACTACAGCTGGTACCGAATTCAAAATCGGAACAGAGGCTATTGACGAGACTCAGACAGAGCATATGACGGAGTGGAATGCTTCTGCAGTGTTCAATTATACTGAGGAACTTACCTTGACTAATCAAAAGTCAGAGGCAGTAATAAACTTCCCTGGTAAGACCACGGTTACTTGTCACTCCCACTGTACTGCAAAGCCAGGAATGGAGATAGATCATACAAATGGTAATACCAAAAATTGTAATCCGGAAATTTTGAAGGATTATGAGTATGCAGCTACTGCACTCTTGCTGAATGTAGGAAAGATGCCTAAGGATGCAGTCATCTATATTGGTAGCATTAAGGTGTATGATGCAGATGGCAACCTCCTTTCAACAGAGGATTTTGATAATGCAACAGTTGGTGAGTATGATGCTACTAAGACTATTCACTATCCAGCTTGGCAGAATGCTGCTACATTTGAAATTGTAGAAGAGCCTACTACAGGCATTTCTAATATTGAGAGTGCAAATGTAGCTAAGGATGGCAAGTGCTTCAACCTCGCTGGTCAGCAGGTAGGTAAGAACTATAAGGGCGTTGTCATCAAGAATGGTAAAAAGATGGTTATCAAGTAATAGATGAGACGTTTTACAATGCTCGCATCGTACTATATATAATAATGTGTACGATGATGTAGAATCTATATAATATAAATATTAAACAAATGGTATAAAAAATCCCAGAATCGCTCTTCCAAGCAGTTCTGGGATTTATTATGGTGATATTTGTCATCAATATCTCCGCTATTATATTTTTATGTATTGCTCAGATTCTTAATGATTTCCAAAGGTAGCTGGGTAGCTTTGGAAACCTGTTCGGCAGAAAGTCCCATTGCCAGCAATCGTTGTGCTGTTTCTGTGTTGGCCTCATGCTTGCCTTCTGCTCTACCTTTCTCCATACCTTTTTCCATACCTTCCTTCATGCCCTTTTCCCTGCCTATTTCTATACCCTCCGCAAGACCTTCTTGTTTGCCTTCACGCTTGGCAGTGTCTACGGAATTCTTGATGTCGCGATATGCCATCTTGCTGGTCTCATACTCCCTCATTTCCTGCGGAGTAAACTTGGCTATTTCGGCTTCCTCGAAGAGGCGGTCGAAGACCTTGTCGCACAGCTCTTTAGGGCGCTGGGTAAGTTTATAGAGGTTCTTCAGTGCATAGAGCCACTTCTCGTAGAGCGTATCCAGTTGTTCCAGGGATTTGTTGAACTTGGAAATCTCTACATAGATATATTCGAGCTTGTCGTAAAATACTTTGTGGGTAGCAGTGTCGCACAACTGCACATGATGGCGGATTTTCTCCTTGTCGAATGCATCCTCGTTCATGCTGAAGTTGAGCAGGGCAACGGTATAGATATGATTGAGCTTGAAATCCCACTCATTCCCCTTGGGCGCCTGTTCTCGGATAGGGAAGGTGGAGTAGAAGAGGGCGCGATCCTTGAAATACGTCTGGTACGCATTCTGCATTTCTACAATGAACTTCTCGCCGTTTTCGCCTTCGCAATATACATCAAAGATGGCTCTGCGGTCGGTATAGACATCTCCCACATGCTCCGGGTTCAGATACGATACGTCCTTTACAACCTGTCTGCCATTAAACAAGCTGTTGAGGAAGCAAATGAGCAAATCCTTGTTCATTGCTGTTCCAAAAATTCGCTTGAAACCGAAGTCGGTCAGC
>JABLTM010061756.1_pt1 | contig 18670 bp, 15 predicted proteins | sample 7160121 | NCBI WGS metagenome assembly JABLTM01 (sample SAMN14651224, study PRJNA627086) | human gut metagenome | isolation source: feces | host: Homo sapiens
AATTGTGGAATAAGAAGATGTACTTTTTTTAATACATCGAAGCGTCTTTGAAAAAAACTTAACAAAAAAATAATAAGAAAAAGACATCCGGCGCAGACGGAAAATCTGCGTTGGATGTCTTTTTGGTTGTTCTATTTATAAATGCCGTTGATGGTAACTTTGAAAAGAGCTTCCTTTCCATTGAGTTCGTCTTTTCCATAGTCTTCCGGGAAAGTGACGGTTACATCTACGCTGTCGCCCGGGTGATGACCGATGAGCTGTTCTTCAAAGTCATCGATGTAAGTGTGGGAGCCGATCACAAGATCAGCGCCGTTTCCTTTTGTGTTTCCACCTTCAAATTCCACGCCGTCAATGGAGCCGACATAGTCGATATTGACGGTATCACCGTCCTCGATGGTAAGGGAAGTGTCGGTCTGCAAAGAGGCAGAAGCCGAAGTGGAGGCTGATGAGGCTGTGGAGGTATCCTCCGAGGCACTTTTGGTAGAGAGTCGTTTGGAATCGAGTACGCTGGCAATAATAAGGCCGACGATCACAACGACAATCAGAGCCGGTCCGGCCCAGCTCCAGATCTTTTTGTAATGCGCTACTTTCGCTTCGTGCTCCCGCTCTTTGGCACGCCGTTCCTTGGCAGCTTTTCTGTTTTCTTTGTTCATAAAAAGGATCTCCTTTGCGCTTTTACGACTGCAATCGTATTTTATAATATCAAGTATATCATAAAAATATGGTAAAAGTGTGAAAAAAATAACACGATCCAACATTGTCAATGCTCAAAAATGACGATATAATGAGTGCAAGTGAGCCAAATGAAAATTTATTTTCAGTTGGCGAACGACGAATGTCGCTTACGCGATAGCGTAAGATTGAGTGCAAGTGAGTCAAACGAAAATTTATTTTCAGTTGGCGAACGACGAATGTCGCTTACGCGGCAGCGTAAGATTGAGTGCAAGTGAGAAAACGCGGCGAGTAAGGGAGTGAATAAAATGGATGACTGGAGTAGTTTCAGAACGACGACATCCGAACAGCAGCGCCTCCGGGCTGCACTTTCCGGCTTTTGTGAATCGCAGGATCTTCCGGAAGAACAGCGAGCCGCATATACCGCATACCTGCGGAAACGCATCCGTTCCGCTGTCGAAATGCTGATTCGTGAGGATGATTTTTCAAAGCTGGAAAATATTCTGCAGACCGGATGGCTGTCCGATGCAGACCGAAAACGTTTTCTCAACCTTGCCGCCGACCAGCAGAAATGGCAGGCCTTCCGCATTCTCCTGAACCGGAGCTCACAGGATCCGATGCAGGAGAATACGGAAAGCAGAAAAACAGAAGCTGCGGTTCAAAAAGAAAAGTCCACAAAAGAAAAAGAAGTGCTGGCGCTCCGGCTTTTCGAAGAAGCCCGCAAAAACCTCTGCTGGCTGTACCCGGAACTTGGTGAAGCGATTCTTTTCTTTCAGCATCAGCCATCCGACAGGACAAAAGCCATCACATCCGACGGTCATACGATATATTTTAACTCCGATTTTGTACTCCGCATGTGTGCCGAAAATTCATCGTTCCTCAAGGAAGGCTATCAGCACCTGCTGCTGGAATGCATCCGCCGGTTTGGGAAAGAAACACCGGAGCCGGAAAAAAGAGAACAGCCCCCGGTTTCATGGCTGATGCCGGAAAAAGAAAAAAAGTCTCCGGTTTCATGGATGGTGCCGGGAAAAGAGCCGGAACTTATCGAGTCTTTTCAACCAGTCTGGAAACGTGCTGCCCGCAAGTTGGCGGAAAACTACGGCACCGGCGGCCTGCGGCGAGGCCAGAACCGTGGTGGAAAAAAAGAAACCCTGTCCGAGATCGAAAAAAGAGCGTACAATTACCGCAGCTTTTTAAAACAATTCACCGTCACCCGTGAGGAGATGGAACTGGATCTCGACAGTTTTGACCCAGTCGCCTACCATTACGGCCTGGAGCACTACGGCAGTCTCCCTTTCATCGAGCCGTCGGAGACGCGAGAGGGAAACCGTCTCGAAGAGCTGGTTATCGCGATCGACACATCCGGTTCGTGCAAAAAAGAAATCGTAGCAAAATTTCTCGGTGAGACGCGCAGCATTCTTGAAGAAAAAGAAAACTTCTTTTCCCGATGGAACGTCTGCCTGATCCAGTGCGACAGCTTCGTGCAGGATGTCACGATGATCCATTCCCCGAAAGAGTGGGAAGCTTACCGTGAAACAATTACCATCAAGGGCCGGGGCGGAACCGATTTCCGTCCTGTCTTTCAGAAAGTGGAAGAGTTGCGGAAACAGCATGTATTCCGAAACTTAAAAGCGTTGATCTATTTTACCGACGGAGACGGAATTTATCCCGAACAAAAGCCCGATTACGAGACGGCATTTGTCTTTGTCAGACAGACCGAAAAAATGAATCTTGTCCCAAAATGGGCAAAAAAACTGCTGACAGAAGAATGTACTCTTTGAACATAACTGACAAAAAAGCATATCGCAAAATCAAACACAGAAAGATTTCGAGAGTACATAAAGAGCGCATAAGATAAGAGAGAACATATGAACATACAAGAAGCAAAAGAGACAATTGAAAAAGCCCTGCGCGCATACTTTGCAAGAGACGAAGCCGGTAATCTGCTGGTTCCCCTCCGGCAGCAGCGTCCCATTCTCCTGATCGGCCCGCCGGGCATCGGAAAAACGGCAATTATGGAGCAGATCGCAGAAGAGTGCGGTGTGGGGCTTGTTGCCTACACGATGACACACCATACGCGTCAGAGTGCCATGGGCCTTCCGGAGATCTGCACACGTGAAATCGAAGGGAAAACGGTACATACAACGGAATACACGATGAGCGAGATCATTGCCTCGATCTATGACTGCATGGAGCAGACCGGAAAGAAGCGGGGTATCCTCTTTCTCGATGAAATTAACTGCGTCTCCGAGACACTCGCTCCGGTGATGCTGCAGCTTTTGCAGGATAAAAAATTCGGCAACCAGCGCATCCCGGATGACTGGCTGATCGTGGCCGCCGGAAATCCGCCGGAATATAATAAATCTGTGCGGGAATTTGATGTGGCAACGCTTGACCGTGTGCGGAAGATCGAGGTGCTTCCCGAGCTTTCCGTCTGGCTCTCCTACGCAGAGAAAAATCAGATCCACAGCGCCGTGACAACGTACCTTATGGCACACAGTGACCATTTTTATTCTGTTTCGCAGGAAGCGGATGAGAAGCGTTTTGTGACAGCACGCGGCTGGGAGGATTTGTCGGCAGTGCTGAAAAGTTATGAAATCCTGAATTTTCCGGTCGACGAAGCACTGATCGGACAATATTTGCAGGAAGAAAAGACGGCGGAGGAATTCAGCTCGTACTACAGGATTTACGAAAAATATGGACAGGATTACGGTGTAGAGGAGATTCTGACCGGTGCATTTTCCGGAAAAATCATGGCAGAAAAACAGAAGATGGCGGCAAATGGTTCCGCAGAAGAGCGATCTGTACTGCTGTCTCTGCTTCATGCGGCACTTCAGAAAGAGGCATCCGCCTGCCAGAAGCAGGAGCACACGGCAAAGGAGCTCTCCGAGTGCTTTCGCCAGTTTACCGGGCTTTGCAGGCAGAAAAAAGATGAGACATACGCATCCTGGCTGCGGCAGAAAGAGCAGGGATTTGCAGTGTGCAAAAAGCAGGGACTGCTGAAAAAGGACGAGGAAGAAACGAATGCGCGGGTCTTGAAAAAGTTAAAAAAACTCGAGGAGACCGCTAAAAAATGTCGCAAAAACGATCCGGATCAGATGAAAGAGCTTTTTGAAACGGTATGTGAACTGGAACAGGAAAAAGCGGAGAAGAAAGTAAAAGATGTGAAGCTGCAGATCCGCCGTGCCGCTGAATTTTTACAGAACAGCTTTCCGGGCGGAGCAGAAGTGGTACTGTTTGAAGCAAATCTGGCACGAAGTCCTGCGCTGCGGGCTTTTTTGATTGAGAAAAGCATGGATGCCGAATGATAAGCGGCCACTTTGGAAAGGAGAAAAAGATGAATTATAAAATGATCCTGCAGTACGACGGCACGCGCTATAACGGCTGGCAGAAGCAGGGAAATACGGACAACACGATTCAGGGCAAGCTCGAAACGCTGTTGTCCAGGATCGCAGGAGAGCCGGTGGAGATTCACGGCGCGGGCAGAACCGATGCCGGCGTCCATGCGGCGGGACAGGTTGCAAATGCAAAGTTCCATACCGATCTATCCGATGAAGAACTTCTGCAGACAATCAATCATTATCTGCCGGAAGACATCGAAGTCACCAGCCTCGCGCGGATGCCGGAGCGCTTCCACAGCCGTCTGAATGCGGTGGACAAAACATACGAATACCGTATCGTGATCGATGGCAGAAAGCATGTTTTCGAGCGGAAATACGTGTATTTTCCGGAAGCACCGCTCGATGTGGAAAAAATGAAAGAAGCATCGAAAGCGTTTATCGGAACGTATGATTTCAGGAGCTTCTGTGCCAACAAACGTATGAAAAAATCGACGGTACGGACGATTACCGGAATTGATTTCTGCGAGAAAGACGGGATTCTTACCATTTCCTATACCGGAACCGGTTTTCTGTACCACATGGTGCGGATCCTGACCGGAACGCTTGTGGAGGCCGGGATGGGAAAACGGGATATCGTATCAATGACGGAGCTTCTCAAAGCAAAAAATCGCGAAAGTGCGGGTTTTCTTGCACCGGCATGCGGACTCCTGTTAAAAGAAGTCCGATATGAATAACCGAAATAATCAGGGCAATGCACCAGCCTTTTTGGTATAAAAACCGAAAAAAGGCTGTGAATTGATAAATGCAGCATAGAAAAGAGAAAGGATGAGGTGAAAAGCATGTTTCAGAAGAAAAGAAATACTTTTCATGGCGGCGTTCACCCGTACGAGGGAAAAGAGCTCTCCAAGGACAAACCGATTGTCAAAGCGCAGCCGGGCAACTTATTGTATTACGCAGTGTCGCAGCATATCGGAGCGCCTGCTGTGCCGATCGTACAAAAAGGCGACCATGTAAAAGCGGGACAGAAAATCGCAGAAGCGGGAGGATTTGTTTCGGCTCCTGTTTACGCATCGGTTTCCGGCACGGTAAAAGGAATTGAGAAAAAAGTTTCCGCAGCCGGTTCCCCGGTAGACTGTATCGTTGTGGAGAACGACGGGCTGTATGAAAAAGAAACATTTGAGGAGTGCCCGCACTGGGAAAAACTCGACGCAGATACGATCCGGAACAAGATCAAAGAGGCCGGAATCGTGGGAATGGGAGGTGCAGGCTTCCCGACACACGTCAAAGTATCCCCGAAAGATCCGTCAGCGATTGACTACATTCTCGTCAATGGAGCAGAGTGTGAGCCGTATCTGACAAGCGACTACCGCAGAATGCTCGAAGATCCGGAAAAGGTGATCGGAGGCTTAAAAATCATGCTGCATATGTTCCCGAAAGCAAAGGGAATCATCTGCATTGAGGACAACAAACCGGACTGTATCGCGAAATTTTGCGAGCTGGTGCTTCCGGGGGACAATATTGAGGTTCTGGAACTTAAAACGAAATACCCGCAGGGTGCCGAGCGTATGCTGATCTATGCAGCAACGGGGCGAAAGGTAAATTCTTCCATGCTGCCGGCGGACGCGGGCTGTATCGTGGATAACATTGATACCGTGACCGCTATTTACCAGGCAGTCCGCTTCGGCGAACCGCTGATGAGCCGTATCGTTACCGTGACGGGAGATGCCGTACAGAATCCATGCAACTTTGAAGTGCCGGTCGGCATGCTCTTGTCCGAACTTTTAGAGCAGGCAGGTGGTCTGAAAAACGAGGCATCCAAGATCATCTGCGGCGGTCCGATGATGGGAAAAGCCCTGTTTACAATGGAGGTTCCTGTTACCAAGACAACATCTGCACTGACCTGCCTTACGGAGGATGAAGTATCTGCGCTGGCACCATCTGCCTGCATCAACTGCGGACGCTGCGTTTCCGTCTGTCCGGGTCAGATTCTTCCGGCCCGCCTTTCCGTTTTTGCGGAGCACGGAGAGGAAGAGAAGTTCCTGAAATACGGCGGAATGGAGTGCTGTGAATGTGGCTGTTGTTCCTTTATCTGCCCGGCAAGACGTCCGCTGACGCAGGAAATCAGCTCGATGCGTAAAGTGCTTCTGGCAAAGAGAAAGAAGAAATAGGGGGATCTTACATATGAATGGATTATTACACGTATCATCTTCCCCACACGCGCGGTCCAAGGTGACGACAGACAAAATCATGTTTGCCGTCCTGCTTGCCCTTGCCCCGGCAGCCTGCGTGGGAGTCTGGAATTTCGGCCTTCGGGCACTGCTTTTGATTGCGATTTCGATGGCAGTCTGTCCCCTGACGGAATATCTGTATGAAAAAGGAATGAAGAAACCGGTGACGATTGCCGACGGCAGTGCACTGGTAACCGGCCTTCTGCTGGCCATGAACATGCCGGTGCAGGCGCCTCTTTGGATGCCGGTGATCGGCGGTGTGTTTGCAATTCTCGTCGTAAAACAGCTTTTCGGCGGTCTTGGCCAGAACATTATGAACCCGGCGCTTGCAGGAAGATGCTTCCTTTTGATTTCCTTCCCGGGTCATATGACCAACTTCGCTGCCCCGGCAGCCGCACACCTCGTGGATACCGTATCAGGTGCGACACCGCTCGCCGCAGCAAAAGCAGGAGAGCAGGTGAATCTGCTGTCCATGTTCCTTGGAAATACGGCCGGAACGATCGGTGAGACTTCCGCACTGGCCCTTCTGATTGGCGGCATTTTCCTTGTCTGCATTCATGTGATTGACCTCAATATTCCGCTCATCTACATCGGAACAGAGCTTTTGTTCGCCTTGCTTTTCGGCGGCCACGGTTTTGATATCAACTTCCTTGGCGCGCATCTTTTGGGCGGCGGTCTGATGCTCGGCGCATGGTTCATGGCAACCGATTACGTTACCCGCCCGATCACAAAGAAGGGACAGTATATCTATGCGGTCATTTTAGGTCTTCTGACCGGCGTATTCCGTATCTTTGGAAATTCGGCAGAGGGCGTTTCCTATGCCATCATCTTTACCAACCTTCTGGTTCCGCTCATTGAGCGTGTGACCGTGCCGGTTGGATTCGGAAGAGGAGGCAAGAAAAAAGCATGAACAAAATTATAAAAAACGCACTGATTCTTGCGGCGATCACGCTGATTGCCGGACTGCTTCTCGGGGCGGCACATCAGGTAACCTTAGAGCCGATCCAGAAACAGCAGGAAAAAGAAAAACAGGAATCCTGCCAGAACGTATTCCCTGAGGCAGCTTCCTTTGAAGAAGTAACGATGAGCGATGCAGAACAGGCAGAGCTTACGGCAGCACTGATCGGCCACGGTTTTGAAGCACAGACGATTGACGAACTGCTGCTTGCAAAAGACGCATCCGGCGCAACGATCGGCCTGGTTGAGATCATCTCCACAACCGAAGGCTATGGCGGCGGCATGCAGTTCTCGATGGGAATTGCATCGGACGGAACGACAAAAGGAATCTCTTTCCTGTCACTTTCCGAGACGGCCGGCCTTGGTATGCGTGCCGACACAGACGATTTCAAGAATCAGTTCAAGGATAAAAACGTAGAAGCATTCTCCTACACAAAATCCGGCGCATCCGCGGATGATGAAATCGATGCGCTGAGCGGAGCAACTCTGACAACGAACGCTGTAACAAACGGTGTCAATGCAGGAATCTGCTGTTTTAACTACTGCAACGAATCCGGTCTGCTTTCCGGAGAGGGAGGGAACTCATGAGAAAAGATACGCCGCTGGAACGGCTTTATAATGGTATCATAAAAGAAAACCCGACCTTCGTCATGATGCTGGGTATGTGTCCGACGCTTGCGGTTACCACTTCTGCAAAGAACGGTATCGGCATGGGCCTTGCGACGATGGTCATCCTGACCGCCTCCAACCTGATGATTTCCCTGCTTCGGAAAATCATCCCGGACGGCGTGCGTATGCCAGCATACATCGTTGTTGTGGCATCGTTTGTAACCATCGTGGAATTTTTGATGGAAGGTTTTATTCCGGCACTCTATTCCGCCCTTGGCATCTACATCCCGCTGATCGTTGTAAACTGTATCATCCTGGGACGCGCCGAGGCATATGCTGGAAAACATGGTCCGATCCCGTCTTTATTTGATGGTATCGGCATGGGCCTTGGATTTACCGTCGGCCTGACCCTGATCGGTATGTTCCGTGAGCTGATCGGAGCCGGAACCCTGTTCGGTATCCAGGTAATGCCGAGTGCTTACGAGCCGGTCAACATCTTCATCATGGCGCCGGGTGCATTCCTTGTGCTGGCAATGCTCGTTGCGGTGCAGAACCGCATCAAACGCCAGAAGTCAGAGAAAACCGGAAAACCGGCAGTCCCGGCAGAAGAGACCGGCTGTATGGCGTGCGCCAATAAGGCATACTGCCAGGCTGTGAAAGGAAAGGAGGAAGCGAAATGAAAGAACTGATTTTAATTGCGATCGGTGCGGCGCTGGTGAACAACGTTGTCTTAAGCCAGTTCCTCGGCATCTGTGCTTTCCTCGGTGTTTCCAAAAAGATGGATACGGCGGCCGGCATGGGCGGAGCGGTTATTTTTGTCCTCACGATTTCTTCATTTGTGACAAGTCTAATTTACAAATTTATCCTGGCACCGGCAGACCTTGATTATCTGAAAACGATCGTTTTCATTCTTGTCATCGCGGCACTGGTACAGCTCGTTGAGATGTTCCTGAAAAAGACGATTCCATCTCTGTACCGAGCGCTCGGCGTTTACCTTCCGCTGATTACAACAAACTGCGCGGTACTCGGTGTGGCACTCATCAACGTACAGAAGGATTACACGATTCTGCAGGGTACGGTTTACGGTCTGGCAACCGCAATTGGCTTTACGATTGCCATGGTGCTGATGGCTGGCCTGCGGGAAAAGATGGAGTACAACGATATCCCGGAGTCATTCAAAGGAATGCCGATCGTTCTTCTTACGGCTATGCTGATGTCAATGGCATTTATGGGATTTTCCGGAATGATCTAGGAGGGATGAAGAGATGAATGGTATTTTAGCAGCCACCCTGATGGTGGGTGGAACCGGCCTTTTGATTGGTATTCTCCTTGGAATTGCCGGAAAGAAGTTTTATGTGGAAGTGGACGAGCGCGAGACGAAGGTCCGTGAAGCGCTGCCGGGCAACAACTGCGGCGGCTGCGGTTACCCGGGCTGTGACGGAGCGGCGGCTGCAGTGGTAAAGGGTGAAGCCCCGGTTTCTGTCTGTCCGGTCGGCGGAGCGCCGGTTGCAGCGGCCGTCGGAGCTATCATGGGACAAAAAGCCGATGTACAGGAGCGCAAAAAAGCAGTGGTACGGTGCGCCGGTACGTGTGACGTGGCAAAGAACAAGTATGAATACACGGGTGCAAGGGACTGCTCCTACGCCGGTTTTGTACCGGGCGGCGGTCCGAAGAGCTGCGGAAACGGATGTCTTGGTTTTGGAAACTGCGTGAAGGCATGTAAGTTTGATGCGATCCATATTGAAAACGGCATTGCCGTTGTGGACGGCGAAGCGTGCAAGGCATGCGGTGCCTGCGTGAAGGCCTGTCCGAGAAATCTGATCGACCTGATTCCGTATGAGCAGAAGATCACGGTGAAATGCCGCTCAACCGAGAAGGGCAAGGCGGTGATGGCAGCGTGTGAGATCGGCTGTATCGGATGTAAGAAGTGCGAGAAGAACTGCCCGTCGGATGCAATTCACGTTGTGGACCAGCGCGCGGAGATCGACCCGGCAAAATGTACAGGCTGCGGCCTCTGCGCGGAGAACTGCCCGCGGAAGTGTATTATGGTAGAAAAATAAAAATGAGAAATTCCATGCTGTGGGAGGGAACTTCTGCGGCGTGGAATTTTTGCTTTTCGGTGATATCGTGTTAGCCAATGCCGGGGGTGGCTGGCTTGACTTGAATTTGGGAAAATGATAAACTGAAAGTCAGAAAATGAGGGGCGAAAAGCTAAAAAAATATAAAATGGCAGAAAGGACGGGGCAAAAGTATGACAATGACAATGGATGAACTGATGAAAGTGCTCGATATGCAGGAGGATATTCTGCAGTTTACGCATTTTACAAATGCAGACGCATGGGAACTGGGAACGATGATCCTGATGGAGGCAAGACGGCGCGGAGCACAGGTTGGCATCATGATCCGCAGAAGCAACGGGGAAGTTGTATTCCAGTATTGCGATAACGGCATTACGCCGCACAATGTGGAGCTGATGAGACGGAAGAGCAATTCGGTGCTTCTGACGGAGCGGAGTTCGCTGCAGCTTTACATGGCAGCGACGAATGCGCCGGAGAGCGTAAAACAGATGGTACTGGACCCGAAGGAATACGCAATGCTGGGCGGAGGTTTTCCGATCTGCGTGGAAGAAGTCGGCGTTGTGGCAACCGTAGCAGTGTCCGGCATGGGACAGGTTTCGGATCATGATGTGATTGTGAAATGCATCAGCAAATATTTGCATATCGATGAAGTACCGAGAATCAGAACTGTATGAAAATGATGATTGAAACTAAATTTTGTGTATGATACAATGTCACCGGCAAAAAGACATGACAGTTCCATCAGGGACAACAAAACCCCCGTGAGCGGCAACTCACGGGGGTTGGTTTATGTCAGCAGGTTTTGCATATCTTCCGGCAGTGGTGCGTGGAAGTTTAAGGGTTCTCCGGTGATCGGATGGACGAAGGAGAGCGATGCAGAGTGAAGTGCCTGGCGGGGGAAAGTGCCGGGAGTTTTGTTATAGAGGGTATCGCCGAGCAGCGGATGGCCGATGTAAGCCATGTGGACGCGGATCTGGTGGGTGCGGCCGGTTTCGAGGTTGAGTTCGAGGTGGGAGAAAACGGAGCAGTGCGCGAGGGTGCGGTAATGGGTTACGGAGCGCTCGCCGGAGGCAAAGTCGACGGTGCGCTGGATGAGGGAGCCGTTGAGGCGGGCGATCGGGGCGTCGATGGTGCCGGATGCAGCGGTTTCGCCGAGGGCGAAGGCCTGATACGTGCGGTGGATTTCGCGGGAGCGCATGGCCTGGGAGAGAACGGCGGCGCTTAAGGCGTGCTTGGCGAGCACGATAAGGCCGGTGGTGTCGCGGTCGAGGCGGTTGATACAGCGGTAGACGAAGGGTTCACCTTTCTGTTCAAAATACCATGCAATGCCGTTTGCCAGCGTATTTTCATAATTTCCAATCGACGGATGAATCGGCGTATCAGCGGGTTTATCCACAACGAGGATGTCGTCATCCTCATACACAACCGAAAACGGAACCGGCCGCGGCAGAATTCCGTCGGAGGGTTCTGTTTCGACAAGGTGCGTTTCGATCACATCCCCGGCGTGCACGGCCTGGCTCGTCCAGGCGCGGACGCCGTTTCGGAAAATGCCGTCCTCTGTGCGTTTTAAGCCCGTAATAATATGGCGCGAATATCCATGCCGGCGGAGAAACCATTCCACAGTCAGATTTTCCCGTTCCTCCTCCGGCGAAACCACATATGTAAACCTGTGTCCCATACACAAAACCTCCGTTTCTATAGCTTTTTTATCGAATGAACCCCGTCATTTCGGGGCAAAATTTCAAAAAGAGACTTTCCCAGTCTTTCGCAAGTATAGCCGAAAACAGATGGAAAAGCAAGAAACTTACCTTTTTATAGCGAAAATATAAAAAAGTATAAAAGTTTCATGAAATGTCAGAATTTGATTGATTTTAGCGAAAGAAAAGTTTATGCTACTAAAAAAGAAAGAAAATCAAGAAACAGGAGGGGATACAGATGAAGCAGGTGCAGAAACCGAAAAAACCCATAATTTTTTATTATGTGGTTGCGCTGATCGTCATTCTGCTGTTAAATCTTCTGCTTTTCCCGAGACTTCTCGAGCCCAAAGTAACAGAAGTTGATTACGGAAAATTTTTGCAGATGGTAGATAACAACGAAATCAGCGAAGTCCAGATCCAGTCAAATGAGATTATTTTCAGCGACAAATCAAGCCCGGCGAATTATTATAAGACGGGTGTGATGAATGATTACAAGCTGGTAGACCGTTTATATGAGGCAGGTATTACCGAATTTGGAACGCCGATCATAGAGCAGATGTCGCCGCTCATGGAATTTCTTTTAACATGGGTAATACCGATCGTTGTGATGGTTGCGCTCGGACAGTGGCTGATGAAACGCATGACGAGCAAGATGATGGGCGGCATGGGAAATGCGATGAGCTTTGGAAAGAGCAACGCCAAGGTTTATGTACAGTCCGAAACCGGCATTAAATTTGCAGATGTTGCCGGAGAGGATGAGGCAAAAGAAATTTTACAGGAGATTGTTGATTTCCTGCATAATCCAAAAAAATATGAAGAAATTGGTGCAAAAATGCCGAAAGGAGCACTGCTTGTCGGCCCTCCAGGAACCGGTAAAACGCTGCTTGCAAAGGCAGTAGCCGGAGAGGCAAATGTTCCGTTCTTCTCCATTTCCGGCTCCGAGTTCGTCGAGATGTTCGTCGGCATGGGAGCTGCAAAGGTGCGTGACCTGTTCCAGCAGGCAAACGAGAAAGCACCGTGTATCGTCTTTATCGATGAGATCGATACCGTCGGCAAAAAACGTGACGGCGGCGGATTCTCCGGAAACGACGAGCGTGAGCAGACCCTGAACCAGCTGCTTGCCGAGATGGATGGATTCGATGGAAAGAAAGGTGTTGTCATTCTGGCAGCGACGAACCGTCCGGATTCCCTGGACCCGGCACTTCTTCGTCCGGGCCGTTTCGACCGCCGTGTGCCGGTTGAACTGCCTGACTTAAAAGGCCGTGAGGAAATCCTGAAAGTCCATGCGAAAAACATCCGCGTGGGCGACAATGTCGATTACAATGCGATCGCACGTATGGCATCCGGTGCTTCTGGTGCAGAACTTGCCAATATGATCAACGAGGCAGCACTCCGTGCCGTCCGTGATGGAAGAAAATTCGTCACCCAGGCGGATCTGGAGGAGAGCGTTGAGGTTGTCATCGCCGGATACCAGAAGAAGAATAAGATCATGACCGACAAAGAGAAACTGATCGTTTCCTACCACGAGGTCGGCCATGCACTCGTCGCAGCACTGCAGAGCCATTCCGCTCCGGTTACGAAGATCACCATTATCCCGCGTACGTCCGGCGCCCTCGGCTATACGATGCAGGTGGATGAAGATGAGCACAACCTGATGAGCCGCGAAGAGCTGGAAAACAAGATTGCAACGCTGACCGGCGGCCGTGTGGCAGAGGATCTGGTGTTCCATTCCATCACGACAGGTGCTTCGAACGATATCGAGCAGGCAACGAAGGTGGCAAGATCCATGATCACCCGCTTCGGTATGAACGAGGAATTTGGTATGGTTGCATTTGAGACGGTAACGAACCAGTACCTCGGCGGTGACACTTCCCTGGCATGCTCCGAATCGACAGCAGCACAGATTGATGAGAAGGTTGTTGCAGCAGTCAGAAAACAGTACGACAAAGCAGAGCAGCTCTTAAAAGATAACATGCCGAAACTCCACGAGCTGGCAAAATATCTGTATGAGAAAGAGACGATCACAGGTGATGAGTTTATGGAAATCCTGAATTTATCCCCGGATCAGCTTACGACAACGAGAATGGAAACAAACTAAAAAGCGATAAAAGCAGATGAGAATCCCGCGTTACTGTTCACCCAGCAGTGAAACACTTGCTGTTTCACTGCGTAAGAAAGTGATTCACGAATCCCGCGTTTCAAGGCGACTTCAGCCTTGCGCGGGATTCTTTCTTGTGCTATAATGCTGTAATGCGAAATTATGACACAAAAAGACAGATTTTTTTAGGATAGATCAAGAGAACATAAGGAGAAACGCAATGAAGAAAAAACAGGCATGGAAAGTGATGGGTGCTGTCCTTGCGGGCACACTGGTATTTTCCGATGCAGTTCCGCTCCGTGCCAGCGCATCGGCAGGAACGGAAAAAAGCGCAGTACAGAACGAAACTGTCTCCGGAACGGAGAACGGTACAGAGACAAAGACAAAACGGGCAGCCGTTTATGTGAATCTGAAAACCGGCGATGATACGGCAGACGGTACAACGGCAGAGACAGCAGTAAAAACCGTGGAAAAAGCACAGGAGCTTCTTGCAGTTGCAGCGGCAGAACTGCAGGCGGACGGGAAAACAACCGAAAAAAACACTGCTGCAGATACCAGCAAAACGGCAGCGGAGGAAGCAGCAGAAAAATATCTGGTATTCGTCGGAATGGATGAAAAAGAGCTGGAAACGTATCGAAAGAAACAGCAGAAAACAGACTTCTGGGGAAGAGTAACAGATACCGTTTTTGCGGCAGATGAAATCGTGGTGACAGAAGCCGGATATGAGGCTGTTCTGGCAGCAGAAAAAGCAAAAGAAACGGTTTCGGAAACACCAACGCTTGCGCCAGGCGAGTCTCCAGCACCGGATGCGGCAGAAGATACCGTAACACCAACTCCGGGTCCGACGGAAACGCCGGATGCAGAGCCAACCGCAGAACCAACGGTGACCCCGGACGCAGAACCGACGGAAACGCCGGACGCAGAGCCGACCGTAACGCCGGCGGAGGAACCAACGGCAACTCCGACACCGGATGCGGACAACGGAGAAGATACAGGGGATACACCAACGGCAGCGCCGACACCGGATGCGGAACCGACCGTAACGCCGGAAGTAACTCCGACGACAGCACCGGGCGAGAATGCCGATGACAGTGAAAATCCGGATAATCCGGAAACTCCGGCAGAAGATCCAACCGTGACACCTGCCCCGGATGATACAGCAAAAGACGATCCTGCAGCAGATGATACAAACCAGGACGATACAAACCAGGATAACCAGAACGGAACGGGAAATGATGCATCATCGGACCAGTGGAAACAGGATGAAAATCTGAATGACCTTGTAAAAGATGAAATTCAGAAAGAAAACGAAACCGTAAAAAATTTCGATGAAATTTCCAATCCATCCGGTACGGACAGCACAGAAGACGGCTATCTGATCTCCAATGTCTCTCTTTTGATCCAGCCGGTGGCAGTAAGTCTGTCCAGAAGCCTTGTATCAGAGGAGCAGACGGAAACAGCAGAAGCTGAGACGGCGGACGAAGGCGAGCATGAACTGCTTGCAGCAGCAGAGCAGAAATCCAACCTGAGTGCCGGTGAAATGACAGCAAGTGCAGCCGATGACGTAAGTACGCTGCGTGCCGCAGGAACGATCCTTGTAGGACCGGACAACTACGGAACGAATAAGACATCCACTCCGACTCCGACAGCCACACCGTCGAAGAGCAGCAGTAACAACAGCTCTTCCAATTCCAATACCGGAAGCACAAAGATTCCGCAGAAGAAGACACAGACCACTGCAAGCATCCGCAGCATCCCGGTCAACACCGGCGATGAGACGCTGGTGCTTCCGCTGGCGATCAGCTCCGCACTTTCTGCAGCCGTTATGTTCTGCATGGCATTCCTTCAGATGCAGGCGAAACGCGCAAAGAGCATGGCCGCATGGCTGGAATTCAAAAAGGATCATCCGTTTGACGAAAAATAAAGAAACAGGCATATCCGAAAAAGCCATTCCATACATTTACAGTATGGGAGGGCTTTTTCTTATGGAAGAAAAGAAAACATGGGCGGTGGGTGCGGGCAGCGGGATCGGCTGGCTGAAGGCTCTTCTCGTTTCCTATCTGATCTCGGTGCTTCTTCTTTTGCTGCTGTCTTTCCTGCTCTGGAAATTTTCCTGGAAGGAAAGCTGGGTGCAGGCGGGCATTGTGGTGATCTATCTGGCATCAAGCTTTTCCGGCGGAAGGATGGCAGGAAACATGGCGGGAAAACGGCGGTTTCTCTGGGGCATCTGCTTTGGAATCGTGTATTTTGCCATTCTGATCATCGTCTCCGCAGTCTTCCTGCCGGGCGGATTTGCCGGAGCCGGAAGACTTCTGTGGGCGGCAGCAGTCTGTGCCGTCGGCGGAATGGCAGGCGGAATGACGGCACACGGCAGATAAAAGCGGACAAAACAGAACATTTTTTCAAAAAACAGACTTTTAAATTTGAAAAACCTATGCTATAATGGGAAGAGCTAATGGCCGAAGACTATAAAAAAGTCGCGCGTCAACTACAATGAAGGAGGAATGTGCCATGAAACACATCAAAACTTTAAATACAAAAAGCTTACAGAACACTGTAAAAAAAGGTGGATGCGGTGAGTGCCAGACATCCTGCCAGTCCGCATGTAAGACTTCTTGCACCGTAGGCAACCAGAGCTGCGAGCATAAGTAAAAGTAATCCATAAGGACGAGTAAAAGGTGTTCCCAGAACCGGTTTCGCCGGATTTGGGAACATTCTTTTTGCCAGGTATATTAAAAAAAGAGAGAGTTATAGAAAGGAATACCACAGTGATACATTTATATAAAAGCAATGGCTTCAACATGGTGCTGGACGTCAACAGCGGCTCCGTCCATGTTGTGGATGACTGCGTATACGATGTGCTTTCCTGCATGAACGAAGGAAAAAATGCAGAAGAGACAGCAGAGGCGCTTAGCAGTAAATACGCCGAGCAGGACATCACCGAAGCCAGAGAAGAAATTCAGGAACTTGCAGACAACGGCATGCTCTTTACCAAAGATATCTACGAAAACGCAATCGATCAGTTTTCCAACCGTCCGACCGTCGTAAAAGCACTCTGCCTCCATATCGCACACGACTGCAATCTTGCCTGTCGTTACTGCTTCGCAGAAGAGGGCGAGTACCACGGAAGACGTGCACTGATGTCCCTGGAAGTCGGCAAAAAAGCGCTTGATTTCCTGATCGCAAACTCCGGCAGCAGAAGAAACCTCGAGGTAGATTTCTTCGGCGGTGAACCGCTGATGAACTGGGATGTTGTAAAACAGCTCGTAGCCTACGGAAGAGAACAGGAGAAGTTACATAACAAGAACTTCCGTTTCACCCTGACCACCAACGGTGTTCTCTTAAACGACGAGGTCATGGAGTTCTGCAATAAGGAGATGGGCAACGTCGTATTAAGTATCGACGGAAGAAAAGAAGTTCACGATCACATGCGTCCGTTCCGCAAAGGTGCCGGAAGCTACGATCTGATCGTGCCGAAATTCCAGAAATTCGCTGAACTCCGTCATCAGGACAAATACTATGTGCGCGGAACCTTCACACATTACAACACAGACTTTGCTGCCGACGTCCTCCATCTGGCAGACCTCGGCTTCAAACAGATCTCGGTGGAGCCTGTTGTAGCACCTCCGACCGAGGATTACGCGATCCGCGAGGAAGACCTTCCGGTGATTTTCGAACAGTACGACATTCTGGCAAGAGAGATGATCAAGAGAGAAAAAGAAGGAAGAGGCTTCAATTTCTTCCATTTCATGATCGATCTGACCGGCGGACCATGTGTTTATAAACGTCTTTCCGGCTGCGGTTCCGGAACCGAATACCTTGCGGTAACACCGTGGGGCGATTTCTATCCGTGCCACCAGTTCGTAGGACAGGAAGATTTCTGCCTCGGAAATGTTTACGAAGGCGTGAAAAAGACAGAAACTGTTAACGAATTCAAAAAATGCAACGTTTATTCCAAGAAGGAGTGCAGCCAGTGCTTTGCACGGTTCTACTGCAGCGGCGGATGCGCGGCAAACTCCTACAATTTCACAGGTAAGATCAACGATGTTTACGAGATCGGATGCAAGATGCAGCAGAAACGGATCGAGTGTGCATTGATGATAAAGGCAGCTCTGGCCGAAGATTAAAGAAAAGAGGAAAATCGCGACATGATGAAGAAGAAACAGAGTATCATCGCACTCGTCCTGGCAGCCATTGTAACAGTGCTTCTTGGATGGACGATGATCAAAGGATGGGGTCCTACCGGAACCGGTTCGATGAAGAACATCAACCTGGGTCTGGATCTGTCAGGCGGTGTCAGCATTACCTATCAGGCCGTAAAGGACAACCCGACAGACGAAGAAATGTCAGATACCCGCTACAAGCTGGAACAGCGTGCACAGCAGTACAGCGAAGAGGCACAGGTATATCTGCAGGGCGACAACCGTATCACCATTGAAATCCCGGGTGCAACCGATGCAACCACCATTCTGGAAGAGATGGGTAAACCGGGAAGCCTGTATTTCATCAAACAGACCAACGATGACGGAACAGAAAACTACACCTACGACAGCTCGACCGGCGAGTACGTTCTGAACGGAAAAACTATCGAAGAGCTCGAGGAGGATGGCTCCGTCGTTCTGACCGGTAAAGATGTGGAGAGCGCAGAAGCCATGCATCAGCAGAACTCCACCACAAAAGCAACCGAGAGCGTCGTTCAGCTGAAAATGACCGACGAAGGAAAACAGAAATTTGCAGACGCAACCCAGGAAGCCTACAGCGCAGGAAAGAGCATCGGTATCTACTATGATGAGAAATTCGTCAGTGTACCGAGTGTAAACGCTGTGATTTCCGATGGTACTGCAGTCATCTCCGGCGGAAACATGGACTGGGATGAAGCAACCAGCCTGGCATCCACCCTCCGTATCGGTTCCCTTTCCCTGAAACTTGAGGAGATCAACTCCAGCGTCGTTGGAGCACAGCTTGGATCTGCAGCTGTTTCCACCAGCGT
>JABLTM010127493.1_pt1 | contig 18656 bp, 22 predicted proteins | sample 7160121 | NCBI WGS metagenome assembly JABLTM01 (sample SAMN14651224, study PRJNA627086) | human gut metagenome | isolation source: feces | host: Homo sapiens
CTATGTGCCCAGTCAACATCATTTGATGAATTATCAATTATATACACTACTTCATCTTTGACATCATCAGCTTTTTGCTGAAATATACCGCCCGTTATCCATTCTCCATTGTCTATACGTTTGCCTCTGAATAGTATCTCTCGCATTTTTTTACTCCTCCAATAATTTTTGTTTTTAATTTTTACTCTTTTCATATTTCTTCACAATCTCATAGATAGTTTTTATATCTTCGGTAGAAAAACTACCGATTTTATATTGAATAATAGTTAAAATTTTAGGCTTTAGTGATAATCTTGCGATTTCTTCTTCTGCCGAAATTTTAGAACTATAAAGCAAAGTTAAGTTGCCATAATTTTCTTTAGGTCTAAATACGTTTGAACCATCATCATAATAATATTCTCTGCCGATATTAACAGTAACATATTTACTGCCTACTTTCATAACAATGACTTCTTCCATTCGAGGTGGTTTGTTGTGTCCGATATTAGCATATACTACATATGCTTTTTCACCGACCTTAAAATCTTTGATTGATTGTTTATTCATTTTCATTTCCTCCTTTATAAATTGATTTGCCGTAAACCTACATACCTTTATGGTGTGTGGTAGTTCACTTTTCAGTCTACTTAATTTGATTTTCAAAAAAACGTATATAACTATCTATAGCTGAAGCTGAAAGCATATAGTTCAAATCTTTTCGACTCATACTACTGTCAACTGAAAACACATATAATGCAAGCGTATAACCTTTTTTTGAAATCCAATACGAGCATTTATTATTAAATGCATTTTTTACAGGTGTAAGTACATATTCACCTATCGTTATTTGTTTAAGTGTTGTAATCATGAAATCTCCTCCTTAAATTGTTCATTTGATATATTTAAACCACTAAATAGCGGTAAAATAGAAATAAAAAAAAGAGCAATTAAGCCTAATTAAGGTTTAATTACTCTTATAAAAAAACTATATTAATATCAATGAAAATAGTTAATCTATTTTCTGAAACTTCATATTTATAATATAATTATAACATATCATAAATTAAAGTCAATAAACAAAAAACAGACTCTCATTTATTGAGAGTCTGTAGGCTCTTTCTACATTTAAGTAGATGAGCGAGAAGTGTAAACACTTAAAATGAATTATCATTATTAATATTATATCACATTATATTTGAAAATTCATTAAACTTTACAAATTGATAAAAAACTTTATGAATTAGTATCTTGTTTTTTATATCTTATATATTAGCCCATATACACCGTTACCATAATTCTTATATTGGTCCTTATGTTCATATACAGTGGCTCTTATTCTCTCTCTGTAATGAGGATTTTTCTTAGCTTTAGGATGTTCTTTAAGAAAATCGGCTAAGTCAGATAACTTTGCTGAACCGCCTAATTCTTCAAGTGACATTCTAATAAGATGATGCCAAGTTAATGCTTTACTGTCACATTCTTTCATAGAGATTTGTCTGCTTATTCTTTTTGAAAAATCAATTATGAACGGATCGTTCTTATGGAAAACCAACATATATTCTGTTACAATCGGAATAAATGGTTTTTTATAAGTTCTACTGTCCGAAACACAATTAAACTGTCCTTTAACAATAAAACTTTCAAAATCTCCAATTTTCATCATATCATGTTGCATAGAATGAAATTCGCCCTTAGAACGAATATCACCGACTAAAATGGCTAATCTGCCATCTTTTCTTAATGCCATATATAGTTTTTGAATTACAAAGTTTAATTTTTCAATAAAATCATTATAATTCTCGCACCGTGACAAATCGTCAGGATTAGCTTTGCCCCACATATTACCACTATATTTTATAATATCGTGATAAGGTGGATGAAAGAAAATCAAGTCAGCACTATCTTCTACATCATTTTTTAAAGCATTCCAATTTCCGATACCACATTTAGGATTCGGGTTTAAATCGTATAAAACCGAATTTATACCTAATTTATCAGCAACTCCCTTTGAAGTGCCAGAACCACTCATTGGATCAAGCAGTGTAAATTGAGAAACATCTTTACCATAGTATCTTTTTGAAGCAAGTACATATTTTGTAATAGCTTCAATCACTTTAGGCGAACAATTACCTCTCCATTGATTATTACCTCCATCTCCACGGTCAGGAAAAGCCATAAATGAAGTTAATTCTTTCCCTACTCGATGTCGTAAATTTTCAGTGCCTAAATTTTGAACAATGCTTTGCCATTCTGCACCGAATTCTTGTTTCAGTAAATTTATTGCTCTATTATAATTTGTCATTAAAGTTGCTCCTTTCAAAAAAAATAATAGCTATCTACCCTAAGGTAAATAGCTATTTGACATTACATTACAAAATCCTCCTTTACGATGTCAATACGGATAAGTCGTTCCCACTTAACAAAGCGGAATTCCGCCTTATCCTCACTACCGTCAGCTTGCTTGATCAGCACTCGGTCATTAACTGCCATAATGACCGGCTTGCTGTTAGCCAATTTAATGAACTGCTGTTGCAAATTAATTGGTGCAACAATGGCAATTATGTCGCACTCATTAATTTCGTCCTGCAATTCGTAAGCTGACTGAATTGTTTTATTTATTTGTATTATTTCGACATCTCCAAGAGCAGCTCTCTGCTCCGGTGTCATCTCGTGACGTGAAAACCACAATACTTTCTTTTTCATAATTATTTCCTCCTTATTATTTACCAGTAAACTAATTTCCCTTTACATTAATGATCAGAAAAGACGTTTGCCTTCCATATAGCCACCGTCTTTTGTTCTTACGGTGTCAAATATGGCTGTAACCTTGCCATACATACGCTCCTTTGAATACCCCTGTTCAAAGGTATTCACCAATTGGCATGATTCGTCCTCATACCAAAATATAAAATTATTCATTTTAATTCCTCCTTAAAAAATAATAAGAGAGGTATTACGCTACCTCTCCATACCAATAAGCAGCATCTTCAAGAACTGCTTTTAAATAATCACGAGCCTGTATTTCAAGCTCATCAATTCGATCCCAACCGGTTGGCTCTTCGCCATTCATTATTGGAATCAAATAGTATCCTAACGAATCAACAGTTAGATGATAAACGCTCTCGGCGTTGAGAGGCATTTCATCAAATACTGTTTCAACGTTATAGGATAAGAAACAAATTGGTTTATGATAACGTGTCATCATAAATTCCTCCTTAAAAAAGCAAAATAAAGTTCCGGTTACTTTTTTTGTATATAAACTGTCTAATACGACAGATAGCATAATTAAATTTATATAAAAAAGAACAGACTAAATCCCTTTAGGGTTTGTTAGTCTGTTCTTGAACTTTAATTAAAATTGAAACATAGTGTTTCAATAACCTTCATATCTTATATTTTTATTATAACATACATAGAAATGAAGTCAACATTCATTTTTACATTATTTTCATCATTAATTTTCTCTAAATCAAAATATAAGCATTGTATAGATTACTGTCTGCAAAGTTTGTTGTTAAGACGATTTCTTAGCAATGCATTTTCGTATATATTTCTGATTCTAAAAATTAGACTTTTATACAAATTAGCGTATTCGTTAAAATCATCAGTAATGCTTATCCTGTTCAGACAGCCATTTGCCATATCAACTCCATTATTAATTCTTTTATTCAAAAGATGAAAGTCTGTTGTCGGTTCGTTAAAACTTGTTGAGGATTTATGATTTTTTAAGATTTTCTTTGCAGGATTGTTCTTAATATTTTCGTATAAATCTTTGTTCACAAGTTTTGCATCAGCCAATACTTCTGTTTCAGCAATAGTTATTGCATTATTAAAAACTGTTGTCAGTTCTTCTTCTGTTGCATGAATTTTGGTGATTTTTGCGATTGCATCTCTGATTTTTATGTCGTTCTCATTTTTCATAATTAATCCTTTCTTAATATCTTCAAAATCAAGTCAATACTTTTTATTCTTTAGACGGCTTATAAATTCTTATGCCATCATAAACTGGCTTTTCTGATATTTCGCCATCGTTAAGTTCATCTAAACCTTTTTCAATCATATACATTTTTGCATCAAAATCATCTAATTTTGCAACAATAAATGCTTCGATTGTTTTTGGCTGACTGATTGCTCCCCATTCTTGGTTATAATGATGTGAAGCGATTATATGTTGTAATTGCTCCAGTTCATCAGAATTTATAGTAAAATCCTTTGTATAATCTTCAACCATTCGCACTCCCAACATTAAATGACCGAACAAGTTGCCATTGACTGTATATGATGCATTCCCCATAATGTCAGTATCCAACTCTTTTAGTTTTCCTATATCGTGAAGTAAACAACCTACAATGACTAAACCACGATTAGCCTTAGTATAGATTTGACAAATTCTTTTTGCCGATAAAGCCATTCTTAAAGAATGATATAGTAATCCTCCATAGCAATTATGGTGCATACTCTTAGCTGCCGACCAACGTAAAAGTTTTTCTTTATTCTTTTCATAAATCTCTTCGCCCAATTCTGCTAAAACAGGAGCTGTTTCAGCAGCTTCGTTGAATAAACTTATACACATATCGAACATTTTCTTGGATTCAATCGGAGCAGTTATAATGAAATCTGCTATATTTGCATTGTTGTTTATTGCAAAATACTGTAAAATATAACTCACATTACTTTGAAATGTGTTTACGTTAATAGTACAATCTGCAACATTACCTATTACAGCTAACTCTTTACTATTAATACTGTTAAAATACTTTGCAATTACAGTTTGTTCTCCATCCGACAATGAAATGTCACAATATATTGATCCATTTCTTGCTGTTCGTTCTTCTATATTCGTAACTAACAAGTTAGTTACATACTCATTTCCTACTTTCATTTCTTTAAATTTTACCATTTTGTTTCTCCTCCTAAATAAAAAGTAAATTGATTATAAAAAAAGAGCAGTCAATCTTCATTTTCTGAATTTTAACTGCTCGATTTAACTTATTAAATAAAAAGAGAATATAGCTTTAGCCATACTCTCTAAACTTCATATACTCTATTTATATTATATCATATTACTTTTTGAAGTCAATATTTTCTTTTTCTTCAGTTCTTTCTATTATTTCTTCAGCTTTCTTATTAGCATTTTCTACCCATTCATTAAAAGTCAATTCATTTGTCATTTCACATTCCTCCGATAATCAAAAAATCAGGGCGAGACCGTAGTCCCACCCTTCCAAAGATATTCTTAATGAATTCTTTTGTTAACATATTGATTATACCATACCGAATATTAAATGTCAATTTACATCGAAATTCGGTCCTTGATTTCTGCCATCTTAGCAGAATTAAGTCTTGTATCTCCTTTTACCCTTGAATAAGACAGATAGCCATTCATTCTGTCTATTTTGGTTAGATTACTGCTTCCGCATACAGGGCAAACATCCATCTCAAGTTCTTCATGACCGCAATCATCACAATAAGCTAAAGACAAATTAACCCCTTCATAGAAGCCAAGTTCCATTGCTCTTTTAACAAGTGTTCTGATTGCTTCAATATTGTATCCAATCGGATAACGAACATATTGAATCTTACCACCGTTAAATAAATCCCAAAATCTTTTTTCAAGGTCTTGTTTTTGTATAGGAGTAATATTCTCCGTAACATGGCAATGAAAACTATTAGACACATATTCTCTGTCAGAAACATTTTCAATTATACCATATTTATTTCTGAATTGTTTTACTTGAAGTCCACAAAGCGACTCGGCAGGTGTTCCGTATATCGCATATAAATTACCATCTTCATGCTTAAATTGAGTCACCTTGTCATTTATATACTTCATTACATCTATCGCAAATTGACCATCTTCTACGAGTGATTTACCATTGTATAGTTCTTGTAACTCGTTTAAAGCGGTAATTCCGAAAGATGCTGTAGCAGATTTAAGTATTGGTTTGATTTTATCGTCCGGCTTTAGATGTCCGCCTAAAAAGCCGCCTTGACAATAAGAAAGTGGATTTGTAGATGCTTTCATTTCACCAAGATATTCATAGGTTCTTATATGAATTTTTCTAATCATATTCAAGTAATAATCTAATATTTCATAGAAATCCTTTGATTCTTTTCTTGCTTTTGCCAGTATCATAGGCAAATTAAGCGAGACAGCACCAATATTAAATCTTCCGACAAATACAGGCACATCTTTTTCATCAGCCGGTTCTATTCCACCTCTTTCATACCAAGGTGACAGAAATGCTCGACAGCCCATAGGTGAAACGATTTTACCGTATTTTTTATAAATTGATGCCACATATCCTTCACCGGTTAAAGATAACCAATCAGGATACATTGTTTTACTTGAACATTCAATACCTGCTTCAAAAACATCTTCCAAAGGCTTACCTTCACCATGAAGATTTTTATCATAAAGAAATACGATTTTTGGAAATAGTACAGGCTTTTTATAGCCGTCTTTTCCTTGACCGTTCTTTCTTACATTCAACATAGTTATAGATGCCATTTTAGCAAATCGACCTGTTCCTGTTCCTGTTGTTACTGTAATGAACGGATAATCACCTCTGCTTGATGAAACAGAATTGAATTTATATTCCCAACCTTGAAATCCTTGTTCAAAATCTCTTTGAATTTCTTTCAAAGCTATTTCTTCGGCTTTATCCTTATCTAAACCTAACTCAGCATATTTTTGAATGTATTTCTTATATGTAAGTTCGGCATAAGGTTCAAGCAGTAAATCAACTGAAGGTATTGTAAAACCTCCGTACTGCTGACTGGCAGCCGAAATAGTTACGTCTCCGATAACATCAAATGCTGTGTCAAGTGACTTAGGTTGGTTATACCATAGATTACCCATTTCAAAGCCGTCTTTTAAAACATTTTGCATATTAAACAAGCAGCAGTTCATTGTATCACGTCTTGCAGACATATCATGAATGTATATAAATCCGTCACGACACGCTTGAAGTTCTTCTGTTGTAAGGAAAAACTTCTGATATAATTCCTTATTAAGCTGATTAAAAATCAAACTTCTTTTGGTTGAAACCAAAGCACTGTCAGTATTGGAATTATCCTTATCACCAATGTACATAATTGACTGACTCTTTTTATATACTTCATCAAGCATTTTTACAAAGTCAATCTTGTAATCACGATAATCTCTATAGCTTTTTGCCACTTCGGGATTAACTTTATCAAGTGCTTTTTCAACAAGATTATGTATTTCCGGTACTGTGACAGTGGTTGTATTATTTTGTTTTGCTATTTCTTCCGCTTTATTGTGTACATATTCAACTATAAAGTTTAAATCATAGTCTGATAATTTCTGCATAACTCTTGTAGCCGATTTATTAACAGCTATCTTGATTTTATCCGGTTGGAATTCTTGAAATGTTCCGTCTTTTTTTATAATACCTTGTAACATATAAAATCCTCCTTTTTACTACCCGACAATTAAATTATCGGGTAGTATGCCTGTTCTTATGAAGCCAATTTTGTATCGTCATCTACAATTTCAATAACCGATAAGACTTCATTTTCTCTTTTCTCTCTATTTTCTTCTTGCAATGTTCCATCTTTAATTGCAATATTTATATCTGCTAATCTTTGAGCTACAAAACTTATTGCGTTATTTACAAACTTATACTCAAAGTCTTGTTTTACTCTGACTGCAAATGCTTCAGGTCCTTCTCTCAGATATATACTCGTATAAATATTTGCAAATTTTCTTGCTATCTTCATCTCCTTTCTACTTAAAACTTCCTTTTCCGTTTTTTGCTCTTTTGATATTTTGCTTGTAATCTGCTGAATACATTTTTTTATCATAAATTGAATCTTATCTGTTGGTATCGGCTTTCCATATTCATCCGCTTTACCAATTACATAAGCACTAATCTTTTTCACCTGTGAAGGCATTAAAGGTACAGATGTAGTTTTAGCCGATTCATTTATCATTTTTTCAAGCATTTCAGCATTGACGTTCGTAATTGAACCATCTTTCTTTATAATTTTCATAACATATTTCCTCCTTAAACAATAAATCATCAGTATGAATAAATAAAAAAAAGAGCAACTATGTTTCCGATTCGGATTCATAATTGCTCTTTAATTAACTTTTAAATAATGAGAGGTACATTTAGTGTTCCTCAACCTTCATACTTATAATTATATTGTATCATACTCGTAAAAAAAGTCAACTATAAGTATTCTTAGAACATTATTCATATCAAGTTGAATATGTAACCATTTTATGTTATAATTATTTTATATTTTATAGAAAGGATAATAAGTTATATGTCAAGTTTTATAAAAGATTTGCAAACAGAAATAATGTCACCTAATTGTGATATTGTAAATATATTACGAAAAGCTCACTTTATTGCTTCAACATTAAATTTAACTGATTTTGATAAATGGATTATGTCTGAATTGAATGGCTATCCCACTCCTAATGATTGCCCTGAATATCGTATATTACACTGTGATTTATATGCTTTTAATCAATTTAATGGTTGGATGCCAACGGTATTTAGAAATACTGAATTAGAAAATTTAATTAGTATAACCAAAATGAATAATTCAATATCTCAAATAATTTCAATGAGTGAACAAGAAGGAGATAAGCTAATGTCAGAGATCCTCGGAGAATTGTTGCTATTATTAAACGAATGCTTTAATACAAGTAATACAAGATTTGCATTATTTGTTTCCAAAACATCAATTATGGATATAATTGAAAAGGTAAAGACTACTGTTTTAGATTGGACAATAAAACTTGAATCAGAAGGCATATTAGGTGAAAATACAACTTTTTCTGAACAAGAAAAACAAGTTGCTGCAACCATTCCACAGACCATTAACAATTATTATGGAAATACAAATATTGTAAGTTCCCCTACTGAGAATATGCAGATAGTATCAGGGAATAATAATGAAGTTTCATTTTCTTATGAATTTGCAAAAAACGCTGTTGAAGAAATAGAAGATAGTATATCTGCTAAAGATATTTCTGATACTGATAAAGAATACGCACTTAGTATTATAAATAATATCAAAAATCAAATAGATAATAAAAATAACCCATCTACTATAAAAAATTCATTTAATCTATTAAAAGAATTTCTTATTGGTATTGGCTCAAGTTTTGCAGCTTCAGCTATTTGGACATATTTTCATTTTTAACAAAAAAACGACTATATAAGACTTAAAAAGCCTTATATAGTCATTTTAATTAATTAAGCGAATGGATTTTCGGCATCATCAAAATCGCCGAAATCATCAAAGTCGAATCCATCACCAAGTTCATCTCCATTTGCCGCTTCGGTTGGTGCTTGTGGTGCTTGTGTCGGTGTACTTGCTGCCGGTTTATTTCCTGAATTTGAGCCGGTATTACCATCACACAAAGTCCAATCATTAACCGATAGATTGATACCTTCAACTTCCTCACCGTTTTTATTGGTGTACTTATTTACACTCGCCGAACCGATTAGTACAAGATTAACAGTGTTAGGATTTCTAATTGCTTCAAGCATATGTTTAAATCTTTCAGCACGGTCCTCCCAAACTGTGACATTAATCCAAACAACGTTATCTTCCGGTATATTTGTACCAAACATACTGTTAATGATTTTAGTTCTGCCATTACAAGCAACAGTTGCTCGAATTAGTTTTTTGCCGTTTGCTTCTCCTTCTTGAATTCTTGAAACATAGCCTTTAATAACCATGTTTTTGAAATTCGTTCCTTTACTCGTTACTGCATTAACCACATTCAAAAATGTGTATTGTTTCTTATTTGTGTTTGCCATAATAATTTCCTCCTTAGAAATTTTTTAAATAAAATTTTATAGTATTTAAAGCTGAAATGAAATAAAAAAAGAACAATTATAACCGATATAATCAAAATCGGATTTATAATTGTTCTAAATTTAACTTTTATTAAAATGAAAACAAATAAGTTTTCAGACACTTCATACTTTATACTATTATTTTAGCACACATAAAATTGAAGTCAATACTTTTTTTAAATATCTTTGCAATATTTTTTTAATTCATCAAAAGTATTTATGTAAATATAATCAATACCCATATTTATATCTCCGGTTGGATAAAAATACAGAGTTATATGTCCTATATTAACATCATCAGAATTTAATGTTACAGCCCATATCGGATATGCAACATTGCCACGATATTCAGTTGTATGAGCATTTGACAAATAACGTATATTATTCGTAGTCCAAGTCAGTTCTACTATTGCTCTTTTTACATTGAATTGTTCAGATGTAGAAATAAAAATACCGGAATTGATTATATCTTGTGCTTCGGTAATAAGTTTGTTTCTCTGTGCCGACAAATCAGTAATATTAAATTCTTCGCCGGCACTGCTTAAATTCCATACATCTTTTACTTTATTAATATCAATTTGTGCCAAATCATTATTCCAAATCTCAGATATTTCATATTTTGATTGAGCATTTTTTGAAATTTTAACGGTATATGATCCTGTTATATTATGTGATACCAAATCAACCACTTCAATACGAATTAGGTCATCATTAATGCCGCTATTGATTAAATCTACACCCCAACATACTCCATAATTATTTTCGTCTGCATAGTTTGCCGGCATTAATTGATCGTAAGTCCAATCTATAAGAACATTAGATGAATTTGCTACTTCTGAATCGGTTATATCTTTATATTCTGTATGACTTGTTCTAATACCTCCTAATTGCTTTGATGTTATGTAATAACCGTATTTATGTTCTACTGTTGCTTTTGAATAAGTCGGATTTAAAATTAATCCATTTACATTTTCGTTAAGTGTTATTCCTACATTTAAAGTACCTCCGGTTACATCAGCACACGCAACTGTTTTATTATTTAAGAATAATCCGTCATCTTTAGTTACCATACCGGTATAATCAGCTTGTTCTGCTGTATTGTTTTCAATAGCAACAATCGTAGGTTCTGGTGTAACTAATCTGCCAGTATCTTCAAAAGGTGTTTTTCGAGTAGCCAAAAATATTATTAAAGCAATAATGCATAAGATACTTATACCCAATATGATTTTCTTTTTTCTTGAATTTAATAAATTATTTAGAATATCCATTTATTATCATCCTTTCTGTTCACATTGCAAATGCAGTATTAACATCTACATTAATAGCATTGGCAATAGCTTTTTGAAATCGTAAAATTTGTTTATCTGACATATTTTCGGTTCTGCCGTTTAGTAATTTAATCATTTCAGCGTATGTTAAATTAGCTTTAGCTGCAAGTTCAAGTTTGTTTATATCATTTTCTGCAAACCATTCATTCATGTACGGATAAACAGATTTCTTCTTTACTCGCTTATTATTTTCAGTTGCTACTTCCATTATAATAGATAAGTCAATGCCCGATACCTTACTTATTTTTTTTGCAACTGACACCGGCATCCACATTTTACCTGATAAAATTTTAATTAAATGATCAACATTGAAATTAATTTTTTCTGCTAATTCTTCATAATCCATTTCATTTTCTATCAACCATATGCGTACATTTTCGTATACACATGAAGATAGATTTCCATAAAGGCTATAGAATAAATTATATATACATTGTTTGCTAAAACCTGTAGCCTTACAAATTTTTCTTACACTATAACCGTTTACTCTCATAGTTAAAATCTCAATCTTTTTATCTTTTGTTATTTTATTCATATTCATAACTATACACCTCATTTCTTATTAAAAATCAAATCAAATGACGGTCCGTATTGACTTGACGGATCATCTTTCATTTTTACTTCTGCTTCAAATTCTTTGCCTGCTTTTGAAACAAGTTTTTTCATCTTAACCGATTGACCACTTAATAATTTTTTTACTGTCGCAGCGGTAAATGTTGTTTTTGCAAATAAAGGGCTTTTACTTTTTTTCCAAATATTAAACTTACAGCTTATAGGCTCTTTCCAATTAGAACAGCAAAATCCTGTTTTTGTTTCGATAATATCACCGCCACAGCGAGGACATTTACCTATTACTGCCCCACCTTTTTTCTTTATTGCAATAATACTGCTGTTTACAACCGGATAATTATCAACGTTTGCGACAATATGTTTAATTGTGTCATAAACGCTGTCAATTAATTTATTGTAATTAGCTGTACCATTCTGTATTTCTTCTTGAATAGCCCACCATTCAGCCGTCATATCGGCTTTCTTAATTTCGTCAGGCAATATTCTGTAAAGTTCTCTGCCAAGTGCAGTCGAAATTACTTTCTTACCATCTTCTCGTAAAAAACCACGTTTAACCAATGATTCTATGATACCGCTTCGAGTTGCAGAAGTCCCGATAGAACCTCTTTCACCTTCTTTACCCTCATCTTTTGAGAGTAGTAATTGTTTTATTTTCGGATCTTTAACATATTTCGATATACAAGTCATATCTTCATTTAATGAAGCCTTTGTATATCTTGAAGGTGGTTTTGTTTCCTTTTCAGCAATATCGGTATCCGTTATTTTCCCTGAATAAATACCTTCCGGTATTTTACTTAGATTACTTGCCTTATCTTTTTCAGCTTCATTAAAAATACTTCTATAACCCTGTTCTATTATAACGGTAGATACTGCCTTTATAGCTTCGCCATTACCCAATTCAATACTTAGATTTGTTTGCTCTTTTTTGGCTTTTGGCATAAACTGAGCTATATAGTATTTACAAATAGCAAGATATACATTTTTCTCAGCTTCGCTTAATTTATCTAAATTAACTTTTTGATTTGTCGGAATTATAGCAAAGTGAGCTGAGATTTTGCTACTGTCAAAACACTTTGATTTTAAATTCATATCTAAACTTTTAGGCTTATAACAAATATTCATTATAACAGCTTTCATTGTTACAGGAGCTTCCTTATAATGTTCTTCCGATAGATATTGGCAATCAGAACGGTTATAAGTAATTGCTTTATGATTTTCTCTTAAAGATTGTGTAATATCAAGTACCTGTTGTGGTGAATAACCGAATTTACCGCTACAATAAGTTTGTAACTTTACCAAATTAAAAGGTAATGGCGGTGCTTCATATACTATTTTTTTCGTTATGTTAATATTTTTTAGCACTTGTCCTTTTAGTCGATTACATATTTGTTCGGCATAGTCTTTACTAAGTATATGTCCGTCTACTAAATTAGAATCAGTCTTAGCCGGAATAAAATCCGCTTGAACCGTATCATTATTGAAATTAATATCACAACCAATAGTATAATACTTTTGTTTGTGATGCCCTTCAATAGCTAAGTCACGATTAACTACCAATCCTAATGTTGGTGTTTGAACTCTACCGATTGTTAACAGAGTCTGATTTTTACAAGAAAACAATCTGCTCATATTTATTCCGACCATTAAATCAGCGACACTTCTTGCATATGCCGACCAACCATAAGGTTCATGAGGTTTATTATCAGTCATATGCGACAATGCTTTTTTCATAGCAACAAGTGTTGTATTAGCGGTATCAAGCCTTTTAACAGTTCCTTTATAATTAAACCATCTCAGCAATTCATCAATTAAAAGTTGTCCTTCATCATCAGGATCACCTGCGTGTATGACTTCATCTGCTTGTTTTAGCAGACTACCTATTTGGTTAACTCTTTGTGATTTACTGATTTGACCTTTATTCAGGTTTCCGTCTTTTCCAATTTTTACTTGCCAATCTTTAAAAAATATTGGAAGTGAATTTATATTCCAAGACTTATACCCTATATCATAATCTTCAGGTTCTTTAAGACTAAGCATATGACCGAATACCCAAGTTACGATGTAATCATCTTTATATATACAACCATTTTTCATGGCTGCCGTACCCGGTAATGCATCTGCTATTGCTTTGCCTAAAACAGGCTTTTCTGCAATTACTAAAATCATAAATAAACCTCCTTTTTTTTATTTTACACTTCATTATACAAATTTTTTAACAAAATGTCAGAGTTGAATTGAAAATTTCTGTTAAGAATATAACGTAATTAAAATACAACGTTTTAACATTTTATATGTGAATTCGTAACCGTCACTAAATCCATCTGATAGAACAATTTTTTTGCCTGCAAGAGAACATTTCATAAAGCCCTCATTGAGTATTTTTTTAAGTTGAGTAATTTCCGCTAAATTATCGTCATACCAGTCTGTAATATAACTTGTTTTAATCCATATTTCCTTTTTCTCTTTTAGCAATTTACAGAGTTTTTTAAAATCAAATATGTTTTTCATATCTGTTTTTTTTGACTTTACATATATAAATGCTTGTTTCATGCAAAGTTTAACCCAAGCATTCGGTCTTTGTTCGTGATGATATTCTATTTCATTTATTCCAAATTCTTTAGCTATACTTTGTGCCATAGCCACTGAACGAGATTCACCGGCATGACAGGATATTATTATGTAATCATATTCATATCTATTAAGACGGTCAGATAAAAAACCACATAAATTAATTGCATCATTTGCCGATAATCTGTCTTTTGCTGACAAACTATCTGCAAAATACATATTAAAGGTTTCAATATTTTTGCCAAACATTTTTTTTGAATTTAACGTTCTATGTGCAACGTTATTATTTATGTTGATGTATATTACTTCTTCATCATCTATTTGATTGAGTAAGTAATCTTGTGCTTCTTCTTTATTAAATACAATAATCTTTATTACTTCTTCTCCTTTATTAGCACTTCGCAAATAGCATATCATTTTGAAATTGTATCTCTTACTGCCGAACGGAACATCATAAGCAACATCTCTGATAAGGGCTTATTCCTATCCTTTCGTTTCGCATTTTTAGCATGATAGAGAGTTATTCGTCCGTAATCTTTTTTCATATCAGAAACAAGTACACCTACTTCATATGGAATTTCACCTTTTACTTTATCATATACATCTTTCGGCATTACATAGTAATTATAATCTCCAATGAAATTGTGACCGTTTTTGCTATGAAAATCTTCGACTGATGATTTAACTTCATAGCAGTAAAAATCACCTTTTTCAATACCGGAAACAGTATTATTGATAGGCTTAAATCTCATCAAATCTACTCTGCAAGCCTGTTCTGTTCTATAATCAAAAGTCACTTCTTTTGCTATATATATTCTTGTATCGTGATACGGATTAAGCAAACTTTCAACTGCATCGGTTAATTCTTTAGTTACAAGTGGTCTGTTACTCATTATTTTAGCTCCTTTTGCTTTTTTTTACTTTTTGATTTCAGCTATTGAGAAATTAAGTTTTAATTTTAATTTTTCACATAAGTCACAAATTTGTGAAAGAGAAAAATTGTAATTGCCGCTTTCGTATTTATATAGCATTTTAGGACTTATTTTTAAATAGTTTGCCATATCTTTTGAGGTCAAGTTGTGCTTTAACCGATATTCTAATATAGTTGTTGAAAGTGTATATTGAATATCATAATAGTATAATTTTGATACACTCATATCAGCATATATTCTATTTAGATATTTACCTGCATTTATCAAATTTACTTTACTATTCATTTTAATCCTCTTATTATATAACTTATTGTATATTTCCGTTACCTTTTAGATTTCTTATTCCTTTTTTGATACATTGTAATAGCTTGTTTGCTATGTTCTTGTACTATTTTCTTCACATATTCCAATGTTTCTTCTTTGCATGGTTGGTTATGTTTTTTATAACATTGATTTACACTGAATTTTTTACTTTTTTTGTTATATCGAATGTCGATCGTTAAATGTTGTTCATCTATATCAGCTGTGTAAATAATACAATGACCACCATTAATTTTTTGAAGATATGTACCGACACAGTTATCATTAATTTTTCCTTCTAATTGAAGTGCACTTTTTGTTTTAATCAAATAAAACGGTTCAGGTAATTCTAAATATTTTAAAGGTGTTTCAGGAATAACAAATTTAATTCCTCTATTTGCTTTTGCTATATATCTATGAACATATTCATCATGTAATTTATATATTTTTTTCTTTCCGGCTGTAATATCAACCGGCTCTTTAAGTTCAACCGCCATATCAAGATAATCTATTAATGTATCTTTAGAAATATTAGGATTTCTATTTCGCATAATATGATATAAGCATCTCTGACCTATTTCTTTCCTATTTCGTATTGATAATTTAATCCTATCTTCACTCAATTCTGATTTAGCTATATCATCAAAAACTGAATTAAAAAGTATATTTAATTGATTTTGATTAATATATTTTGCTGCACAGCATAGATAATATATAGCTTTTGAATTTCGTTTGTTTATGCTACTTGGTAATTCGATTTTAAATAATTTTTCAAAATATTCTTTTTTGTTATGATATTTTGAAATATCCGTTAATTTGATTGGTGGATAAAAATCATCTTGAATCATATCTTTCCAAAAGTATGTTTTTTCTGAGTGCAACAAAAATAATTCTCTTTTAACTTCATCAGGTAAATAATGTCCTAAATCGGATGCTGAAATTGGAAAATATTTATGATTTTTGGTTAACGCATATATACTTTTATCCTCGTGAATTATTATATTTTTACATGGGTTATATATTTCTAAAACAATGTCGCTTTCAATCCAATCAATATCTATCAAGTGTGAAGTAAATATAGTTATAGCAAGGTATGGTTTTCCATTTTCACTAATTCTATTTTGAACTTTAACATAGACATTTGCATCTGGAGTTTTGATTTTTGTAAAAATGTAACTATAACTATGGAAGCCTCTATTCTTTGAAGATATATTGCTTATTGCATTTTTAATTGTCATTATTTTATCAATTTTAGGAATAATCTTAAAAGTAAATTCATCAGAAGATGTTTCTTTATCAAATATACCTTTTATATTTCCGCTTTTAAAAATTTGGTAAAGAGTATTATAAAAACTTTTACAGAAGTTTTCTTGTTCATTAACTTCATTATCTGATATGTACATTTTTATCATCATCCTTTTCTATTAAATTGCCACAATACGGACACTTATCGCCTATATGTTCCATTCCATCTAAACTGTGGTGACAATATGTACATTCGGCGATGTTATCTTTTGGTATATGACTAAATTTAAACCCACAATATGGACAAGTCTTAATCCCTTTCATATCCTTTAGACTTTTTGAACAATCAGGGCATTCTAAAAGTTGATATTTGTCATCCATATATTTTTCATTTTTTTCGCCACATTGAGGGCAATAAGAATAATCATCATCAATTTGATATTCGTAATTACAGTTCTGGCAGTATATTTTTTCATGATAATAATTATAATAGGAATTACTTGTCCATAAAGTAAATATGCCGAAAATAATAAAACCTATTAAGACCATCATTCCACCTTCATAATAAGTTGAAATTGCATAGCAAAGAAAACCTATTAAAGCAGCCATAAAAATAATTAGAACTATTAATTCTTCACTACTAAACACGAATTTTTGGCTATTATAATACATCAAACAAGATGTTATTCCGAATATTATTGCTACATATAAAGCAAATACCCGAAATGCTTTTCTATCATTACGATAAAGATAAATTTCAATACCAATCACTGCTAAACAAATTATTCCTGTACAAATATATGGTATTAAATGTTTTATTCCTATTTCAATCATTTCTATTCTCCCCCAAAGGTATTTCATCAATTTAATTTTCTATTTTGTTACCACAATACGGACACTTATCGCCTATATGCTCCATTCCATCTAAACTACGGTGACAATATTGACATTCGGTGAGCTTATTTGTAGATATATGAGTAAGGTGAAAACCACAGTATGGACAATTATCAATATCTTTCATATCCTTTAGACTTTTATCACAATTAGGACATTTTGAGTATTGTTGCTTTTCATCTGAAGATTTTTTAGATTCCGGTATTTCTCCAACCTTAGTATTTATTGTTTCTCCGCAATACGGACAAGTGTCAGTTGCACTATCCGGTAAATATTTATTACAACTATCACACTTATTGGTTAATTTTGTACTACACTGAGGACAATAGTCATAATCATCTATGTTTTTATATACATAATTGCAATTTGGGCAATACATATTTTGTTGTTCAACATAATATTCATATCCATATAGAAATGACAACAATACGGACAGGCAAGCGACTGAAATAGCCACCATACATAGCTCTTTTTTATTTTTTAATGCTAAATAAATTCCTACCGCTATACAACTAAAGCCAAGACATACAAAAAAAATGCAGTCAATTAGATTTTTTGTTATATTCATTTTTAGTTCCTCCTTAGTTACTTTCCCCAACTTTAACTTCTATTTCCTTGCCACAATACGGGCATTTATCCCTTATATATTCCATACCCTCAAAGCTCCTATGACAATATTGACACTCTGTCACTTCGGTATTTATAGCCTGATAATATTGCTTTTGAAAATTAGTATCAAAAAATCCATTCTGATAATATATTATTGTTAAAACTATAGTTCCTATAATCAAGAATGCTCCTTTTTCCAAATTATTCATCGGTCTTTCTCCTGTACAACCTAATACAGGTAAAAGTATTCCTGCCGCTCCTACTCCTAACACTGCTGTTTTATACAGCATTATAGGCAAAAAATTAAATATGTTCATTTTAAATTCCTCATTTCTTCATTTTCATGTTAAAGATAAAAATATATTAATTACAACCATTAATCC
>JABLTM010126479.1_pt1 | contig 18530 bp, 14 predicted proteins | sample 7160121 | NCBI WGS metagenome assembly JABLTM01 (sample SAMN14651224, study PRJNA627086) | human gut metagenome | isolation source: feces | host: Homo sapiens
CAAAGTCTGTCTCAGCATTTACTTCTACTGCAACAGCTTTTTTACCGTCTTCGGAAACTTTCAGCATTACGATACCTTCTGCTGCAATTCTTCCTGCTTTTTTCTGAGCGGTTGCCAGTCCTTTTTCTCTCAGGAACTCAACAGCCTTGTCCATATCACCGTCTGTAGCAGTCAGGGCTTTTTTACAGTCCATCATACCTGCTCCGGTCATCTCTCTTAACTCTTTTACCAGTTTTGCTGTAACTGCCATTTTATTTTCCTCCGGATAATAAGTGGTATATTTGCTTTGTATCTATTGATTATTCAGCTGCTTCTTCTGTTTCTGCAGCTTCTTCAGCTACTGCTTCTTCTGCACCCTGATTTGCTTCGATAACAGCGTCTGCCATCTTGGAAACGATCAGTTTTACGGCACGGATAGCATCATCATTACCTGGGATTACATAATCCAGTTCTTCCGGATCACAGTTTGTATCTGCAATACCGATCAGAGTGATACCCAGTGTATGAGCTTCCTGAACACAGATTCTTTCTTTTTTCGGATCTACTACGAAGATAGCATCCGGGATTTTCTTCATGTCTTTGATACCGCCAAGGTTTTTCTGCAGTTTATCCATCTCTTTTTTCAGAGCGATAACTTCTTTTTTCGGCAGTACATCAAAAGTACCGTCTTCCTGCATAGCCTCGATCTCTTTCAGACGTTTGATTCTGCTCTGGATGGTCTTGAAGTTTGTCAGCATACCACCAAGCCATCTTTCGTTTACATAGTACATTCCGCATCTCTCAGCTTCTGTCTTAACAGCATCCTGAGCCTGTTTCTTTGTACCAACGAAAAGAACGGTACCGCCGTCAGCTACGATATCTTCTACTGCTTTGTAAGCTGTGTCTACCATACCTACTGTTTTCTGCAGGTCGATGATGTAGATACCATTTCTCTCTGTGTAGATGTACGGAGCCATTTTAGGGTTCCATCTTCTTGTCTGATGTCCAAAATGAACACCTGCTTCCAGTAACTGTTTCATTGAAATTACACTCATGTCTTTTCTCCTTTTGGTTTTTCTTCCGTGTGCTTTTGCTTCCTAATCAACTGCCATGCAGCACCATCTTCAGAATCCACACACGTGATTATTTTTTGCCTCTGGTAGTGTATCATAAAAATTTTCCAAGTGCAAGCCTTTTTTCTGATTTCTTCGTGCTTATTCGTGACGCAGAGCATCGATCGGATCGAGGTTTGCGGCCTGTACCGACGGGAGCAGTCCGAACACGATTCCGATCACCATGGAAAACAGCACAGAGATCAGAATTGCCGGAATACTGATCGCTACCGGTGTCCCGGAAACTTTATGGATGACCTGTGCCAGGATATTTCCTGCGATCACTCCGATAATTCCGCCAAGACTTGTCAGCACAACCGCCTCCGTCAGAAACTGCGTCAGGATGCTGCGTTTCTTGGCTCCGATCGCCTTTTTCAGTCCGATCTCGCTCGTTCGCTCGGTTACCGATACCAGCATGATGTTCATAACGCCGATACCGCCGACCAGAAGAGAAATACTTGCGATCCAAATCAGCTGCGTGTTCATCGTGGCACTGGAACTCTGGATCTGTGCTGCAAGTTCCAGCACATCCGTTGCTTTGTATTTTACATCGTCTTCTTTTACATTCATGTAGCCATTCAGGATATCTGCACTTTTCTGTCCGACTTTTGTCATCGTCTCGGTGGATGATGCACGTACCACAACATTCTGCGGCTCGTCATACTGATACGGAATGCACCAGCATGCGGAAGGAATGTAGACCACGCCAAGACTTTCGTTTCCTTTATAGTTATTATATTCTTCAAAGCTATTGATCGTCGGCTCAAATTCTTCCAGTTTCTGTGCAATCCCGATGACCGTAAACGGCTCTTTGTTGATCTCGATCGTTTTTCCGAGCGGACTTTCCTCCTGAAACAGGCTCGTCGCTGCCGACTGATCCAGGATCACAACTTTATGGAATTCTTTGTAGTCCTCTTCCCGGAAGGTACGGCCGGTACGCACTACATAACCGGTCGTACTGAAATAATTGTTGTCTACGCCAAGTACCTGTGCTCCCTGAAGAGAGTTATTATTATAATAAATACTGTCGGCATAGCTTCTGCTGTAGTAGGCGGCGGCACTCTCCACACCGTCCACGTCTTTGATCTCCTGCAGAATATCATTCGTTATGGTCGGCACGCCGCTCGGTGCCTGTTCGTAATCCGACACCTGGATTTTTTCATCTGCACGGTAAAGCTCTATATCTACCGTATTATTTCCGCCGCCGATCAGATTCTGCTTGATTTGTTCGTTCGTTCCCTGAATCGTAGAAACAATGGAAATAATTGATGCAATACCGATAATAATACCGAGCATCGTCAGCATAGAACGCAGTTTATGCGACCATACACCCTGAAATGCCAGTCTTATATTTTCTAACACATTCTACCTCCTGTTTTCAACTGCACGGCAAGTACTGAAAAACGCATGCCCGATCAGTATAACTGATCTGCGAATCCGCTTCCTTCCAGTTCTTTTACCGGTGCACCTTCTTTTACTGCTTTTCCGTATGGAAAGGCGATCCAGTCTGTCTCACTGACTCCTTCTTTTACTTCAATATAGGTGGAATATAATGTCTGTCCTGTACGGACATACTGTTTCTTCAGTTTTTTATTTTTTCCTTCTATATATACATAGCTCTGCCCGTTTTCCATGCGGATCAGTGCTTTCGGCAGATAAACGGAAGATCCGTTTCCGCCGTTTCCTTCGATCTGAATATCCACGTATTCATGATTGATCAGATCATCAGAATCCTCAATATAGGCAGTAAAAGGATAGCTGGAAGCATTCGGATTGCTGTCTCCGCCATAAGAATTGCCATCAGAGTTAGACGGATATTTGGAAATCTCTGTGATCTCTGCTGTGATCGGTGTACCGCTCTCCTGTGCCGTTCCGGTAATTGTGGAACCGACAACGACGTTTCCGAGATCCATCTCGCTGATGCTGCCCTTCACATACATTCCTTTGTTGCTTGTCACTGTCAGAAAAGCTTCTCCGTCAACCTGTCCGACTTTCGGATCGCCGACGGTTTTCACCACACCGTTGATTGTTGCCTTCACCGTAGCCTCATCCAGTTTTCTCTGTGCCTGGCTGACACTGACTTCCGCATCACGGATATCCAGCTCAAGTTCCTTGATTTCTTTTTCTTTTTCGGCGATCGCCTGTTTGAGTTCCGATACGGTATAAATGCCATCACCCGGTTCAAACGGACCATCACCCGGATCGTCTGGTTCATCCGGATCGTCCGGTTCATCCGGATCATCGTTCTGCGGATCCTGGATATCCGGCACTTTTTTGGTAATGCCCTGGCTGGTAAAGATCCAGGTCACATCCGGAGCATAGGCTTTGCCTGCATCGATCGTTCCGTTGATCGTCACGGATTTGATATATCCGCCCGCCAGAGAATCTCCCTCTCTGATCTGCAAAACTGCATAGCAGCCTTTTCCGTCTTTATTCACACCGCCTTCTTTTCTGGAACTGCCATCGGTATTGAATCCAAGGATTTTGTTCATGAAAGATGCCGAAACCTCTGCTCCTTCTTTGCAGAGATACACATACGGATCTTTTTTCGTTCCGCTTCCTTTATAGTATTTCGTCTTATAATCCAGTTTCTGGTACGCCTTTGTCTTTGCAAGCGGAGAATCTTCCGTCTCTTCTTCTGTTTCTGGCTCGGATTCCGTTTCTGCCGGATATGCCGGCTCCGTGGAAGGCGTCGTGCTTTCCGGCGTCTGGCTTTCAGTCTGCTGCGTTGTCTCCCCGCCGACCGTTCCGGTGCTGTCACTGCCATCGCTGTTTCCGTCAATGACCTGCACATCCGCACCTGCTGCCGTGGAAACCAGTGAAACATTATGTTTCACAATCGTTGCCCTGGCTTCCTCATATCCATCTGCTCCACTGTCATCCAGATCATCTGAACTGTCATCCGGCTCATCCAGAAGAGAGGCACCGGATGAGCTGCCTTCACTGTCTGGCACTGGTGTGATCTTCTTTAATTTTTCCAGATCATTTTTTGCTCCCTGCAGTTCCAACTCCTGAATCTGTTTGTTGATCTGTTCTTCTTCCAGATTCAGCTGCAGAAGGGTCTTGTCATATTCCAGAAGGGTATCGCCAATCTTGACTTTGTCACCCTTTTTCACATAAACTTTCTCTACCACGCTGTCGCTTTCCAGATAGACATCCTGAGAAGCATTTGCCGTAACATAACCGCTGCTTGAAGTGCCTTCATCCCACCAGCCGCTGTTCAGGTAAGATACCTGCGTGACATCCACGGCACTGCCGCCGCCTCTTACTGCTCTTGCGATCCCCGTGATTGTGATCGCACACACCAGTACCGCTGCCGTTATGATCATCACATTCTTTTTCTTCAAAGAGTTTCCTCCTTTCGGTCACGTTCTGAAATCTCACCGTCAAAAATGTCAACGATCCGCTTTGCACACTGTGCCACATGGCTGTCGTGCGTGATCATGACAACGGTAACTCCTTCGTCATTTAACTTCTGGAAAAGCTCCATGACCTGATGACTGGACTTGGAATCCAGTGCACCGGTCGGCTCATCCGCCAGAAGGATTTCCGGATTGTTGACGATCGCCCTGGCGATTGCTACACGCTGTTTCTGACCTCCGGAAAGCTGATTCGGGATAAAATTCATACGGTCAGAAAGTCCGACCTTGTCAAGTGCCGCCGCCGCACGTTTCATACGCTCTGCTTTCGGTACGCCCGCATAGATCAGCGGCAGTGCAACATTATCCAGTGCAGTCTGTCTTGGCAGAAGCTGAAACGTCTGAAATACAAAACCGATCGTATTGAGCCTTAGATCCGCCAGATCATTGTCTTTCATACCGCCCACCATATGACCGTCCAGGATGAATTCTCCCTTTGTCGCACGGTCCAGGCAGCCCACGATATTCATAAGCGTGGACTTTCCGGAACCGGACGGACCCATGATCGCCAGATATTCTCCTTTCTCTACCTGGAGATTGATATCCTTCAAGACCGGAACAACCATGCTGCCCTGAATATAGTCTTTATATATATGTTTCAATTCCAATATCACTGTCTTTTCCTCCAATGCCGCATTATTCTGCACTTGCAGGACGATCTCCGGTTTCTGCTGCCCCGTCCGGCATGCTGCCTGCACTGTCATCTGCACTGTCGTCCGGATAATCTTCTTCATCCGGCATATTATCATCCGCACTGTTTATCATATCGGATGCACTTCCGGCCTCCTTTGGCATAACATCCTCGTCAGATCCTCCTATGATCTCTCCATCATCAGATCCGTTCATGACATCCGAATCCACACCATCATCCATACTTCCATCAGAGCCATCATCGCTGTTTCCATATATATCTTCGATATTTTTTGTTACTTTTTCGCCCTCTGTGATGGAATCTTCCGGGTAAGCGATATAATCATCCTCCGTCAGACCGTCCGTGATCTGATACTGATCGAGTTTTTCATCATATTCGCCAAGCGTTACTTTGCGTTTTTCGATCTTATCGTGTCTGCCGGCTGCCCAGACGTAAGGATCCTGTCCGTCTTCCTGGATGATATAATAGCTTGTCAGCCACAGGCCCTCTCTGTTTTCTGTCTGGCCTTCGTCTTTTTCCACATAAACATGCTGTCCGAGCATCAGGTCACTGTCATCCTCCAGATCAATGTAAAACGGATAGTTGCTGGAACTTGTCGTATCACTTGAAGAAGAACTGCTCATATAATAGCCGCTGTCGCTGTTTTCCTCTGGATGCTCCAGATCGATCGTGCTTACGGTACCTTTCCAGGTCTGGTTTTCGTCTACACGGGAATGTACGATTACGGCATCACCTTCATTTAAGGAAGTACGGTTCTGTTCATTTATCGTACCTTTGATGCGGTAATGTCCGGTCGATAAAAGCGTCATATACGCATTGGAATCATCCGAAGAAGAGCCGGAATATCCGGCACTGTCATCACTGGAATTGTTGATGGATTTTACGACTCCGTCGATCTCACTTGTCACTTCTGCTTCCTGAATGCTCTTTTTAAGCTGCTCGATCTCCTGCTGCGTGCTTTTCAGCTCGTATTCGCTCTTTTTCTGGTTGTTCTGGGCAGACTGGATACGCACAGTATAATCCAGCTGATCTTCGCTGGACGCATTTGCTTTTTCTTTCTGAAGTGCTGCAATATTTGATTTGTAAGTTTCGATATCCATCTTAATGCGGTCGATCTCGATCTCTTTGCTAGAAAGGTTCTCCTCCGCTTCTGATGTATCATAAATAAAAAGCTTCTGGCCTTTTTTGACCTCATCGCCTTCTTTTACATAACATTCTTTTACCTTTTTGTCGGATGACTGTTTGATCGTCACCGTTTTCTGCGGCTCCACCACACCTGCGAAACGGTTCAGCTGTCCGGTACCGCTTCCAAGTCCCATGATCGATGTCACAGAATCCACATACACCAGATCTCCACTGTCTGAAGAACCGGATGAATGTCCCTTCAGAAAAACAAATCCAAAGATTGCCGCAACAAGGATCACGCCTGCCGCACTCCCCCCTATGATCAATTTCTTTTTATTCATATTTACCTCCTGCCTCTGATTTATAAACAGATATTTCTCTGACCCGTACAGTATAACACATTCCCTTTTTATTGAATACTTAATTTTCTTTTAAAGTTTGAACGTTCTGTATTCACACTTCACTTTACCATCAAAAAGGCTCCCGCATATGCAGGAGCCTTCCGGATATTTTATTCGATTTTTTAGATCAGCGGATATTTCTCCGTCAGACCTTTCACCAAAGCTTTTGCCCGTTTTGCAGCATTTTCTTCCTCTTTCAGCACGATGGCGATCGCTTCTGCGATCACATCCATGTCTTCGGTATTCATGCCTCTTGAGGTGACAGCTGCCGTTCCAAGTCGGACACCACTCGTCACAAAAGCGGATTTCGGATCGTTTGGTATGGTATTTTTATTGCAGGTGATGTTGACCTCATCCAGCAGGTTTTCTGCTTCTTTTCCGGTCTTTCCAAGGTTGGTCAGATCCACCAGCATCAGATGATTTTCCGTCTTTCCGGAAACAATGCGGATGCCGCGTTTTGTAAGGCCGCTGCAAAGTGCCTGGGCATTGTCAATAACACCCTGAGCATATATCTTGAAATCATCTGACAGTGCTTCTTTAAAGCAGACAGCTTTTGCTGCGATCACATGCATCAGCGGTCCACCCTGTGTGCCAGGGAAAATAGCTTTGTTAAAGTTAAATTTCTTTGCTGTTTCTTCGCTCGAGAGGATCAGACCGCCTCTTGGTCCACGCAGCGTTTTGTGTGTTGTGGTCGTTGTCACATCCGCATACGGGATCGGGCTTGGATGGAGTCCTGCTGCCACAAGTCCTGCGATATGTGCCATATCCACCATCAGATACGCACCGACTTCATCGGCGATCTCGCGGAACTTCTTGAAATCGATGATCCTTGCATAGGCACTGGCACCGGCTACGATCAGTTTCGGATGACATTCGTTTGCAATCCTTCTGACTTCTTCGTAATCGATCACGCCGTCATCGTTTACGCCATACGGTACAATGTCAAAATATGCACCGGAAAAATTTGCAGGGCTTCCGTGTGTCAGATGTCCGCCGTGTGCAAGGTTCATGCCCATCACGGTATCTCCCGGCTTTAACATGGCAAAAAAGACTGCCATATTTGCCTGTGCTCCGGAATGTGGCTGTACATTGGCATAGGTGCATCCAAACAGTTCTTTGGCACGGTCAATGGCAAGCTGCTCTACCTCATCCACACACTGACACCCGCCATAATAACGTTTGCCAGGATATCCTTCTGCATATTTATTCGTCAATGGGCTGCCCATGGCTGCCATGACAGCTTTGCTTACCCAGTTTTCGGAAGCAATCAACTCAATGTGACTGTTCTGACGTTCTTCTTCTTTGACGATACAGGATGCGATTTCCGGGTCTACGGATTTTACTTCATCTAACGAATACATATCTGATCCTCTCTTTCTGAAGTTTTATTCATTTGCAAGTTTGTTTAAATATATATAACTTTTGCAAAAATGTCAAGATGTTTGACAATATCTTTGATATCGGATAAAATAAATTTAAATTTGCTATAAGGAGGACGCTATGAACCGGAAATATTTTTCTGCCTCTCTGCTCCTGATCCTTTTGCTTCTGGTCATGCCTTTTTCGCTCGGCGGATGTTCCAAGGACTCTCCGAAACGTGCTGTCAAAAAGGAATTGAACCTGATCAAAGAGCTGGATGAGAGCACGATCAAGGCTTTTGTTTCCTATGAGGATATGATGAGTTCCCATTCTTCCAGCAGCGATGTCGGAATCGAGACAACTGAAGCGGTAAAACGGTTCTTTCAGAATTTCGATTATAAGATAAAGAGTTCTTCCGTGGAGGATAAGAAAGCGACGGTGCACGTAGAGATCACCAATCTGGATACGCATGCCCTCGCAAAGGATATCTGTCTGGCTCTCGTCAAGAAAGGTACGGGCAGCGGCTCATCGGAAAATATGACGCTGAACTCTTATTTTGCACTGCTTGGCGATGTTTTATCCGAAAACACCTATGATCTGATGACCACCGAAGCGGATATTAAGCTTCTGAAAACGGAAGATGGCTGGATGATCCAGAATACGGATCAGCTGGAGGATGATCTGGTCAGCGGTTTTATCACCTATCTGAAAGATCCATATCTGGTCACACCGGAAGAGATCATTAACGTTGTCATGGAAGGGCTGAAAGAAAAGTCCCCGGACCAATGGAAATCTTATCTGAACATGCATGATATTTTTGCCACGTACAGCAAGGACTATGAGAAAGTGGACCATGCTCTTGCCGAACAATTAAGTAAATGTATCTCTTATAAAATCCTGTCGGTTCAGGAAGACCAGGCAGAAAAATCTGCCACGGCAACACTTTCCATCACCAGTCTGGATATGGAGCGTGTATTAAAACATTATCAGGATCTTCTGATACACTATGCGGCTACCTCAAAGTCACTCCGTGCCTCTTCTAGTGAGCTTGCTGATGAAACAGCCGCTCTGCTTGCACAGGCACTGACGGAAAACACCGACACGACGGATACCGAAGTGACGATCCATTTTACAAACAACGGCTCTTCCTGGGAAATCCAGCTGAACGAAGATTTCACCAATGCACTTCTTGGAAATGCCGGAGCTGCCATTCAGGCTTTTCAAAATGGATCCGTTGATGTTTCTGACAGTGTATCGGATACAGAACAGTAAAAGCCGACTCAGCGAACGAACGGTTATCCTGGTCGGAGATTGCAATCCGAACAAGATAAAAAATCCCGGATTTCTGAATTTCTTCAGTTATCCGGGATTTTCTATTATCCTGTCTTTTTATTTTTCTTCTTTTTCTTCTTTTTTCTCGATCTCAAGACCAAGCTCTTCCAGCTGCTTCGGATCTACTTCATCCGGTGCCTGCATCATCAGGCAGGAAGCATCTTTTACTTTCGGGAAGGCCATAACTTCACGGATGCTGTCTTCTCCTGCCATCAGCATGATCAGACGATCCAGTCCGTATGCCAGTCCTGCGTGTGGCGGTACTCCATATTTGAATGCATCCAGAAGGAATCCGAACTGTTTCTGTGCCTGTTCCGGCGTAAATCCAAGTACTTCGAACATCTTGGACTGAATATCATCCTGGTGGATTCGGATACTTCCGCCACCGATCTCATTTCCGTTCAGTACGATATCGTATGCCTGAGCACGTACTGCTCCCGGATCGCTGTCGATCTTATCGAGGTCTTCTTCCATCGGCATGGTAAACGGATGATGCATGGCAACGAAACGATTCTGTTCTTCGGACCACTCAAGCAGTGGGAACTCCGTAACCCACAGGAAACGGAAATCGTCTTTTTTCAGCAGATCCAGACTCTTTGCCAGATGCAGACGCAGTGCACCGAGCACATCCCAAACAACTTTTTTCTTGTCCGCAGCAAACAGCAGCAAGTCTCCCGGTTCTCCGTCCATTGCTTTTACCAGTTCTTTTAACTGTTCTTCTTCAAAGAATTTTGCAAAAGAAGATTTGTAAGTTCCGTCTTCATTGACTGCCAGATATGCCAGTCCTTTGGCACCATAAGTCTTTGCTACTTCTACCAGTGCATCAATCTTCTTTCTCGGCATATGCCCCTGTCCTTTGGCATTGATACCGCGAACGGTTCCGCCGTTTTCCAGTGCTCCGGTAAATACACCGAATCCGCAGCCTTTTACGACTTCCGATACGTCCTGCAGTTCCATGCCGAAACGGATATCCGGTTTGTCAGAGCCGAAACGGTCCATGGCTTCCTGCCAGGTCATACGCTGGATCGGCAGCTGTACATCCACGCCGATCTCTTTAAAAATGTATTTCAGGAGACGCTCATTGACATCAATGACATCGTCCATATCAACGAAAGAAAGCTCCATATCGACCTGTGTGAACTCCGGCTGACGGTCTGCTCTTAAGTCCTCGTCACGGAAACATTTTGCGATCTGGAAATAGCGGTCGTATCCGGAACACATAAGCAGCTGTTTGAGCAGCTGCGGTGACTGCGGCAGTGCATAGAAGCTGCCCGGATGTACACGGCTTGGTACGAGGTAGTCTCTTGCACCTTCCGGAGTACTCTTGATCAGGATCGGTGTTTCGATCTCCAGAAATCCTTCTGCATCCATAAAGCGACGGATCGCTGTTGCTACTTTGCTTCGAAGCAGCAGGTTTCTCTGCAGGTTCGGACGACGCAGATCCAGATAACGATATTTCAGACGAAGTTCATCTCTTGTCTGGATATGCTCTTCGATCGGAAACGGCGGTGTCTCGGACTCGGAAAGAATACGCAGACTCTCTGCTCTTACTTCCAGCTCGCCGGTTGCAAGATTATCGTTGACTGCTCCGCCGCGTTTTTCCAGTTTACCGGTTACGGCAATGACAAACTCACTTCTCAGCTTGCCGGCTTTTTCATATCCTTCGGTTCCGATATCATTCTCATCAAAAACAATCTGTAACAGACCGCTTCTGTCTCTTAAATCAATAAAGATCATACCACCAAGATTTCTTCTTTTCTGTACCCAGCCCATGACAGTTACTTCGCTGCCGATCGCTGCGTTTACGACTTCTGCACATCTGTGGCTTCTGTGCAGGCCTTTCATTGATTCAGCCATTTGCTTTTGTCCTCCTTTATTTGATGCCGTCACAGAAAAATTCTTTGAATTCTGTGTAGCCTTCTGCCGTCATCTGTTCCTTCTGGAATTTTTTATTTTTCTTCATCATATTGACGCTTACGATGCTGCCGTTCTTGCGTTCTTCTGCGGCTTCTTTGAAAATTGCAGCCAGCTTGTCACCCGGCATATTTTTTTCAATCAGATATGCTTTCTTACCTGCATTGCTCGGAACCTGATAATCACGCTCCAGAAGCAGCATGACAATACGTTCAAATCCGATGGAGAATCCGCATGCACAGGTCTTCTGACCGGTGAATTTGCCGATCATTTCATCGTAGCGGCCGCCGCCTCCGACGGAACCTCCGAATCCATCAATACTGATCTCGAAGATCGGTCCGGTATAGTAGGACATACCGCGAACGAGGGTCGGATCGAACACGATCTGGAATTTTGCTGTCTTGACAGTGTCAACACTCTGGATGATTGTCTCCAGTTCTTCTGCGATCTTCTGATCCAGGAAGCCTTCCAGAAGTTCTTTTAAGCGGCGTACGCCATTTACATCTTCGGTCACCTCATCAAACAGGGACAGGTACTTGTCGATGCTCTCTTTTGCAAATCCTTCTTTTTCCAGCTCTTCTGCCACGCCTTCTTTGCCGATCTTGTCCATCTTATCCAGAATGATAAAGACGGTATCGTAGCTTTCTTCCGGGAAACCGCTGCATGCTGCCATGGCTTTTAAGATCCTGCGGTCGTTGATGCGGATCGTAAAGTTTTCAAAGTCCAGTTTGCCGACCAGCGTGGAAGTTGCCAGGATCAGCTCGATCTCTGCCAGGATCGTCGGCTCGCCGAGAATATCGATATCACACTGCATGAACTGGCGGTAACGGCCTCTCTGCGGTCTGTCTGCACGCCATACATTTCCCATCTGCAGTGCTTTGAACGGACTTGGCAGATTGTTTGCATTGTTTGCATAATATCTGGACAGCGGAACAGTCAGGTCGTATCGCAGTCCGCCGTCGACCAGATCCATCTCGGTTTCGGCCGTGTCGATCTTCAGTTTTTCGCCTCTTTTTAAAATCTTAAAGATCAGTTTTTCGTTTTCTCCGCCCTGCTTGCTGGAGAGGTTCTCGATGTGCTCCACGCAAGGTGTCTCAATGGAAGAAAATCCAAACGTTCCGTAAGTATCTTTGATCATACGGATCACGTAATCGCGGATCTCCATCTCGCGTGGTGTAATATCTTTCATGCCGGTTACCGGCTTCTTCTTCATTGCCATAAAGTATCCTCCTCTAAATCCCATTTCATCTGTTCACATGTCCGGAGCCTTTCACAGATGATCTCATCATGAATGATCTCCAGAAAACACAAAAACAGTTTCAGGTCAAAATTTTTTATTTCTTCAATCATAATGGCAACCGCCTTTTCCCATGAAAAAGCTCTGCGGTACGGTCGATCGGAGATCAGTGCCGCAAACACATCACAGATCCGAAGGATCCTCGCCCCAATGGGGATCTCATCTTCCTTCAGGTTCGATGGGAAACCGCTGCCGTCATAATTTTCGTGATGATATAAAATGCTTTTTATGATAAAATCCGAATAATGATTTTGCGATGTGATCGCATATCCCAGTGTCGGATGAAGCCTTACATACTTGATCTCCTCGATCGTAAGCGGCTTCTGTCCTTTCTGATACACATATTTTGCCATCTCAAGTTTCCCGATGTCATGCAGAAGTCCTGCGATCGACAGCTCGTGGCACTGTTCTTCTGACAGTCCCGCCTTTCTTGCAAGCTCTCCGGCCAGAATACTGACCATCATCCCATGCTGCAGTTCTTTGCTCAGGCTGAACTGTATGATATTATACCCGGTTTTTTTCATAGTCACAATAACCCTGTTTCTTACGTTCTATCATTTCATCGATCCGCTCGATATAGTTTTTAATATCCTTTACATTTTCCGCACGCTCAATGCGATCATTCATCACAAACTTGGTCGAAGCACCGGCTCCAAGTGCCAGGATCGACTGCTTCTCTTCCATGATCAGGATATTGTAAATGCCTTCTTTTTCCGGTTTTGCATATCCGACATTCTCAAAATTGCCCTTCATATTCTTCTGGCGGTAGAGATAATATGGGAACATACCGGCTTTTGCCGCATACTGCTCCGTCATCTCCATGATCCTCTGATTGTTTGTGAAAGTCATCTCTTTATATTCATCTTTAAACAGGTTGAGACGTGCCGCACGTTTGATGGCCAGAGAATGTACGGTGATGCTGTCCGGATCAAGAGATAACACCTCCTGCATGGTGTGCTCCACCTCTTCGATGCCTTCTCCTGGAAGTCCTACGATCAGATCCATGTTGATATTGTCAAACCCAAGCTCTCTGGCATCGGCAAATGCCTTTCGGATGTCTTCCACCGTATGCCGTCTTCCAATGATATCCAGCGTCTTCTGGTTCATCGTCTGCGGATTGATGGAAATCCTGGTCACCGGATGCTTTCGGATCACAGCCAGCTTCTCCCATGTGATACTGTCCGGTCTGCCCGCTTCCACAGTATACTCTTTTATGTGGCTGATATCAAAACATTTTTCCACTTCAGACAATAAACGCTCCAGCTGATGCGGCTCCAGCGTGGTCGGCGTGCCTCCTCCGATATAGATCGTATCCAGGACCTGACCGGCCCACATACTCGCCGTTTCCCGGATTTCATGGCAAAGTGCATCCAGATAATCATCGACCTTATTTTTCCACACTTTTAACGGACTGGAACTGAACGAACAGTATGCACAGATCGTTGGGCAGAATGGAATCCCGATGTAAAGGCTGTATCCGTTTTTATAGTCAATATCCTCCAGGATATGACGTTCTCTGTTGGCAATTGAAACAGCCAGTGCCGTTTTTTCCCTGCTGACCAGATACTGCTCCCTCATGATCTTTGCCGTCTCCACGTTAGAATGTCCGGCATCGATCAGTGCCATCGGTATTTTCGTCGGCCGCACACCGGTCAGTGTTCCCCACGGAAGTTCCTGTCCGGTTCTTTTCTGCAGCATATGGTACAGCAAAATTTTTGTCTGATTTTTTCTTTCTTTCCGCCCGTGCATCTCTTCTGTGAGCCACACGCCTTCTTCCTGACGTTTCCGTTCACCGCTTACACGCTCGATGCGGATGCTTATCTTATTTTTCCCGTAAAAAAGAGAGATTTTTTCATCGTATTCCGCTGCCGGACTGTCATCGTCAGACAAAACGATCTCTTCTTCCGGATAAAACGATTTCACCAGATTGTATACATCATACTCAAAATCTCTCTTTTGGAACTGTATTGCTATCATCTGTTCTACTCATTTCATTTTTATTTGCAAACGTTCCGGTCGGCACAAAGCCATGATCTACCGGACAATGTGTGCCTCGCGGAGCGTTTATCTTAGTCGGAGATCGCACTCCCGCTAAGATAAATACGGGTTAAATCTTTGTTCATAGGCAATCGTCGTTATTTCCTGGTGTCCCGGATAAACGACTGTATCACCCGGCAGATTCTCCGTCAGATACTGCACGGAACGCACGATCTGTGACATGCTGCCGGTCGGAAAATCCGTTCTCCCGACGCTGGTGCGAAACAGTGTATCCCCGGAAAACAGTACTCCTTCTTCCGACAGATAATAACAGACACCGCCCTTTGTATGCCCCGGTGTCTCGATCACCTTGATCTTAAACCCTGCAAGAGTCAAAGTTTCCTTATCTCTCAGCAGACGGTCTGCACGGATCGACAGAGCAGCAGCCCAGGAAGCAGAAAGATTGTAACTGCCATTTTCCAGTACTTCCTCTTCCTTCTCGCCGGCATAACACTGTACACCTTTAAAATATGCTCTTAAATCATCCACCGCACCGATATGATCAAAATGACCATGCGTAAGCAGAATCCCCTGCAATTTCAGGCCATCCGCTTCAATCTTCCGAATGATCCGCCCGGCATCATCCGCCGGATCGATCAGGATCAGTTCCTTTGTTTTCTCATTTATCACAAACCAGGTGTTGGTCTGCACCATGCCAAGCACCATCTTTTCTATTTTTATATTTCCCATAAACGCCTCCTCTGATCAGCCTGAAGTACGCTGGATATCGATCACACTCTCGATCTGACGTATCTTGGCAGTCAGGCTTGCAAGCTCTTCTTTGCCCTGTACATCAAAGGTAAGCAGGATCGTGGCAACGCCCTGTTTGTTCACACGGCAGTTCAGAGAACTCAGGTCAATCTTCCGTTCTGTAAAAATCTTGGAAATATCCACAAGAAGTCCGGTACGGTTGTATCCGAAAATCTTGATCTCTACGGTGTAACGTTCGTTTTTATCCTGCTCAGATTTCTGCCATTCTGCCTCGATCAGTCTTGCCCTGTCTGTCTCTGAAAGGTTCATCACATTTACGCAGTCTGTCCTGTGAACGGAAATGCCGCGCCCCCTTGTCACAAATCCGACGATCTCATCTCCCGGAACCGGTGAACAGCATTTGGAGAAACGCACTGCCACATCATGGATGCCTTTTACGACAATGCCGTTCCCGGATTTGGCGATCCGCATCTTTTCTTTGCCCTCAGCAGCTTCCATGATATGCTCATCCGTGATCTCCTTCTGGTGCTGCTTGTTGTACTCATCCAGAAGCTTGTTGACAACCTGTCCTTCTTTCAGACCGCCATGTCCGATCGCCGCCAGTGCAGAATCCCAGTCACGAAAACCATACTTACGCATCACACTCTCCATGTAAGACGGTTTCATCAGGTCGCTTAATGTAATACTACGGCTCTTGCAGTAAGCTGCCATCAGTTCCTTACCGCGGGTGATATTGTCTTCTTTTAATTCATTGCGGAACCACTGGTTGATCTTGTTCTTTGCCTGGGCACTCTTTACGATCTTCAGCCAGTCACGGCTCGGACCTTTGGAATTCTGCGAAGTGATGATCTCGATACGGTCCCCGTTCTGGATCACATAATCGATGTTGACCAGCTTGCCGTTCGCCCTGGCACCGATCATCTTGTTTCCGACCGCACTGTGGATGCTGTATGCAAAATCGATCGGTGTGGAACCATTTGGCAGATTCTTGACGTCACCAGCCGGTGTGAAACAGTAGACACTTTCTGCAAACAGATCCAGATCGCTCTTTAAGAGACTCATAAACTCTTTGCCGTCCGACATATCCTTCTGCCATTCCAGAATCTGTCGCAGCCAGCTCAGTTTCTCTTCTTCCTGTTTGGAAACATTGACGGTTCCTCCGTTGTTTGATGCTTCTTTGTATTTCCAGTGTGCCGCAATACCATATTCTGCGGTACGATGCATCTCAAACGTACGGATCTGTATCTCAAACGGTCTTCCGCCAGGTCCGATCAGCGTCGTATGCAGAGACTGATACATGTTCGGCTTCGGCATCGCAATATAATCTTTAAAACGTCCCGGAATCGGTTTGTACATCTCATGTATCACACCGAGTGCCGCATAACAGTCTTTGACCGTATCTACGATGATACGCACTGCAAAAAGATCATAGATCTGATCGAGCGTTTTGTCCTGGTTTACCATCTTTTTGTAAATGCTGAAGAAATGTTTGACACGGCCGTCGATCTGTGCTTTGATACCCGCTTTTTCGATATGGGCACGCACTTCTGCGACAATACCGTCCACAAATTTCTGGCGTTCTGTTTTACGCAGAGCGATCTTTTCTACCAGGTCATAATAAACTTCCGGCTCCAGATATTTCAGCGAAAGGTCATCCAGCTCTACCTTAATCTTGGAAATACCAAGTCTCTGAGCAAGCGGAGCATAAATATCCATCGTCTCTCTCGCTTTTTCTTTCTGTTTTTCCGGCTTCATATATTTCAGCGTACGCATATTGTGAAGCCGGTCTGCAAGCTTGATCAGGATCACACGGATATCCTTTGCCATGGCAAGGAACATATTACGCAGGTTCTCCGCCTGTACTTCCACCTTATCTGCAGAATAGCTCAGCTGTCCCAGTTTTGTAACGCCATCCACCAGAAGTGCGACCTCTGCTCCGAACTCTTTGGTGATCTCCTCCGTCGTCATGACCGTGTCCTCAACCACATCGTGAAGCAGTCCTGCAACGATCGTCTCTTTGTCCAGCTCCAGATCTGCCAGAATGATCGCAACGCAAAGCGGATGAATGATATATGGTTCTCCGGATTTTCTCTTCTGACCCTCATGTGCCTCATAAGCAATCTTGTAAGCTTTTTCAATCATGCTGATATCCGTGGATGGATGATATTTCTTCACGCTCGCGATCAGTTCATCATACAAGATCTCCGGACTTGTAAAATCCTCCATGGTTTTTACATTCGCATCGGCTTTTTTGATCTCCGCTTTTTTCATCTCTGAATTTTTTATTTCTGTCGTTGTATCTACTTTGTTTTTTTCGTCGCTCATAGCCAGTACCCTCTTTCCGGGAATCCGCAGAAAGCAGATTCTGAATCTGCCCCTGCAACCATCTATTGTCTACTGTTTTTATTTCCCATCATAGCAGAGTACAGACTCTACATCATATCCTTTTAATCTCTCACGGCCTTTTAATCCGGCCAGCTCCATAAGGAAAACAACCTTTACAACTTCTCCGCCGAGTTCCTCAACCAGTTTGATCGCAGCTTCGATCGTTCCGCCTGTAGCAACCAGGTCATCTACCAGCACAACTTTCTGTCCCGGTTTGATAGAATCCTTATGCATTTCAATCACAGCACTTCCGTATTCCAGGTCATATTCCATGCTGACCGTCTCACATGGCAGCTTGCCTTTCTTTCGAACCGGTACAAATGCCTTGTGCAGGTTATATGCAATCGGTACACCAAAAATAAACCCTCTGGACTCTGTGCCGACAACGACATCAAACTCGGTATCTTTCAGCTTGTCCTGCATGGACTGGATTGCCAGATGCAGTCCGTCCGGATCCTGCAAAATCGTTGTGATATCACGGAAAATAATCCCCGGCTCCGGGAAATCAGGTATACTTCTTACATATTCTTCCAGTTTTTTCATATGTCTACTCCTCCTGTACATGGCATTTGTTTTTAAATCCTACTGTTTTGCAGATTTTCTTTAATCATTTATTCAGTATATCATCCCGGGATTATCTTTGCAAGACTCTACCTTTTGCTTGATAGCAAAAAAGACCCCCGCTTCTATAAGCGAGAGTCTTCTCCGACTAAGATAAAAAAAGTGCGGAAGGCGGGACTTGAACCCGCACGGTATTGCTACCACAGGCACCTGAAGCCTGCGCGTCTGCCAATTCCGCCACTTCCG